>Ga0105054_10012008_pt1 | contig 10686 bp, 12 predicted proteins | sample BON02_FD_78091 | JGI IMG/M metagenome (GOLD analysis project Ga0105054, IMG submission 78091) | Freshwater microbial communities from Lake Bonney liftoff mats and glacier meltwater in Antarctica - BON-02 (megahit assembly) | ecosystem: Environmental > Aquatic > Freshwater > Ice > Glacier... | reverse complement strand
GCCCTTGTCGCCGCGCCCGTCGCCCAGGGCCTCTCGGACAAGTGGAGCAGGCAGAACATGAGGCAAGCAAGAGGCTTTGGTGATTGCAAGCCCCCTCTCTACCTGCCCGTGCAGGGGAAACGCCGTCTGACCAAGATTCAAGGTCTCTCCCCCTGCGAGCTTGCCAAGGTGGGCATCAAGATCTACGACGGAAATGACGTGATGAATGTGACGGATGCCATGCTGGCCATTACCCTCCCGCCGGGCACAGTGGTCGATGGGATCAAGGAAGTGAGCGACGAGCGGTATACGCGGATTTTCGCCAAGCAGGGCCGAGTCGGCCACGCCGGGCCTGACATTCTACGACACGCTTCGAAACACGTTCTTTTGGTTCGACGGCTACATTTCCCCCAGGGGCCACCGCAAATTTCAATTGCACTTCCACTACCAAGAGGATGGCTGCCCCTCTACGCCAGTGCCAGCGACCATCACGCTGGTCTTCCAGTCCTCGCGCCTCGCCGAACGCGGCGTCCGTGCCTGCACGCGGGACACGGCGACGTTGACCTATCCGGTGCTGCCGCCGACGGCCAAGAGCGAGAAGATGAAGCAGCGGCTGGCCAACAAGAGGAAGCACGGGCTGCTTCCCACCCCTGTCCCCTTCGCCTGCGCGCCCACCGTCGGCCCTCTCACCCGCTCTCCCTCGTCGATCCCGACGGTGCTCCCCTCCCTTTCACCGACCGGCACGCCAAGCGCCCTGCCCTCTGTGGCACCGACAAAGCCAGCTGACACCGCTTCTCCCACAGCACGAACTGCAGCACCCACCACGCAGCCTTCTGCCATGCCCACTATTCAGCCCTCAGCCATGCTCAGCATGCTCCCCTCAAGTCCTCCCACGGGGATCCGAGACGAGACCGCGGACGCTCTCCTCCCCACCACCAATACAAACGGGATCTGGAGCAGTGCACCCACGTCTGTTGATGCTATTAGCGAAATTGTTCCCTTGACGCCTGAGGAAGTCCTGGCCGCCACAGGCATTCCCGGACCTTATCCAACCAATCTCTTTGACTATCCAGGCGCTCTTGCCCAGCAGCTGCCGACGGGAGATAATACCGCCAAGACCACAGCCAGCGTGTACTTTGCTGGCGGTGCCTTTGATGGGATGCTATTCAAGGATTTTGTTTTAGGTGGCTTCGATATGACGTTTTTATGGTATGTCCTCCAAGTGCCGCAAGCCCTAGCCACAACCTACACCCCCCAACTCAAGATGGTTGTCGCCAGCCCCTCCACTGGGAAATTCAGCACGTTTGTGTTTGAGGTAGGTGAAGGAAGGGAAGGAGGGAAGAAGGGAGAAAGGGCTCAGCAAGCGGGGTTGCTGAGGTTGGTGTGAGGTGTGAAAAGGTGGGAAAGGGGATTTAATTTGCGCGTGCTGTCCTTTTCAGGTAGTTGTCATCGTCGCAAAAGGGGAAGGTGCCGCCGTCGCCTTCATTATTCTCTGATGCAACGTAAGCCCTATCACCTCTCATATTTCCCTCTTTCTTTCCTTTTTTCCAATACCCACATAGCCGACGTCCAACAAGAACACACAGCCGAGTATCACCCCTCATCCTCTGTACTACTTACCCCGAGTATCACCCTTACCCCCCTCATCCTCTGTACTACTTACTCATCAGACCATTCGACCCTCATTCCCGCTCTTCCGCTTTCCCTCCTCCCTCTCCAATCATTCCTTGCAGTAATGAATGTCCCCTTAGTTTTGTAGTTGTGACTGGAGGGCCCAAGAATTTGACGAACTTGAAATAATGCAAAGTGAATCAATATTACAAAAGAAGCCAATCAAATCCGGCATATCAATTCCTTTTTGGCTCATCTCCTTCCCATTACAATTGCTCCTTCTGACCAGGGCTCCTCTTTTTTGGAAGGGCCTGCCTTGTATTTGTCTGCTGCCGTGACCGTGCGCAGCGAGACTAGACTAGAGGTGGTGAGGTTGGCCGAGAGGAGAGCACCAGGCTTCATTTTCTTACCTATACACATTTACCTCGCCAGCCGCCGAGCTTGTTTGAAAGAGGGCTAATCAAACTATTAAAGGCCAGCCTGCTGCTTTGTTCAGGCCCTGCTAAATGGCGCGCGGTCTGACAAGAAAGATGGGCCTGAGCGGTCGTGTCTGTTGCCATGTCCGTGTCGATCTCAACAGAGTTGAGTTGCAACGTCATCGCGTCTAGAAGCCGCTTTCAAACTCACAAGCATCCAAAAAAAAAAGCCATTCCGAATTGCGTTGCCATGCACATACCAACCCCCACACACACCCTGTTCCTACATACACAAGCCCACAGGCAGCGGGAAGCCGTCTTTCTCGTCGGCGGGCGCGCGGGCCGCAGCCAAATCCGCGCCCTACACTCATACATACAGACCCCCGCTGGGCCATCATCATCTCATCATGCCATCAACCACACTCCCACCCGCGGCGACTGCCTCGGCCTCGACCGTGCCACGACGACGACGACAACCGACGCCAGGGCGGCAGCTACTTTTCCTAGCCGCCACCCTCCTGATGTGCGCGGTGTGTGCGGCCGGCGGGAGCGGTGCTGGTGATGGGCGGGGATGGTTTGGCTGTGGCGGGAGCGTCAAGGTGGTGCAAAGAGCAGCGTCGAAGTCGGCCAGCGCCACCACCTCAACGACAATCCCTACTGCGGTAGTCTTTTGGCGGAAGAAGAAAGACGAGGACACAAGCAAGAAAACGAGCAGCGGCAAATCTGCCCCCTCCTCCTCTTCCGGCCCCTCCTCAAGCACCGACGCCACGGACAAGTTCCTGGCTTTGATGGGCACCTCCTCCTCCTCCTTAGCCTCAGCCTCTTCCTCTTCCTCATCCTCCTCTCCGTCGCAGGACAAGAATCACCGCGGTGGCGCCGACAGCAGCAGCAGCAGCAGCCGCCCCAACCACATCTTCCAATGGGGATGGAACGAACCCTGGTCCTGGGCCTGGCAACTGGTGGACGAATGGCAATACCGCGTGAAAAGCCTAGATAGCTACCGAAAGGTGGTGCAAGGCCGGATGGACGCCACACTGGAGGGGTTTCAAGCTCGCTATGAGGCGGCGTCACGGGATCTGAGGAAGGACGTGGACAAGCAGCTAGCCAAAGCCTCAGCTCTACACGAGGACTACATGGAACGAATCAACCAGCAGCAGCAGCGGTTGGCGGAGTTGACACGCTCTGAACTACGCATACGCCAGCAGGGGTTTAACACTAGTTTGGAGACATTTAAGAGGCAATATGATGAGACATGGGGTCGGTTTTCGGGGACTGTGCGGAAGCTCGGGCCGTTCACCAAGACGGAAGTAGCGGAGCAACAACGACGATTAGACGAGGCCTTCCAGCAGTTTATGACGCAATATTCAAACAGCACCGCGGAGGTTCGTAGTTACATTGATCGGATGATGAAATTGTCGGGGGATGTCTTCCCACGCCTCTCTTTAGAGGACGAACATGTGCTGGGCCGGATTCGCCGGTTGCGTGAAGAGGAGATGGCCGAGCTCGCGCGCTTGGGCAAGGCACAATTGCGTTCCGAGAGGGCGAGACTGGAGGGGGTGGTGGAAAAGCTGAGGGAGCAGCAGGAGAGGATGATGAGGCAGTGGGCGGCGCAGAAGGGGGAGTTGGACCATGCCTTGAAGAGGTTGCTGGAGCAATTGTTAAGTTTTAATCGACTGTATGACGATTTGATTGCGCGGAAGGAGTCGAATCTGTATGCGGATTCGTTGAATGACAAGGTGTTGCGGAGGGCGTTGGAATGCTTGGACCAGGGGGAGGCGGATGGGTGGGAGTTCGTGACGGAAACAAAGGGGGTGAGGGTGCATCGTAAAAGCTTGCCGTCCATGGATGGGAAGCTGTCCAAGTACTGCTGCGTCAAGGCCTCAGGCGTGCTCGCCGCCAGCCCTGCAGACATTCTTACCTTATTTGAAGACAATACCCGCGTCGCTGAATATAATAAATTCTACGCCGAAGGCCGTGACTTGGAGGCAATCAACGATCACACCAAGGTGGTCTGGGCCGCCTCTCCCCCCATGTTCTTCTTCAAAGCCCGCGACTTTTGCACCGTCGTCCACTACCGCAAGCTCCAAGACGGCACCGTCGTGGTCGTCAACCGGGCAGTCGAGCACCCCGACGCCCCCCGCACGGACAAGTACGTGCGTGCCGAGATTTTAATGGGCGCAAATATAATACAGCCCGTCCCGGGCAAGCCTAACCAAGCCATCTTCACCATTGTGACTCAAGTGGACCCTGGGATCAAATTTGCTCCTCCTGCGATTGTTAATAAAGTCGTCTCTTGGGGCCCTCCAACTTTTTTCAAGGAAATAGAAACGGCGGCTCAAAAGGTGTATAGCAGCGGGCCTACTGCTGCTGTTGCTGTTGGCCTGTCGGCAAGAGCAGCAGCGCCAGCAGCACTGGCGCCACCACCACCAGAAGCAGCAGCAGTAGCAACTGCATCACCAGCAGCAGCAGCAGCGCCAGCAGCTCTCCCCGTGGCAGCCTCGTCTTCCCGACCATCCCGCCCGCCGCCGCTTTTGCCTTCCGAGAGGACGGACCAAAATAAGTGGAATTGGTGAGAAAGAGCGAGAAAGAGAGAGAGTTGTGGTGAGATTGGGTGAGAGGCACCCCTACAGCAGCGGCAGCATATAGTAAGAATTGTACAGAACATTTCATTACAAAAACGGGCATAACAACAAACAAAGGACAACGAATAAGTTTTTTTTAAAAAGAGGAAACAATCAGAACTGTTTTACATTCTATGCACGCGAACTTTCGCTTCTCCTGGTTTTTCTTTCTTTCTGCTTGATGAAAACCCCTTCTTTCTATCTCACGATTGTTTATACCCACTCACACACACACACACATACACCCCTGTGCCGCTTCACATTTCCTCTTCGCTCTTTTACTTAGTCAAATTGATCCAGGTCAAAATGCCTTGTGCCACAGAGTCCTTCATATCCTTCGACACGGCATTATCATCCAAGTAAGTCTTCAGCATCGCCTGCGCCAACGGCCCACTGGCAATCTCCCCCTCCTTCTTCCCATTAATCGTCACAATCAACTTTTTGCCTCCCTGGATGCCAAAGCCAAACTGCTTCCCCGTCTCGGCCTCCCCGCCCTTGAGCCCCGCGAGGAGCACATCCTGGAACTGGGTCAGGGCCGCATCGCTGCCCTTGCCCAAACGAGGCTTCACGCTCTCCGCCAAGGCTTTGACCAGCGTGGCGGCACCCACCTTGCGGGCCATCTTGAGCAACACAATCTTGTCGAAGGTCGTGTCGGCTTCCAGGGCATCAAAGAGCGCTTTGCTCCCCGTCTTGTGCCCCTTGAACTTGCTCAGCTTCTTGCCCACCGCCTTCTCGTCCACGTACAACCCCACCCCGTACACCTTGACCGCCAAGGGCCCCACCAGCTTCTTGACACGCACCCCCACGCCCGCCAAACTGAGGCTGGGCGCAGTCCCGGGCAAAGTAATAGTGTCGTCGAACTTGATCTTGCTGTCGGATGTCATGGCGTAGGTCGTCGTCAACGCCAGGCAGGCGGACACCAGGCAGGCAAAGGTGAGGCGGGCCATGGTGCTGATGCTGTGGAGAGGGGGGATGGGGGGGGTGGCGAGGCGTGAGAGACAAGTTTAGAGATGCTGCACATGATCCTTAGAGCATGGGGGAGGAGGTCAAATCATTGAACAATAATGTGTGCGTCGAAGAAGAAAGAAGAATCAACTCAACTCAACTCAACTAATGTGTGCGTCGAAGCCCGTCGCACTTCATCCGCCATCCACCTACACAAGACATCAGGACCAGCCAGGCCACAAGGACGCGGGGGTCGGCCTGCTGGTCTGCGCGCTGTCCCTTTTGCTAGGCTGGCCGTAGCTAGCAGCCAAGCTTGTGCACATCAGCGTTATCGTCGCTCACGCAGCAGCACCCCCACAAGCAACCCTGCATGCCACGCAGCCAGAGCGCCCACGCAGCACCGCCAGGTCACGCCCTTTTGCCAGCCACTGTCCTGCGCACAGGGCATCAATCGTTGCACCGTCAGCCAGGCTGGGGCCTTTGCCTTGCTTTGCTGCTTCACGCCCACCTGATTTGACAGCCCCGGCCTGCTCTCACCCCCACTCCTCCGCCCCTCTCCCCTCCCCACAGCATTCTTAACCATGCCCTTTGTCAACATCCGCACCTCTGCCCCTTTGGACGCCACTGGCATCAAGACCGTGACCGACGCTGCGCACAAGGCCATCAATGAAGTGCTCAGCAAGCCGGATGAGTACATCGCCATCAACGTGGACCTCTGCCCTAACCTTCAATTTGGAGGAACCAAAGCCCCGGCGGCCATGATTAGTGTGCATTCGATCGGATATGGCGGCGCGAATGCCAAGGCGAACAAGGAGGCGTTGCTAAAGGCGTTGGGGGAAGCGATGAAGACGGCGGGCAACGTGCCTGGCGAGAGGCTGTTTGTGTCCTTTGAGGATGTGCACAAGGACTTTTGGGGGTTCAATGGGCAGCTGTTCTCCACCATTTTTGGTAAGTAGTTTTGTGGGGGTTGGGATATAAAGAGGTAGTAGGAAAGAAATGGAACTGCAGTCTTGGCTTGCTCATTTTGGTTCTTTCGCCCTACTTACAAACACAGGATAAGCAGTGGCGGAGTCGTCGCGGATGCTGCCCTTTCGTGCGGGCAGCCACACCGCTAGCCCCGCAAGAAAATGATTGAGAAAGGAAAGGAACTAGAAGAAGAGAAAGAAAAAACGTGGAATATAATAAACGCAAATGCTTCTTTTTCTCATTTCTTTTTCTTCTTTTTTTATATGTCTGCTCTACCCCTCCCTAGAATTACTACAATCGATCGACGTCTCGTCTCGCCTCATCTTTTTTGTTGTTGTGTTGTTTATTGCTGCAAAGTGCCATATATTTAAATATTAATAAAAAAGATACCTTTCCTTCCTTTTTCTGTGTATGTAAGTGTGTGTGGTGGTCCTTCCTTCTTCTCTCCTTCCTTTTCTTTTCGTTTTTGTTTTTTGTTCTTCTAATCTAGTCAATGTGGTTGCTGGTGCAGGGAAGCAGGCAGGGGCTCGTTTATAAAAAAGATGTGACGAGACACCTAGCTACACACACAAGCCATTCATTTACATTTATTTTTGTTCGTCTCGTTCGTCTCTCTACCTCTCCCTCCACCACACCGGTGGTGGGGAGCAGGATCAAGGGCTTTTTCACCTTTTCTATTTCCTGAATTCTCCCTCTCTCTCTCTCGCTCTCACGCAGATCTATTCCTACAATTTTGTGATTGCTATACTGCGGTGGTGACTGCTACTGTTCACACCTGAATTCAGAAATTAAGAAAGAAAAGTAAGAGTAGATAACATACGCACACGCACGACACACACAGAACATACATCACACAGACACAGGCACAGACAGAAACAGATAGAACAAAGACACGCACCATGACTCAATTTTTAAGACACGCTAAACAAACAAAGGAAACCTATAGCCCCCAAAGGGTACTACTCCCACTCCCTCTCTCCTCCTCCTCCCTCTGCGGCTGCTGCTGCGGCTGGTGCCACTCACCCATCCCTCCGCCATCCACTTCCTCCCCCTCCCCTCCCTCCCCCTCCTCCATCATCATCATCTCCTCCTGCTGCTGCCCCTGCCCTCCATGCCCTCCCTGGCCATGCATCGCCCTTGACCCCTTGAGCAACTTCACCAGTCGTTCCCTCTCCCCCTCCCCCGTCGCCCTCCCCGCCGTCGACAACGCCGTGCGATACGACACCGAATCTAACCTCAACCCTCGCTGAACCATCTGCTCCAGCACCGCCGACGCCTTCTCCCACTTCCCCACCCTATTCATCGCGTCCATGGCAATCGTATAACTGACCACATTAGGCTCCACCCCTTTGCCATCCATTTCCTCCAACAGCGTCATCACACGATCAACCTCCCCCCCCCTGCAACACGCATCCATCGCAGCCGTGTACGTCCTAACATTAGCCGGGACCCCCCTCACCTCCATCTCCTCCATCAGCTCCAAAGCTCGTTCCCATTCCCCCGCCCTCCCACACGCATCCACCGCAATCGTATAACTCTTCACATTCGCCTTGATGTTTCTCGATTCCATCTCCCTCAAAATCTGCAAGGCCGCCTGCCATTTCAAGGCACGATTACAAGCGTTCATGGCTGTGTTAAAAGACACCCGATCAGGCGCCACACCCACCTCCTCCATCATTCCAAACAAATCAAGCGCCTGCAGGTACTCCCCCGCCCTTCCACACGCATGCATCACAGTATTGTAGCTCACCACATCCGGCTGCAACCCACGGCCCAACGCCTCCGTCAGCAGCTCCGTCGCCCTCTCCCACTTCCCCGCCTTCGCACACACATGCATGGCTGTGTTGTAAGAAATCAAATCAGGTTCCACCCCAGGCGCCTCCCCCATCTCAGCTAGGAGCTCCAGAGCCGCTTTCCATTGATTTTTCTTGGCAAACGCCGCCATGACTGTGTTGTAAGAGACGGAATCAGGACGTACCCCCTTCCCCTTGGCCTGCATCTCTCTCAATAACTCATGTGCTCGTTCCACGGACCCCGCGCGTCCACAGGCGTGAATAGCCGTGTTGTAAGACACAAGGTTAGGCGCCATCCCCTGCCTCTCAATCTCAGCAAACAAATCAAGCGCCTTATCGTCTTGCCCGGCCTTCCCCAGGGCATCCATCGCTGTGTTGAAAGTAACCAAATCAGGTCGCAGCCCACGTGCTTGCATCTCACCCAACACCCCTAGCGCTTCCCTCCATCGCCTCGCTTGCCCACACGCCTTAATAGCCATAGTAAACCCCACAATATCCACCTCAATCATCGGCGCGTCTAACACCGTCAATGCCCTCGTCCAGTCCCTCCGACGCATGCAGTTGTACAACACAAAATTAACCAGAGCACGATCGATTGCTTGGTGTCCGTCTTCTTCTTCAGAGAGGGAGACGAGCAGGTCCACTGCCTTGCCTAGCCGGCCTTGAGCGACAATTTGCCTCACGGCCCGATCAGCGGAGGATTTCTTGGTGTGGGAAGGGGAGAGGATGACGCGGGTGGTGGTGGAGGGGGTGGTGGAGGAGGAAGAGGAGGAGGAACGGCCGAGGGTGACACCCATTTGGCTAAGCTTGGCCCATCCGGCGCGGATGTTCTTGTCTCTGCCGCTGGTGGCTGTTTCGTTGACGAAGGGCAGGTCTGGCCAGGCGGCCACATTCCAGTCCATGGGCACGGGGATCTGAGGAGGAGGGGGAGGGAGGGAGGGAGGGAGGTAGGGATGTGAGATTGGTGATGTTGAGAAGCAGTTGGGGATGGACGAGCGTAAGTAGGGGAGAGCAGATAATGATGAGAAAGAAGAAGGGTGGGCTACATGCACGTCGGGCGAGCAGCACGGTGGAGGCGTTGCAGGGGCGAGGCATCATCAAGTACAGACGCAGGTGAGATGATGATAAGGAATCGGAGCAGAAGAAAGATATGCCACGCATACACAACCCTCTCCTCGTCCACACACACACACGACTTCCTTTCTTGGCTCCAAGCGAGAGCAAGTCGTTTTGGTTGGGTGTCACGCTTCGCATGCCAGACACTTATTCAAGGGCAAGTGCAACCGCCGCCGCCGCAGCCGCGTTCGCATCGGAACCCTTCCCCCCATCACCCCCCCACCCCTCCAACCCAACCATGCCCTCCCACGTACCTGGGCAACATGAAGGGCTGTCCTGCTGGCCGTGGCGGGGGTTCTGGGGCTGCTGGTGGGTCGGACGTGAAAGGCGGAGGGGCGCAAGGCACCGGCGGGTGTCGACATGGCCGCGGGACCCACGAAGGCGTGGGCAGTGCGCGTGCACGAGGCCAAGCAACAAAGCCCAGCCAGCCGTCGTATTTTCCCACTCCCGCGAGGCATGCTAGAAGTGTGCTGGGGGCGCGGAGGGGTCGTGCTGGTGGACGCGGTCGTCATGGTCGAAATAGCAGGCGGCGCTTGTTTGGCTTTGGCTTGCTCGTGTGCTTGAATGTGTGGCTTGCGGAGAGAGCGGATTTGACTTCCTCGATTGCGGCAACTACCCAATCAGTGGTCGACGACGCTCTGGCTTTTGTTTGGCCTGCGTGCGTGCTGTATTGGGGAAGGAGACGTGGTTTGGAGAAGCTTAGAGGGTGAGTAGAAAGGATGACACACCCATCGACGACGACGGCGCGGCGACGATCTGAGGAGAAAGCTTGCTCGGAGGAGGAGTCGGTGGAGGGAGAGAGGGGGGCAACAACTCGGTCATCCGGACGTGGTGGCCTGTGCTTTCCCAAGGACTGGGAGGTCGATGCCGCCAAACAACCCCCGATTTAGCGTGCACAAACGCACCACGCAACATTCATTCGTGCGCCACGCGGGCAAAAGAAAGCCACACGCACTCATGATACGAAAGCGTGCCTGTCGGCCGGCGCGATGAGACCTGGAATTCGGCCTCTGTGCGACGCCGCCTCCCACTTTCTTTTGGTGGTGTTCTTCCCTATCATCCGCATTTTGGCTGCCTTTTCCACGCTTGTTTGCTCGATTGCGATATGTTTTTGCAGGTGGGGGTGCTTGATTACACCCTTTTGGGTGGGGCTTGTCTTGTCTTGTCTTGTCTTGTTTCTTTAGAGTGCACCCTCTGGGAGGGCTTTTTCTGGCGCATGCCGAAGCAGGCCTACACTGT
>Ga0105054_10012005_pt1 | contig 10688 bp, 10 predicted proteins | sample BON02_FD_78091 | JGI IMG/M metagenome (GOLD analysis project Ga0105054, IMG submission 78091) | Freshwater microbial communities from Lake Bonney liftoff mats and glacier meltwater in Antarctica - BON-02 (megahit assembly) | ecosystem: Environmental > Aquatic > Freshwater > Ice > Glacier... | reverse complement strand
TAACAAATTAGTGCATAAATCCCTTGTGGACTTATCTTAAACTCATGTAATATCAAATAGTGACAAGACCCAGATATGAGGTGTTAATGATGAGTACAATTGATATTAAAGCTAAATGGTATGAAGCTAATTTACAAACAGCACGTGCGAGCCGAGTTAAATGGTATAAAGCCAATAAAGAAACGACTAAGTCGACTGATAAGCCTTGGTATAAAGCCAATGAGCAACGTGCTGTTACCAGCGGAAAACACTGGTACGAGGCTGATTTAGCAGAGCATTTAAATACCAAAAGGAAATGGTACGAAGCCAACTTAAAGGCGGCGGTTAAAACAGTTAGAGAAAACCGCACTAAATGGTATGAGGCTAATTTACCGCAAACGCCTTGGTATGAAGCCAATACACAGTCTGATATCAAAAATGAATGGTATCGAACCAATTTAGAAGCCGCTCGAGCAAGTCGAGCTAAATGGTATGAAGCCAATAAAAAAGCGACAGTAACTACCGCTAGCCCGTGGTATGAGGCCAATATAAATGTTGACCCTCATGCCGATACTAAAAAGAAATGGTATCAAGCCAATCTAGAAGCGGCGCGTGTCAGTCGTCAAAATAGACATTGGTATAATGCTAATCCTAATGTAGCCTTTGATCCACATGCAGATACTAAACATAAATGGTATGAAGCAAATATTGCGTTGATCAGAACTAAGAATATCAAGAATAAGTGGTATGAAGCTAATACGATAGCTGCAAGAAAAACGCAGAATAAGTGGTATGAAGCTAAGGAAGCTACGATTGCTAAACCTTGGTATGACGCTGAAATGAAGAGTCATTTTGAAACTAAGAGGAAATGGTATCAAGCTAATTTAGAAGCTGCTCGTGAGAGTCAAGCCAAGTGGTATGAAGCTAATTTACAATCACTTAAAAGTACTGCTACACCATGGTATGAAGCCAATCTACATCTTGACCCTCATGCTGATACTAAAAAGAAATGGTATGAAGCCAATTTAGAAGTTGCCCGGGTTAGTCGTAACATTAAACCTTGGTATAACGCTGGAATGAAAAGCCATTTTGAAACTAAGAGAAAATGGTATCAAGCCAATTTGGAGGCTGCTCAAGCTAATCAAGCTAAATGGTATGAAGCTAATCAGGTAGCAGCAGTTCAAACTGATACACATTGGTATGAAGCAAATATACAAGCTGATCCTCACGCTGATATCAAGAAAAAATGGTATAAAGCCAATTTAGAAGTTGCGCGTGTTAGTCGTAAAAAATGGTACCAAGCTAATGATTAAGAATAGTTGTACATCAACATTACAATATAGACATATTCTTTCACCGTCGGCGAATTTCAGATTTGTGTGTATATCTGAACTAACAACAAAATGACGAGAGTATATTTGATGTGATGCTGGTGAAAGTAAGATCTTAGTCTAAGTGTTAAACCCTATTCTAGATATCCAGATGACCTTGTTAACCTAGGTTATCTGGATCGTGCCGGTGTCTTTGTTACAGTAGCTGTAGCAGCCTTTTGTTATTTCGATCTGATTTCCGCGATTAGAACTGTCATTGTTAGAAATAGTCGCATGACAAGGTGAAAGTTTGGTTCCACACCTCAACTGGCCTTGTAGTCGAGTAGACGGGTTTTGCCGATAAAGATTGAGATAAAATTAGGGTGAGTTTCACTGCACTTTAGTTTCAATACTAAAAGGTTTGCTATTATAATGATGAGCTCTTTAAGAGAGATACCCTATATCTAGCAGGTAATTAAAACTGATTTATCAATAGAAATCATACTTTGATGTGTAACAAATCAAAGTATTTAATGATCTTACAAGACTACTTACCTGTGCGCAGTAGTCTCGGATGAGTTAATGATCTGAGCACAAAAATTAACAATGAATTCATTATTTAAAGTTTTTGAGATAAAATTATATGGCGAGCACAGAAAAATTATTAGATGGATTCAAACGCTTTCAGACTCAATATTTTGGTGATGATAGTCGATTATATGCCAGTATGAAGGATGGGCAACCAGCTAAGACCTTGATGGTCGCATGCTGTGATTCTCGGGTTGATCCTGCAATTTTAACCGATTGTGATCCAGGTGATTTATTTATAGTTCGTAATGTTGCAAATCTTGTCCCACCTTGTGAAGTGGGGGGAGATTATCATGGTACGAGTGCAGCATTAGAATTTGCAGTCAATAATCTAGAAGTTGAGAATATTATCATCATGGGTCACGCTAGCTGTGGTGGCATCAAAGCACTATGGGAAACCAATGATGAGGATAGCGCCCAATCACAATTTATTCATCCTTGGGTTTCTATAGCCAAATCTGCCAAAACTTGGGTGCAAGAAACATTGTCCGAAGCGACGCCTGAAGTACAAATTAAGGCGTGTGAGCAACGCGCAATATTAGAATCGCTAGCCAATTTGATGACTTTTTCTTGTATTCGTCAGAGGGTAGAGCAAGGAGCATTGAGTCTACATGGTTGGTATTTCGATATCTCCGCAGGCGAATTGTTATGCTATAATCCTCAAACGGGTGCATTTGAGCTTGTAACGAGCTGAGCGTAATGGCATCGCTGGCAGATATTTCTCTGCCGCCGATGCCGACAACCCCCTTATTAAGGCTGCGGTGTTTCTGCTGGAGATGTAGTTTCTATGTTCTTAGGATCGGTTTTAATAATATCTGGTTCATCGTCATTACCCAGTCCAATTGTATTAAATAGGCCTTGGAATAAACCAGTATTTCTCTCTGTCAAAGGTACCTCGATATTAGCATCTGCGCGTTCAGTTTTTGGTAGATCTTCACGAGCGACAGTACGGGTATCACCTTCAATATGATCGAGTTTGTCATCGGTGAAAAATAGCGTTAGGCGTCGCTGCTCGCGGTTGCCATTGCCTGGGTGAAAGCTGTAAACGTAATCCCAACGGTCAGGATGAAAAGTATCAATCAGTAACGGTGTTCCCATTACATAGGCAACCTGTTTTTTAGTCATTTCAGGCTTGAGCTGATTGATCATATCTTGAGTAACATCGTTTCCTTGTTGAATATCGATACGATAAACGCCAGGGATTTTATCGGTGCTACAACCGCTGAGCGATAGTGTTAAGATAGAAAAGGTGTAAATGAGAAGCTTTTTCATTTATATTTAAGTACTATATTAATTAACCAAGTTGCGATGATACGCTAATCATACAGTTTCGACGAGGCATCTACTACAATGGAAAGTCAGGATTTAAGAAAAGCAGGATTGAAGGTTACGCTACCAAGGCTAAAGGTATTAGAGATTTTAGAATCGTCTGACCTGCGTCATATGAGTGCGGAGGATATATATAAAGCCTTGTTGGAAATGGGCGAGGAAATAGGTTTAGCTACAGTTTATCGAGTATTAACTCAGTTTGAAGGTGCGGGATTAGTCTCACGGTTGAGTATTGATGGTGGTCACGCGGTGTTTGAATTAGAAGATGGATCACACCATGACCATTTATTGTGCGTGCGTTGTAATCGTATTGAAGAATTTCTCGATGATGTTATTGAACAGCGCCAGAAAGCAATTGCCGCGGAAAAAGGTTTTGAAATGACCGATCATAGTCTTTATATTTACGGCGTCTGTCGCCATTGCCAAAAAAATAAATAATTAAAACCTTAATCGTGAGTATGTTCTAACATTTCTTTAGCATGTAAACGCGTTGTTTCGGTCAAATTAACACCACCCAACATCCGTGCAATTTCCTCAATACGTTGTTGCTGATTGAGCTGACTTATTTCAATATGCGTACTAGTTTGACCTTGTTTTTTATTCACTTGTAATTGTTGATGTGCTTGCGCAGCAACTTGCGGTAGATGAGTGATACAAATAACCTGTTGGGTCATAGCTAGTTTTCTTAAATGACTGCCAACAATTTCTGCAATGCCGCCACCGATCCCAACGTCTACTTCATCAAATACTAGTGTCGGCACACTACGTGTACCAGCAGTGACAACTTGAATCGCGAGGCTGATACGCGCCAATTCACCACCAGAAGCTACTTTACCCAATTCTCCTGCTGCTTGGCCTGGATTGGTACTCACTAACAATTGAATGTGATCTGCCCCCATTTCATTAAATTTTCTATTAGCCATTGGGCTGATTACAAATTCAATACGGCCACCTGGTATGGCAAGCTGTTGTATGGTTTGGGTGATAGCTTCTGCCAAAGGTCTAGCCGCTTTTAGCCTTTGCTGGCTTAAGTTGTCGCATAAGCTACGACAAATTTGCTCTTGTTCAATAAATACTTGCTGCAGCTGTTCATTTTGATTGCTCAAATTTTCTAAGGCTATTAATTCATCGCACAGCCGTTGATAGTGATTGGGGAGTGATTCGATTTCTATATGATGTTTACGAGCAAGATTATGTAACACCGTTAATTGCGCTTCAATTTCATCTAAACGACTTGGATCGAGATCGGTATTATCTAAATAGTGGCGTAATTCGGTGCTACATTCATCAAGTTGGATGACGGTTGAATTGAGTGTTTCTACTAAATTGGCAAATTGTGGCTCTATGTTTTGCAATTTTTCTAAATCGACTAATACTTTAGCAATAATGTCATACGCCGCACCTTGTTCTTGATCAAAAATTTGGTGTAAGCTTGACTCAGCTGCCTCCTGTAGTTGCGAGGCGTGTGCAATGAGTTGTTGATCAAGTAACAATTGTTCAACGCTCTCTTTACTCAACTCTAATGGCTCAAGTTCTTTTACTTGATATTGCAATAATTCTAAGCGGGCAGCATGATCTTGCGATTGCTGTTTCATGTCAGTGAGTTGTTGTTTGGTTGTTTGCCACTGTTTATAAGCGATTGCCAAGTCAGTTAATAAAGGTTTAGTTTTCGCAACAGTATCAAGCAATAGACGCTGAGTTTCACTGCGAACTAAGGACTGATGGGCGTGTTGGCCGTGAATATCAATGGTACGTTCACTGACTGCACGTAACTGACTGAGCGGTACGGTTCTGCCATTTATATACGCACGCGAGCGACCATCTTTGCTTATGGTTCTGCGGAGATGGCATTGTTCGTCATCATCAAGCTCTTGCTCTATTAACCAGTTATGCAAAACTAGGTTCTTTGAGGTGTCAAAACTAGCAGCGATTTCAGCGCGCTCTTCACCGAAACGGATCATATTTGAATCTGCACGATCGCCGAGAACTAGGCTCATAGCGTCAACTAAAATGGATTTTCCTGCGCCTGTTTCACCTGTAAGTGAGGTCATACCCTTAGTAAAGCTCAGCTCTAGATCGTCGACTACCGCGAGATGGCGAACACTTAAATTAGTTAACATGTAAGTTTACGTCCCCACTCAAGTTTGGCTCGTAGGATAGAATAATGATCATGATCTTCCAAATGTAATAATTTGATGGTGCTGGGATGACGCTCGATACGAATGATATCACCCGCTTGTAATACTTGGCCTGGACGCCCATCACAGGTGACCATAGCAGAAGTATTATTATTATCGCTTAAAACAATATCAATAATACTACTGGCAGCAACTACTAACGGCCTATTACTTAAAGTATGGGGACAAACTGTTGCCAAAACTAAAACGTCGAGATTAACATCAAGAATCGGTCCGCCGGCTGACATCGCATAAGCTGTTGAACCAGTGGGCGTCGCAATAACAAGACCGTCAGCGCGTTGACTATTAAGGAAACGACCATTGATATACGTCTCAAACTCAATCATATGTAAGCTTTGATGCGAGTGAACGACAACATCATTCATCGCTTTGCCTACAAATTTTTTGGTTTCATTAATAATGCTCGCCTGCATTAAAAATCGCGTGTCTTCACGATAATTACCCGCTAAAATTTCTGATAATTGCGGCGCTAGTTTTGCTAGGGTGAGATCAGCTAAAAAGCCCAAGCGACCGATATTAATTCCAACGAGGGACATTCCGCTACCAGAGAGTGCTCTGGATGCTGATAATAAGGTGCCATCACCACCAATAGCGATGGTAAGATCTACCTGTTGTGGGAAATCGCTAATTGAAATGACGTCGAGTTCAGGTAAGAAACTTAGTAGTTCGTTGACAAATATAGTCCGTGATTGCGATAGCAAAAATTCAGTTATTTGGACCACTGCTTTTTCCAAGATAGGATCGTCTTTACGGATGAAAAGCCCTATGCGTTCAAAAGTTGAGTTCATACAAATAGCAACACCATAAAAGTATTAATACATAAGATAGTAATTGTTTTGTGTTGGAAATCCAAAACTAAAATAGTTTATAGATAATACTATTTTAAATAGAGCTAACACATTAGATATAAAATGCTAAAATAGTATGATTTACTTAATTATTCTTTACCGGAGATTCCAGATGGCGATTGAACGCACAATTTCTATTATCAAACCAGACGCAGTAGCAAAAAATGTTATTGGCGATATTTACTCACGCTTTGAAAAAGCAGGCTTAAGTGTCGTAGCAGCAAGAATGATTCATTTAACACAAGCTCAAACAGAAGGTTTTTATGCTGAACATAGCGCGCGTCCTTTCTTTAAAGACCTCGTTAGCTTCATGACTTCGGGCCCAGTTATGGTTCAAGTATTACAAGGTGAAGGCGCTGTCTTGAAAAATCGTGATTTAATGGGCGCAACTAACCCTGTAGATGCTGAAGCGGGTACTATCCGTGCAGATTTCGCAGAAAGCATTGATGAAAATGCAGTACATGGTTCTGATTCAGTTGAAAGTGCAACTCGTGAAATTGCATATTTCTTTACTGAAGATCAACTTTGCGCACGTACTCGATAAACGAGCGAAATAATTCATGTTGCGTACGAATCTATTAGGTTTAGATCTTAAAGGTCTAGAAGCATTTTTTGATCAAATTGATGAAAAATCTTTCCGTGCGCGCCAATTATTACAATGGATCCATCAATATAGAGTCGTAGATTTTGCTGAAATGACTAATTTGAGCAAAGTGTTACGAGAAAAATTATTAGAGCTTGCTGAAGTTAAGCCTCCTGAAGTATTACATGAGCATATTTCAACGGATGGCACGCGGAAGTGGATCATTCGATTGTCATGCGGTAATTCAATTGAAACGGTGTATATCCCTGAAAAAGGCCGTGGCACTTTATGTGTGTCATCACAAGTAGGTTGTGCCTTGGCGTGCACGTTTTGTTCAACAGCTCAACAAGGCTTTAATCGGAATTTGACTGCTAGTGAAATTATTGGGCAAGTATGGTTGGCTAATGAAGCCCTAGGTAAAGATCCTAAGGGTCATCGCGTGGTGACTAATGTTGTGATGATGGGCATGGGTGAACCATTAGCTAATTACAATAATGTCATTTCTGCGATGAATCTTATGCGTGATGATCTAGCATATGGCATCTCATGGCGTCGAGTCACATTGAGTACCTCGGGTATGGTGCCGATGATTGATAAATTACGTGAAGATTGCCACGTGAGTCTTGCCATCTCGCTTCATGCAGCGAACGATAAATTACGCAGTGAAATTATCCCACTCAATGATAAATATCCTATTGCTGTGTTACTAGCCGCTTGTAAACGTTATGTAGATGTCAAGCAGCGTCGACACATTACGATTGAATATGTGATGCTGAAAGATATTAATGATTCGGCCCAAGATGCCAAAGATTTGATAAGGATCTTGAAAGATCTTCCGACTAAAATAAATCTAATACCGTTTAACCCGTTTCCTGGGACGGACTATGTCTGTTCATCTAAGACGGTGATTTTACGTTTTCAGCAACAATTAATGGATGCTGGATTAGTCGCTACGGTGAGAAAAACCCGTGGCGATGATATCGTGGCGGCTTGCGGCCAGTTAGCAGGTGAAGTGCAAGATAAAACGCGCAGAAAAGAGCGGCGCCTTGCCGCAGAAAGGGCAATTGCGTCACTATGATGAAGCGACTAAGTTTTAAGTGGGTGGCATTGTTGCTCGTTACAGTATCGGCAGGGTGTACTTCTACCAGTGGAACGCGTACACCTACTGAATATGTCGCACCAGATGTTAAAGCAGCCGAAATCAACATGCAATTAGGTTTGAATTATATGCAACGTGGTGATTATCAGGTGGCATTGGATAAATTACAGCGTTCATTGCAGCAAAACCCTAATTTACCTAGTACGCATAATACTATCGGTGTTTTATATCAGCGCTTGGGAGAAATGGATAAAGCTGAACATCATTTCAAAGAAGCCGTCGAACGCGCGCCAGATTATTCTGAAGCGCAAAATAATTATGGTGTTTTTTTATGCCAACAGAAACGTTATAAAGAGGCCGAGCAACGATTTTTAGAAGCCATAAAAAATCCGCTTTATACTAATGTGGATCAAGCACTTGAAAATGCGGGGATTTGTGTCGGTTTAATTCCTGATGCTACTTTAGCGGTGCAGTATTTTCGTAAAGCCTTACAAATCAATCCGAACTTAAGTAAGTCTTTATTCCAAATGGCAGAATTAAGTTATTTAAATATTGAATATGACAAGGCAAGATCTTACCTAGAACGCTATCAAGCTAATTCACAATGGACAGCAAAAGCATTGTTATTAGCCATGAAATTAGCAAACAAAGCGGGGAATCAAGATGCCGTAGCTAGTTATGGTTTAATCTTACGCGCGCGATTCCCAGATTCAGATGAGGCGCTACAGGTTACAAAAGGACAGTATTAAATGACGAATGTCGTTAATGAACAAGAAATAACAATCGAAAAAAGCCCAACGGTTGGTGAGCGTCTTAGTCATGCTAGAAAGGCAAAAAAATTAACTATTGCCGATATTGCCAATGAATTACGACTCACTAAGCAGACAATTGAACTTATTGAAAATGAACAATGGAGCGAGCTCCATGGCCGTGCCTATGCCAGAGGCTACTTCTCTAACTATGTGAAATTTCTTGGCTTGCCAGAAGATGAATTTTTGGCGGCGTTTAATATTGAATATACTGTAGCTGAACCCACATTATCGGTTGCTCGGCATCATGTTGAGATCAGCAATAAAAGATTTGTGTGGCTACCCAGTTTATTGTTTATTACAATGGCAGTTATTGCTTGGTTTGCTTATCAACAAATACAGAATACGGCAGATGTTGTGATTAATGATGCATCGTCTATCTCCCCCGATGCGCTAGCTAATAACGTTGTTTCGATTGATGAAATTAGTAAAGAAAATGAAAATATTGTGCCAGGCTCCCAGCAAGAGATGAATGAGCCTGAACAGCTCGTAAGCCCCGATATAAAATTGTCGATTAATGGCGAACAAAATAATCATGCGACTAGCGACAATTCCGAAATAATCCCAGTCCAAGAATTGGGCACTATCGCATTACAAAACATTGCTCAACAATCTAACAATAACGATATTATGCTCGAAAATACCGCGACGACTTTAGCAGACGGAGTGCTTGATTTACGTTTTAGTGATGATTGTTGGGTTGAAGTGAAAGATGCAAGTAATAAGGTCTTGCTCAAGAAGCTAATGACAAAAGATGATTCAATTATATTGACGGGGCGCACTCCATTAACCGTTATGCTTGGTCGCACATCCGTTACACAAGTAAGATTTAATGATGAATTATTTGACCCTTCGGCCTTTACAGAACGAGATGTAGCGCGATTTACTTTAGGAGCAGAATCTTAATGGCATCACCTACCAATATTATTCGTAGAAAATCTAGACAGATTATGGTCGGCAATGTGCCAGTGGGTGGCGATGCTCCGATTGCTGTTCAAAGCATGACTAATACAGAAACGTGTGATGTAAATGCGACAGTGGCACAAATTATTGCATTGCAAAATGTAGGTGCAGATATTGTACGAGTCTCTGTACCGAGCATGGATGCGGCGGAAGCATTTGGTGAAATTAAAAAGAGAGTCAATATACCGCTAGTTGCCGACATTCATTTTGACTATAAAATTGCACTACGAGTAGCAGAATTAGGTGTTGATTGTTTACGTATTAATCCCGGTAACATCGGTCGTGAAGATCGCGTTCGTTCGGTTATAGATAGTGCCCGAGACCATGGTATTCCGATTCGAATTGGTGTAAATGCAGGCTCTTTAGAAAAAGATTTACAGAAAAAATATGGTGAACCAACTCCAAATGCCTTAGTGGAATCTGCACTACGGCATATTGATATTCTGGACAGATTAAATTACCCCGAGTTTAAAGTGAGCTTAAAAGCGTCGGATGTGTTTATGACGGTACAGGCCTACCGGATATTGGCATCGCAAATTGAACAGCCCTTGCATTTAGGCATTACCGAAGCCGGTGGTTTGCGTTCAGGCTCAGTTAAATCTGCCATTGGTTTGGGCATGTTACTAGCGGATGGAATTGGTGACACTATTAGGGTCTCGCTGGCGGCCGATCCGGTTGAAGAAATTCGCGTGGGCTTTGATATTTTGAAAAGCCTTAGAATTAGAAATAAGGGCATAAATTTAATTGCCTGCCCATCATGCTCACGTCAACAATTTGATGTTATTTCGACGGTCAATGAACTGGAACGTCGACTAGAAGATATTTTAGAACCGATGGACGTGGCGGTGATTGGTTGTGTGGTCAACGGTCCTGGTGAAGCAAAGGAAGCTACTTTTGGATTGGCGGGGGGGGAACCAAACTTACTTTATGTTGATGGCAAGCCTAGTCATAAGGTCGATAATAAATCGATTGTTGATGAGTT
>Ga0105054_10011996_pt1 | contig 10691 bp, 12 predicted proteins | sample BON02_FD_78091 | JGI IMG/M metagenome (GOLD analysis project Ga0105054, IMG submission 78091) | Freshwater microbial communities from Lake Bonney liftoff mats and glacier meltwater in Antarctica - BON-02 (megahit assembly) | ecosystem: Environmental > Aquatic > Freshwater > Ice > Glacier... | reverse complement strand
TAATATGGGAGAGCCTATCAGAACAAGAAAAGGAAAGTTGGCTGGAAGAGTCAAGCTCGATGCACGACTGGGTCGTGCGGTGCAAGTCCAAAAAAAGGGCGGGGGGAATCCGCTAATTTGAGCTCAGCAGGAAAGAAATCTTTTCAACTATGATAAAACGAAATCGAAAGAGGTGGGGAAAAAAAGAGCGGGAGCAAAAAGAATGCACATCACGGGCAGAGCGTATCATACAGGTCATGGTGGCAGCAAGGCAACTTCAAAATGGCAGAGAGCGAGGATCACACTTCATGCTGGGTTCACAAAAGATTTCACTGTCCGACAGTGAGATTTTGTCGTGACGGTCACGACAAAAAAAAATTGGGCGTTGTTGACAGCAGCGAGAGCGTCGGGTGGAAAGGACGAATGTCAAGTTCGACTAGAAGGTATCGAGCGGGAATACTGGATGGGCACAGAGATCGGCAAATTAGGAGGTTACGGCTTCCGAAGCACATTCACAGCGGTTGATGGATCTGACCAAAAAGGGGGGTCAATGGGAGCGGGTTATCTGAATCTGTGGGGAAAAAAGAAAAGACAGAAGAGGAAGGTAGGACGCAAAGAGGAAGGATCCAGCTCGAACCGTCCAGAACTAGTGGCCGTTGTCTTGGCATTACGAGGCACCCCTGTGACAGGAACATGCTGTATTTGTGCGACAACCAAGCGCTGCTGAAAGCTGTGAAAAGATGGGTAGGCGAAAGCGGAAACGCGACGTTAGTAGGAGCGGGCATGCGACGTTAGGTGGAGCGCCAGACCCATACATTTTACGGGAACTGGAAGCACTCGAAGAGCTCCGAAAAAGAACAGAGGCAGGAGTAGCGACGTTTCTGGTCAAAGTGAAAGCGCATCGAGGAGAACCTGCATATGAGAAAGCTGAAATTCAAGCAGACAAGGCTATTTCAAGCAAAGATGTTGCTACAGAATGGCGCGACAGGGCAAATCGAGCAGTCTTCACGTGGCAAAAGCCTCGCCGAAAAGGAGGTACGGTGAGCTATTAAGATTGAAAGTCGACGTGGAACAGCGGGTTGCGGAAGGCGATTAGACCAGGACGTTGCCAAGAACAGTAGAAGAGGAGGTGCGCAAGCACCGGGATCGTGTGACAGGATTTTTGAAACAAATCAACAAACAAAGATGACAAGTCGATGTAAGCTATGACACGAGTATGGGAACGGCTCTACGATATGGTACATGGATGGATGACGAGAGTTTCAAAAAGACTTGTATCAAGGAGAAGGAAAAAAGGGGAGGCATCCACCAGCTTCTCTACGGCACATGGGTATCGGACTTTATGCTGAGACAGGATGCAGGAAAGTTTATGCTGGGAAAGTATTTGAGTGACGAACAAATTCCATGGAAGCGACGGAGACGTTTGGGGATGCGAGTGGCAGAAATTAAGCCAACAGCCAGTTTTCTAACAAAAATAGGCAAGACGCAACCAGCAGGGTGTCGGCTGTGCAGAAGAAAGCGAGACGCCCGAGGTGAGAGCACTGACGGTCTGGCCGCGGCTAAAATATACCTTCACATTAGCAGTGCAAGCTGCGAAAGGATGACAACGACAGTTACGGCTATCCACCACTCCATCTGGAGACACCTGTATGACAGCATGCATGCTGTACAGAAGCCAAAAAGCAAGCTTGACTTTATCACGCTTGACGAAGAAAGCAACATGAGCACGCTGTGGCGACGAAAAGAGTTTCTATGAATCTGCATCAAGGAAGATCTGGTAGAAAAGGCACAGGAAATCGAGGTGAGAGTACCAGTCAAACAAAATCAGGAGACACGATACAACTTCGATCCAGTGGCTTTCTTCATAAGGCGACGGACTGGGTCGCAATCAATTAGGCTCTGCAGATCGTACATATTTTAGAATTGAAACGGTCAAAAGACAGAGACGAGGGGTTCCTAGAGGTGAAAGAAGCAAAAGCAAATGAGTGGCACAAACGCATCTTCGGTGTGCTCAGAGCAGCTGCTCCGAAGTGGCATTCGCCAAGGAGCAGAGGATGGCAAACAAGCAGTGGCTGCCGTTCGAGAAAGAGAAATTGAGAAGTAACGAGATACTGCAGATGCTTGAAAGGCAGTAGAGATGAGATGAGCAGCGAGTGCGCTACGAAGGACTGCGCATCCGGTCCGACGAGATCGAACGGCAGCAACACCGAGAGTGGTTTGACTGCTTTCCAGATGAGGAGGTAGTGTAGATAGCAAGAGTGATGAGACGGAATTCCTCAAATCAGTCTCCGCTGTGCCATTCACTTTCACAGATGAATTCAAAGGCAATGCATCTGTGGCAGGCAGTCAGGCTAGCGATGATTGGTTCAGAGGACCTGCGGCATAGAAATCCGAGTCTCTGACGTCTGCAGTCATAGGAGACCGGGGAGGGATCTCCGCAGGAATCTGCAGTGAATGGGATCAAAGCGAAGTATAGACAGTCGACTTCGACAGGCACGCCAGTGGTAGATGACAAGGAAGTCGATTGTGATGAGTCCTACTACAGGGGTGTAAAGCAAATCACAGGCGAGCTTGAAGCAGTGGCTCGAGAGGGGAGACACCAAAGACATTTTTCTTCTCACGTGGCTGGTGTGGCGTTTCAAGTGGAACGGATTGCACTCGGCTACAATGCAGTCAATTATGGCGTAAACAAGTATGATAGCAGCAGCGATGACGACAGGCTCATGTCAACGCAATGTTTTATCACGGAGATGGCTCGGTGGAGGGCTCGGTCAAAGATACGTTACCACGATCAGGCTCTCGCACAGGCAGCTCGGGTAGCGTTTCATGGCGGAGCAGCAATGCTCCAAGCGAGTACATCAGTGATGGCAGTGCGGATACCAACGACTACAGCAGCCATGGAGAATCGGGCTTGTAATATATAGGCCATTGAACCGATGCGTATATTTGTATACTTAACGTAGTATTATGTGCGTAGTACTAGTACTTAATAGGTACCTGTATATTCTCGATTCAACAGGTTTTATGTATATATCTGAATTCTAGTTCAGTTACTGTTTACATGTGTGCACTTTTCTGTTCCTCGATACACTTATTAGTTATGTACGTTCCAGCATATATTTGTGTGTATCTTGGTAATTCGAGTATATATGCATTGTTCTTTTGATGATGCGTGTACACGATATGACAGTACATGATGTGTAAGCGCGGACGCATCTGTCTATCTATATCTTTATAAATATGTGTATTCTCTGCACATACTGTATTTTGTATGTGCACACCTCAAAGGCGCGTGCATACATAATATGTATATGGGTGTATCAGAACGGTTCGTGCGGGTCAAATATATGGGGTACCTGCGTATGTGTGTATAGATCCAATTGTCTCTATATATAATTTGCATGAGGTTGTTTCATTTTCGTTGTGTGTTGTTCATCATTATTATATTATCTAGGCCCCTGGGAAGCTAGTGCCTGAGATCTGGGTGTCTGTCGTATTTTTAAAATGTTTGCTCCTCTTGCTGAGGTTAACGATATTTAAGCACTCCCAAATCAAAAAAAATTATTTCACACGGGGAACAGTCACTCTGGGAACTTTCATACGAGTGGGGAAATTTTGTAAACTCATTGAGTTCTACACAATTTTTCAAATGGGGAAGGAGATTGTGGCTTTTAGAAGGGGAATTTATTGCCACAAGACACTTCCATAGACAGCAAAATCTGTTGGTTCAGACTTCAGCTTTCGAATAGGTCAGCTCGGTCGTAGGCCTCTAGAGAGGGGGCCATGATAGGACGTCAAGCCTAGAGTAACCGGACAAGTAACTAGTGTAAGTGACTACATCTATTTCAATGCTTGTTCCCATTATGATTACAATACAGTACTCATTATAGTCTTGGGTTGTGGGCGTAGGATTGTACCAAACCCTCCTTACAACATATGGAGGCACACACACACAAACACAAATGTATAATTAGCGCACAGGAAGAATGGCGACAACCAGGCACAGGAGCCTGGTTGGGAGAGGCGCAAGGAAGGGTTCTGTAAGGCCTAGCATCAAAAAAATACAAAAACGACAGCACGCCGAGATCTCAAATCTTACAATAAAACAGCTTCGAGCAAATAGAGCTTCCAGCAAAGCTACTAGACTGCTTTTTAAGGAGTAATAAAAGTTACATCAATCAATCTAGACCGGGTCGTTCCGGAGGGGATGAGCTGAGGCGATCCGAAGTTTTGAACCATAAACAGCGCATTCCAACACCCGGCTATCTTCTAACACTTCTGCGGGAACTTCCGTATTTCCCGCGGGGCCATACAAAAATTGTTGAGGCGAGGCGGGTACAAGAAACGAACCAAACGGGTGTTTTGCCCCAAATCAGGAAAAATGGTCCAAAAATCGATCCTCACGTTTCGAAACCAAGATCTTGTTGATTTCGATTTCGAGTGTTTCAGGTCTGCCCGCAGGCTTAATAACTTACCGATATCGTTACGGTGTATGTGTGTGTTGCTTTGGTCCCGGGGCGAAGGAGTACTTACTTGGTACTTTTTCTCTCTCCCTTTTTTTACCCTTCCTGTACCTTAGCTAAAAGCCCCGCCCTGCCTACTCTTCCGTGGCCACCTCCTGGAGTAGTTTAATGTTTCCCAAGTCTTTCTGCAAACATTCTTCCAACCGTCATGCTTTGAGATGACCTACGCAAGCATGATTGTACGTATGAAACTAGAGCAACTGTCCATGTGTTACGGTATGCATTGACAGTCCTTGAAGGGAGTACTACCCAGGGGAGAGTCTAGGAGAGATATGAAGTTAGATTCTTCGGCAATCGTGTACCTCATTTAGCTAACGTACTAGGTGGTCGGCGACCAATGGTGTTTGATGTCGTGGTCAGGGCGTAGTCGGAAATATTTTGGTGGAAAAAAAAAGCAACCCTCGATCACGTCTTCACAAAAAATCCCACAATCCAAAAAACAGTGCTGGGACGAATGCATCCATGATGGTATGATTTCGTGCCTTTGGGCTTGACCAATGGGTCGCCAGCATCTTGAGGCATGCAAGTCTTGGTCTTGTTGTAAAGAATGACAAAAACCCCCAGTCTTGTGACGGACGACTGCATCTGTGATGATGAGCGCTCGTGCTTTTTGGCTTGATCAATGGGTCACCAGCATCTGGAAGCTTGAGCCTGAGGTCTTGGCGTTGGTGTAAAGAAAGACGACAACCCTCAGTCTTGTGGTGGAAACTTGTCTGTCACCAAGTGGAAACCCCCCGTAGGCTGAAGATTGTTGATTGTTTTTGACTGTCGCGTGGTGATTTCCGAGTCTGGTAGATTAAAGGCAAGTTCGACCCTCGTGTGAGAGATACTGTGTTCTGTTTTATCACAGCGTAATATCTCGTCACGCTCTCAGGCTGGTGTGTGTGTGATGATTTGTTTGATTAAAACGATATTGGGGAATCGCTACTGACCGGGGTTTCCTCGGGGGCATGCCAAAGGGGCACACACCCACGATGATTGAGAATCCGACGTACCGTGTTTCTCCTTTTCTTTGAGTTCCTAGTAAAAGCCAAAACTAGCATCTTTTGTTCTGCATTTGACGGGTAAATCGTCATTTTTGTATGGTATTTTGGGAATCAACTATTTTTTGGATCAGCAAACCCTTCGTGTGTCATTAATTCAACTTTATGAGATATACATTTGATGGCCAGATTTATGCGAGTCGGAGCGCAGCAAGGGGGTTTACTAAAAATCGACCAAAACTAGTAACTTGTGTTTTGTCCAAAACGTGATTTGACGGGTAGAAAGGAAATCTTCTGGGGATTTTTTGTGAAGGTTTCGCAAATAGATTAAAACGTTTCCTGCTAGGAATGCACCTTGGCTCCTCTTCTCACCTTCTCAGGTCCGGTGATCATATGGCCTGAGAAAGAGTTCAAACAACTCACGGCAGCCTTTGTGAGATGCAACAAAGAAGCTTGGCATATGTTACCAAACACGTCTACGGCACTTTCCACCTTCCCCCGACTCGGAGACAAAGGAGGCCTCCAGATAAAAATGCCACGTGCCATACTATGTCCTGCAGTATGTGGCCACCTTACCCGATGTTGCGAATTCGATGATGGAACAAGACAGCTGGCGGAAATCACACACCAGGACGCCCTCATAAAACATGGATGCCTGGACATAGAGGACCTCCTATTCGAAGTGAAATTCCTGACATGGGACCAAGCGAATCAGAATACCTTTGCTTTTGCACGCCACCTCACGAGTACGTTAGGAATGAGAGTGAGCTGGGACCCATTCCACCCGGACTTAACAGCATCCGCCACAAACATAGATGTAGCACAGACTGAGATAACTACCCAACACTTAGTCAATATACAACATAAGGACGAATGGAGGAAGGCCCAAACCATGGAGGTGTCGGCAGATGGAAAACAAGATACCCCCGGTTACAGGAACTTAAAGATGCTAACCCCCACTCTGGGAGAGAGGGAAACAACCTCGAGGATGGACTAACAGATCTCAGGACTGGGGAGCTAGCCTTCATGGCCATCAGACCGAAGCTAATAGGGGCAGGATACAAAACTCTGGACTCAATCCCTCGCATCCAAAAGGCCAGCGGGGTACGTTTCTACTGCCCCCCTTTAAAAGGGGTAGACAAAAGAACTCAAGAACTAGTAACAAATTGGATCCAAAAACTGTACAGATTTCCTGCCCATCTACATGCATTGGACATAAAAGAAGCCCAAGCGCAAAGATACCCAGGAGTGGAGCAACTGAAAGGGATGAAAACACTGCAACTAACGGACAAATATATTTTAAAACGCAACAGGATACGAAACCGATGTGCCCTTCTGAAGAACATTAGAGAGGAGGGCATACAACACTACCTTGATAAACTAGAAGAGATTATAAGGGCATGTGAAAAATTACTACTTACCTTGACGACACACGACTCCTCCCTGGGAGACCGAAAAGTGAAAGAGACCATGTACCAAACAACATACAAGACAGCGGACGAGCTCGAACAATGCAGGGAGAATTCAAGCAAGGAAGACACACTGATCTCTCTGACTCAAATAAAGACATCCCTAGACAAGATCAGAGAAATGTATGCGGCCATTCTGCGGGATGAACAAGAGGCTGCAACCGAGTTTCCCTCCCTAATGAAACTACTAACGAAAAAAAACTAGAATCTTCGGAAACAATACACACATCCAACAGTGGTGGTACGAGGTGATGACGGAAAGCCCCTCCCCCTTAGCAAAACGCGATGAGAAATACAGAGAGGAAATCCTTGAACGAATAGAGGAGGGATGGCAAGCAGAGAAGTGGGCAACAAGTTTACTACAAATAGTCAACGAGCTCCTGCTCCGAAACCTATTTGAAACTAGAACCCCCCAAGCCACGCAGACAGACCGAGCAGCAGACGGCATCCAATGGATCTGCATGGAAGAGCTAGGGAAAGCTTTAACAAACAGATGCCGAGCGGTATGAAAACTGAGTGTGAAGAGACAAAAGACACAGATGAGAAACAGGGACAGAAGCATCAACAGTGAACAACTCGAATTTGAATGCCAACTCAAAACCCCCACGCGAAGCCGAATCCAAGAACTTCTAATCCTCGGGACATCCTCCCCACTCTTTCAATCTCTGATAGCCAACCAGGACCTGCTGAGGCTAGCACTTTCAATGGATGCCATCAAAAGGTGCTTAGCGAATATGCTGGCGGATTTAGACAGAGACACACCCCAAACGAAGGTGGGCATGGCACTTTCTCTTGCCTGCACAGAATGAGAAATAATAACAGCCCAAGAACCTCCATGGCTCTGTTTCAAATCTCCAGAACTGGGATTTACTATGATCATGGACGAATATCAAAGGTCAATCCATCCAGAGGTGAAAGAATACATGAGAAGATACGTCACGGAAAAAGATACATCACGGAAAAATAAGACTGGGAAACAGTAGATCACGAGGTTTGCTGGGGCATGAATTGGAAAGGAACTACAACGGAGATTAAGGAAAAAATTGAGTCACTCCTACACACGTGGAGGAGAAGTTGTTCTAGAACAACAGGAAGAGAGGCAACCTCAGAAACCAGAGAGAGAAAGATTCCCAGTACCGCACGCGTCCAGAGACCCCGAAACATTGGCAGACAGGAATCTGGGAAACGAAGACATCTACGACATCATTGGGAAATCCCTCAAAAACGGGAGTAGTCCGAATTTACGAAAAACCAGAATTTTGGGACACAACCAAAGGCAGTTTCAGCACAAGGAATAGCCACGATCCAGATAGCCTCAGGCCCCTTAAGCCCAGATGGTGCACAATGGCACCTCCTCAAACACACTCTAGACGACTCAGATACCAGCCCTCTTGGTCTCAACATACAACACGAACTGAAACAACAACTCAGATTGGACAAGGATAGAAAGCACAGATCATATGCCTAGAAGGTACTACGTGCAGTAAAAGAAGTATTCCAAGCCTCCAAATACCAAGGGCATACGGCCCTGACCATCCCACCCTTCTTCAAAAATGCGGAGAGAGGAAACGAAAGAATCTGGGGAGAAAGGATCTCAACCCCACAACCAATGGTGATAAACTGGTAGGGCTTAAATGACGAGGAGAAACAACAAATATTGCTCTCCCTCTCCACAACAGAAAACTGGATCCTCCTCACCCAACCGCAGGGGATACCAACAAAACCCAGCCCCCCCTTCGGGAGGCGAAGTTGGTAGCGAGGGCCGACGGGAAGAACAGTAGACACTGGCACAAGGGCTGGTGGCGAGAAGGAAAAGACGAACTAGCCACACACTCAATGACAATGGAAGTGTGGATAAGCACAAACGGAAGGATCCCGGAGGCTACACGCATAATTATCCAGGAAGCCCTAGAAGCAGAGAACTCGAAAGACACCCCCGTCTTCGGAGTGGAAGACCTCGAAAAAACACACAGATTAGGTACAGAGGCAGGCCTATTGGGCATCTACTCCTTCCCAGGGGCAATCTACGCCACGGATGGTTCAAACAACAAGGGGGTCATGGGGGCTGGCTTCTATAGATTAGACGGAAACAGACGAGGATGCTGTCAACTTGGAAGCGGAGAGGAAGGTACTACGGTAACTCTTCAAACCAAGCGGGACCAGGAGCAGCACACCTGGCATTGAAAGACGCCAAGGGGGAAAAGGACAGGAAACCAATAATCCTCCTGTCAGATTCCACATGCTTCCTAACCTCCTCCCAAAAATGGATAGGGTACGGTAAATCCCCCTCCATGTGGGGAAACCTGGACGCTGACATCATGGGAGATATTGTACAACTCCTACGCGAACGTATCGAACAAGGTCTACTTACCATTTTCATCAAGATCAAGGCCCACCAAGGGGACCCCTTAAACGAACTAGCAGATAGATTGGCAGACGACGGGAGACACAGCAAAAGCATCAGATGGTCCCTTCCCACCAATAGACCCATTTTCTCATAGACAGAGAACGGGACGACACGCCATAGCCCCATGAATGTGACAGTCAGAAAAGAGATGAACTCCAGGTAGCGCAGAAAAAATTAAAACTCAAAATGGATCAACGGCGAACTTTCCGATCAGGGAGGACAACTCAAGAGACCTGCTAGGCAAATTCCACAAGGATAAAAGTGTATGGATACGAGCAAGGCAAACTGTCCTCCAATGTATTTCATACCAATTCCTATACGCCCTCCAACTAAAGATGTGGGGTATACTTAACAATTTCAAATGCAGACTATGCGAAAAACATTACAAGGAAAAACATATTGATTCCCCAAACTCAGCCGAAAGTGTGGGACAAATACAATGCTATTGCCCAGTCTTACAACGCCCACGGATCGCTATACATCACGGAATATAGAGGGAACTGATGTTCTCCATACGGAAATCATCTACCGAACTAAACAATCAAATGGAGCCTAGACGGCACTTCCCCTCAGCCTTGAAGCCCGGAAGCACACGCGGAGTGGGGACTTTACAAGATCCTAGAATATATGGGGCTACACGTGATCCTACCACCAGGTGAGGGACAAAACAGAACCAAATTCAAAAAAGACAAAAACGAATACCACCTGGCTTACAATGTTGACTTCGAAGAGGGAGACCAAGAAACCTTAATCTCCCGCAAACCAGATGGGCTAGCCTTCGAAAAAGAACAAAAATCATGTATGTTCCTAGAATACACCAGAGCAATGGACACCAACGAGGACTGGGCCACGAAGAAGGAACAGGAGAAAGACAACAGATACAGCACACATTTAGGCTCCATCAAACACCTCAGCAGGCGAGAAAAGAGCGGCTGGAAAGCCACACAAATCAACTTCACAACGGGAGTACGAGGCTCCCTACATACAGATCAATTTCCAACCAGACTGGAAACACTCGGTGTGAAAAACAAAAACACGAGGGAAGCTATCCAGAACAGGACAGTCCAAAAAACTCTCTCCATGTCTTGATACGATCCTCAAGTTCTTTTCCATTGAACTAAACGCCAAGATCGAGTGGACACTCCAATCCCTACCCAACAGAAGCATGAAAAAATACAATCCATACCTCCAAGCTTCAGGGCCACCATTAGCAACATTGCACATAGATTAGAAAGAGCGTCCATACTTTGATTGATGTTGCTTTTATTATTTCGTAAAAAATAGTCTAGTAGCTTTGCTGGAAGCTGTATGTAGTGTATTCAGTCCTTAT
>Ga0105054_10011990_pt1 | contig 10695 bp, 6 predicted proteins | sample BON02_FD_78091 | JGI IMG/M metagenome (GOLD analysis project Ga0105054, IMG submission 78091) | Freshwater microbial communities from Lake Bonney liftoff mats and glacier meltwater in Antarctica - BON-02 (megahit assembly) | ecosystem: Environmental > Aquatic > Freshwater > Ice > Glacier... | reverse complement strand
TGCATGTTCCTTTGCCCGGGTCAGTGCAACGTAGAGCTCCCGGTCTTTTGAGAAACGAGCTCGACGAGCAAGGCGCTCTTTGAATTGCTCACCTGTTTCACTCTCGTTCATTGGGGCGAGATAGTGAGAATTGATGTAAGCGCCAGCGTAAGGGTCCTCTCCCAAAGACGGCCAAAGTGAAGCGGGTTTCAAATTTGATTGCTTCTCGTTCGGAACCACGAATACGAACTTGTATTCCAAACCTTTTGCGCTGTGTATGGTGGTTAACTGAACGGCGTCAACGAGTTCACCGCCATCTACACTCTTGGCCTTATTGAGTTCCTTTTCGCCCTTTTCGCCTGACTCCGCAGCGCGAACAAACCCACGAAAACCTTTCCCCGTTTGGGCAGTGAAGACACTCGCTTCGTCAACGAGAAAGCGGAGATCGGCAAAGAGGTCCAAAGCGAGTGACGGGTCGGATTTTTCCACCTCGCGGATTAACGCATAACAATTCAGTTCTTCGATGACACTCAGCACGGTTGCGTCAGCGTTGCCGTTTCGGACAATCCGGTCTCGAAAACTTTCCAGCACGCTTGCACGCGACATTACGACTGCTTCACCGCTCAGTGGCGCAGTGAGTAAAGAACCCAATGCCGCTTCCTTTAGCGTCCCACCAATCCAGACTGAGAGCAAGGCGCCAACTCGATCGATATTGCGACCGGTCGCCAGGTAACGCAAAACCGCCATGAATCCCCGCACACCCTCGGTGTTGTCAACAGTGCCCCCAGCTGTGACGAGATAAGGAATCAGTTTGTTGGTTAGCTCAGTTTTGATCTCCCGCCAGGAGTTCCGTGTTTCAGTCAAGATTGCAAATTCGTTGAGGGAATCTCCTGGGTTCAGCCGTTGAATTTCAAGGATTTCTTGGGCGATGACTTTCGCTCCCACCGTGCGTCGAACTGCCGCGTTCCCCACGTAGGGAAAAATGCGGATACCGATTCCCGAATTGGATTGCTCACCATGCACTTCGCGGAAAGGAATTGCGTTCGGCGCAGTGACACCGCTATTTGCGATTACAGCAGAAAAAACTGCGTTTAGCGCGGTGACCAGCACCGGATTATGTCGAAATGTGACGTCTAAATTGGCAACAAGTTCCGGCGATGCCTGCTGAGTCTTGGAGAGTCTATTGGCGAAAAGTTCCGGGGTAGCGCCACGAAACCCGTAAATAGATTGTCGCTGGTCACCGACCGTGACAACTTCAAGCCCAACACCCTCAGCAGCCTCAAGAAAAGCATGCTGAATTGGATCACTGTCTTGGAACTCATCAATGACTAGCATGTCTAAGCCACTTTCTCTGCCCTGCGAATTCGAGAGAACCACGCAGGCAAGATCAATCAAGTCGTCGTAGCGAAGGACGCCGTTATCCCGGCGATCCAGTACTCCTTGCCGGGCAATACCAATCGCGGTGTCTAATAACTGTGCCGCTACGAGTGGGGCTGCAGAGATGGGAGCGAGAAGTGGCTCAATTCGATCAAGGATACCTTTTAATGCGCTCTTGACCTCAGCTTTTGAAAGTGATGCTTCATTGCCCTTGGCATTGAGCTTCTTGCGCGTAACTAGTAGTGCAGTCTCGATGAAGGACTGCGATTCCGGCTCGATGTCCGACTTCGCCAGCTTCTTGTTTTTCAAGGCCTCGCGTATTTCTTCACGTGCAATTTCGTCGCTGACTAAAACGCGTGCCAACAATCCGATGACATCCCCGTCAGCTATTTTCTGGCTTAGGTCGGAATTCCTTGATGTCAAATAAACTACAGCAAGTGTCTCGCTGTTGCGGTGACCTGATGCTATTTCAAAAAGTGCAGCATCTCGCCCAAGAATTGTTTCTGGATCGGCGTCGTCGAAAAATGACCTTGCAGCTACCGAGGCGTCGGACCAAGCGGCTTCATTGGATTGGGCGAGGTTACCCACGGTTGCTTCAAAAACAGATTTGGCATCAGATTCGAACCCACGCTGTCCGACTAGGTTGTCCGTCACAACTTTAAGTAGCTTCTCGAACGAACTCTCCGACAGCGGGTACGGCTTACGTGAACTTAATATTTCCCAATTAATTTCAGTGCCGGTGGCTTGCGAAAGCACTTCGAATGCGTCGTCCTCCGCGACTAAGCCACGGAAGGTAGCGTCATGTACTACGGCGGTCTCTACTGATTCTTGCTCGTCCTCCAACCTGAACGCGGCCGGCAATGGGAGGGCAGGTGCGTTGTTTTCAACGATAGACATAGCAAGACCGTGCAGTGTCCCCCAGGGTGCAGCATCAAGGTTGCCAAGAGTGTGTCTCGCCTTGACCGCGAGTTCTGCATGGTCGGTGCTCTGCGCGTGAGTCCCCAGAAGATCTCGGACCACTCGCCACCGGCTATCAGCCAGCACTCCCGCGGGATCATCCAGTTCGCACCAGGTGATAACAGTTTCAATCACCTGTCGCACTCGAGCCTTCATTTCACCGGCAGCCGCGATCGTGAATGTGGCGAGGCCTATCCGGCGGACATCGATTGGTGGGTCGTTGAGCAAAGCACTTTGAATTACTCGCAAAACTACCGTGTCAGTCTTACCGCTACCCGCAGCCGCGTTAATGAAACTGACTTTCGATCCTGTGGCGGCACCATGAATGGCTGCGTACCGCGCCTTGTGATCCGTGGGCTGGTTCATGCGTCCTTCCCCTTTACTGCCTTGGCTAGTACCGGTTCCTCTATCGGGTGAACTTGGGAGAAATCCCCGTTCCTATCCAATTCCTCCCAACGATCGTGAACATCGGTCCGGCATATTTTGTTGAAGTCGCAATAAAGACACGTTGAACCTAGTTCGCCCGTGTTCTCACCGACCGCGGGAAATGCCCCTTGATCCACCGCACACCTGAGCGAGTCGATCACCTTGAGAAACATGGGGGTTTCCTTTTCAGGTTCCCCAGCAACACCAGTTGAGACAACACTTGGATCCTTGGGGCTCAGGTACCACAATTCACCCGCGACGCTCTGATTGGAATCTTTTGCAAGGATCGCCGAGTAGGCCTGAACCTGCACACGGTCTCGCAAAAGCTCAGCACCCGTTTTCTTCTTCCCTGTTTTTGCATCAGCCACGAAATTAGGCCACGCGAAGTCGGCATAACCGGCGATCGTGATTCCATCAAAATCGGCCTTCAGGTACTTTTCCGACTCGAAATCTGATCGCGACGACAATTCACTCCATTTGATTGTGTTGTTAATTGCTACGGCTTGACCTTTGATACGACTCGTCAGTTGTTGTTTGCTTCCCGCGTAAAACGGTAGGTAACCGGAGACCCGCTTCTGCAGAATTCCTGTCAATGCGGCCACGCGATCAGAAGAGTTCATCGAAATCAGGTCCTCGAAGCCTTCTTCGAGTGCTGCGTGAACGAAGGTCCCCCAGGTGTTTGCTGGAACATCAACATCAAGGCTTGGCTGTTCACCGGCTCTAAGACCTACGATCTTTTTATAAAAGAACTGTCTCGGACAGGTAATAAAAGTGCTCAAAGCCGACGGAGACACCGGCGCCGGTTCAGTGGAACCTGTCTCCCCTTTGAGATTTGCTCGGCGCATGGGTGACGCGGACAACCACGACAGGGGCCGCGAACCCGCATCAATGGGGAAAGATCCCAAAAGCCCATCAAATTCTGATGCAGCTGGAGAACCCAGCGCAACTCTGCTATCGAGCAACGTACGCGCCGCCGAATCAAATCCCTGGCGCGGTTGATCTGCCGGCACCGGGTACAGGGCGACCCCGGCCAAACTCGAATCGATCACTTCTATTGATTCCAGCGACCTGGCCTTCATGATTTCGCTGGCGCCAGAGCCCTGAGCGCCGCTCCACTGCATAAACCAACGCGAAGCGATGAGTGCCTCCCTTGACCCAAGCGCAACCCTTGAGACAGTAATTAATGACTGTTCTGCCGACTCCACTAATTCGTGCGCCGTCACAGAGTTGGAGCGCTCAAGGGCGACTTGAGCTTCTGCATCACCTTGAACTAGAGGATCTGGTTTCGTCAAAATTGGCGCAGCGCCCTCAGCCAGACCGCACCAGACAAGGTGCGTACAGGAAATACTGGAAATCTGGGACACTGAATACACCCCAACACCTTCGCCTACCGTGTCAATATTTGACGTTGGTCTTCTCACCACTTGGTTGACCATGCTGTCCAATCGCCGAGCGCCACCAACAGCGCCCCCGCCAAGCGCCTCAATAATAATCCCGACAGATTTCAATGGGCGATCATTTAATTTGGCTTGCTTGATTAGCAGTTCACAGCGTTGAAGAAAACTAGGAAGCTCACCTGTCCCCGCAGGCGAAAGGATGTCAAGGAGCGCTTCCAAACCTGGTCTAAGCTGGTCAAGGAGTTCGGAAGAGTCACTCACCCGAATAACCACTCCGCGAGGACGTTCCGATTCAGGATCGGCTGCTCTTTCCCTGACGTTACGGGCAGTGACTTCAACTAATGCCTCCTCTTCGCCCAAGTGCCAGCGCAGCAATGTTGCCCAGTTACCCAGCCCGTATTGCAAGTTCAGTTCGGAGCCAGATTGCAGGATTACACCCGAACGTTCCCAACCTCCGAATGTTGCGTTAATGACTTCAGCAACGTACTCGAAATTTCCCTTGCAATCGTGCTCAGTAGTTGCGCCCACTTCATTCAATGAACCGCCACCTGAGCAGGTAGTACACGCTGACATGGAATCCAATGACTTGGCCAAGGAGCCAATCACGTGGGCCGCGTAAGTCGACGCCAATGAACCTTGTGACATCCCAGTCCAGTGCTCAATGCCCAGTCCCTCGAACAGGTTGGAGAGCACAGCTTGGAAGCCGGCCTGTTGCGGTGTTACCACCGCAATCCTCGATGGCGGAACGCCTGCGGCGAGCCAGTCGTGAACCTGCGTGGCCACCACCCTCGCCTCGATTAGCGGGTTCGGCGCTATGACGGAACGAGTTGCGCGAGCGCCAAGATTTCCAGACCCCGCGGGGCTGACAACAGCACTTGGCACGCAGGCGATCAGCGCACCGCGGAGTCTACGTTCTGACATGGAAAGTAACTCGATATCGCCCAATGCAATCGCACTTGGAATTAGTCGCGAAATGGAACTCTTTGATCCCGCGTCTAGGAGCGCGGCCGCATCGATGAGCGCGCGGCCAAGAAGCAGCAAACCTTCATTCTCCAAGTTGTTTTCCACCGCTGAAGCGATCAACTCGAGGTCGCGAACTGGAAGGACTTGATCAATATTAGAGATCGCGCTACTCGCCTTAATAAAAGTTCTCGCTAACCGGTAAATCGAATCTGTGTGACCTGAACTCTTGAGCAGCCATGTCGCAGGCGTTGAATTGTCGAGGTCGCGCAATGCCGGGGCGACACCAAGTTCAGCCACCTGACGAACGCTGGCTCCTTGCGTGCTGGAATCACTCAACACTTCTAAGACTTCATTTGCGAGATCACGCCATGTCCAAACGTCCACCCCAGCAAGACCCGAAGGGCTTAAAGCGATTGTTCGCTGGACCAAACGAACATCAAGTGCGGTGCGGACAATTACACAAACGCGGGAAGGAATGCCTTCTGCCTTCAACTGCTCAATAGCGATGAATAAATCCTGCGAATTCATGTTCCCCCAAAGAATTAATTGCCTACCGCGGTTTGTCATGCTACATCAAGTTGATTGAAGTAAACACGAATCAGCCTGTTTCATGATCTAAAAGTTATGACTCTAACTTTTAACAGCTGAATTCCAATTGAAAGTCAAAAACACTAACGATCCCAATAACTTTCCGCATCAAGAGCATTCTCCAAATCAGCCTGCCACAACTCTCACAAACAACGGTCACTTTTAGGGGGTCACATCACCCGGACCCACCACAAGGGGCCGTGCCACAGGAATTGAATCTCGATGAGTCAACTTGTTTCCTCTGAAAACTGATTCAGTAGTTCTTGGAGGTGTTTATTCATCGGATTCTTCCAGGTGCCGGATGAATGTGAACCACCAATATCGAGTGCCTTCGGAAATGGGACCGCGGCTAATCCAACTTTAACTCGATCAACCGTCGTGAAATCGATGTCTACCTTTTTCACAATCTCCTCTGTTTGGGCATATAGAAACAAAGTTGGCAAATTTGCAATCAGCGCATAGGCAAATTGTTGGTACTGATCGGTCATTCCCATTGAATTCATGGAATCTGGACGCTCTTTATATTTGGCGTCGACTACGAAGTGTGTGCCGAGTTTCATGGAAGTCGAGATCATGTCTGGAGACTTCGGTTTTGCTTGCCTAGTGCGCAGTTTGAATTGTGCCGGCACCGAGTCGGAGCTAAGCGAATCGATACTTGTTTTGTAATCCTGAAGTATCCATGGATTCTCTTGCCGATCACCATCGGGAATCCGCGTGGCTTCAACCAGCATTCGCTCAAAAAGCTCTGCTGTGGGTATGTACACGTGGGCCGCGAATCCCTTTTCTCGTGCATCCGAGGACTCTTCCCCACCAAGTGACTGCGTGTTTTGCAAAACTGATTTTGCAAAGTCTGTCGAGCGGATCCAATGCTTGTGCTTCCGAGTCATTCGGAGATTTCGACCGACACTGAGGGCATTCCGAGGTGAAAGCAATGGCGTATCGACCAGAGCGCGCTCAATCTGAACCGCTCCCTTTCTTGTTTCCTCGTTTACGGAAGTATCAGTAACGATAATTCGCGCTGCGCACCGAATCAAGGAGAACCATTCACTAGCAGTTTCCAACTCTTCAAATTCACATTCAATCTTCTGCGTCCGTCGGGCCCGGCGACGCGGGATATCGCTCAACACGATTGAGCCACGAACCGCACTCAACTTCTCAACACAATTACGAAAATCCGGTTTCCTTCGTTTGAGTGCTTCGAGGGTCTCAACAATGAAAAGTTGTTTCAAAAGGTTAGCCATCGCGTCCTGCTTCATCAGGATGGGATTTCGACTGAGGTAGGAAAGGAGATCCTCGCGAGAACCATTTGGCTGAATCTCAGGTGCACAAATTAAGAGGTCACCAAGGCTTTTACTGACCGAGACCGCCAGTGATAACAAGGCCTGCATCTGAGTGCCAGGCTTCTCCTGAGGCATCTCAGTAATTGAATTCGAATACACGTCGGGCATCGGTGTAAAGAGCGGCCCGCGAGCGTCAACTTGATCTAACTCTTTCTTGTCACCCTCGCTAGATTCCTTAGCGGAACCCGCCTCAAATTTATTTTTTAAAGCATTGCTGACAAGTCTCGCATGCTCTCCACGGATGATGAGTTGACCAGTTTCATGTACTGTCACCATTATCGGTTCCGTGGAAGCAGAATCAATATTAAGCACAGAAATAGAACCCTGATTTTGAGACCAAAATTTCGGAACAACATGAATCACAATTAAAGGCAGTCGAATTTCACCCCCCGCGACAACCTGAAGCACGCAGAGGGCGCTCTCTTTCCCTTTCGCACTGCACCTAAAGGACGGTAACCGTTCATTCACGTCAACCGCGTGGCCGGAAGTGTCTGGCACTTTCGTCTCTATGGACACTTACTACTCGAGATTTTTCAGGATCATGGGGTAACCGTCCAAGCCTTGACCGACGAGCTTGAGTTTGTATCCAACCGCACCGGTCAATGCTTGATTGATTTTATCAATTTGATCAACAGCATTAAATGAAACTAGGATTTCTGAAATCTGTGGAAGTAAAAGCGATTTCCAGAGAAAATAAGGAAGCCTATCTCCAGTCACAGATCCGTGGGCCGAATCAGACTCCATCATTTCTTTGACTTGAAAGAAATATGAATGGCCGATTTGAGCATCAGGCCCGATATCTCCTTTCAATAGTTCATTAACGTTACTCCAAATTTTTATACTCTCTTCAAAGAAAGTCTTGTCCTTCTCCTCCCCTGCACTAAATTTCAAAGCGTCAAGTAATTCCGCTGGTTCCATTGGAGCCATACGGGTGAACATGAAACGCCGTCGAAGCGCGAGGTCGATTTGTCCGACTGATCGATCGGTCGTGTTCATTGTTCCAAGCACAAAAACGTTGCTCGGGACAACAAACCGTTGGCGATGGCTTTCTTGACCGTCGCTGTTTACCCTCCAAGCAGGCAGCAACACCGAAATTACATCAATGTTTTGATTTTCTGAATTCACGTCCGACAAAATTTCATGGGCCTCAAGAGCGTCGACTCTTTTGGACGCTTCCAGACTGTAAAGCAAATCCCCTAGGACCTTTGACGTATTTGCGCGATTAATCTCGTCAATCACAAAAAGGAAATTAGGTTCAATTCCCGACTCCGATTCCGAAGCAGCCTTGGCAGCCATACGACAAAAACTAAGGAAGCGGCCATCTTGAACTTCAAATTCACTGCCTACAGGTCGTAGTCCCTCCACGAAGTCTTCAAAAGAAGTCGAAGGATGGAAAATCACAACTTCTGTCCCTGCGAATTTTCCTCCCTCCCGCAACAATTTAATTAGGTGAGATTTACCTGTTCCAGCGACTCCTTCCACCACCACGTTTCGATAACTGAACAATAAGGACTCAACATCAACTTCATCAATATCACTCACTGCTTCAACGCTACTTCCTGGTCGTGGTCTTGGACTGACCGTTTCGCCTTTCGTGAAGGTGCTTGAGGCAACTTGGTACCGGAAATTATCTGGGACATACAGGAAAACAGCAGGCTTGGCTGTAATGCCTCCTTGCATGTAACTCTGGACTGTCTTCCCGTTTCCTTGCATAAAAACTAAGTCAAGTTCATTGGATCCATTTTCTAATTCAAGGATGTTCGAGAGAGTCTCTTTTGCAACAGAGATTCCTCGCGAATAGAAGTCCTCTTGTGACTCACCCGGGTTCACATTTAGCGAATACTGACTAAGAGTCGTGTCATTAAGTTCAAACAATTCAGTTTCAAATTGCCAAGGAAATCCTTCAAACGCCTCTTCTCCGTAGGATAATTCTCGGCAGCCCGTCACTACTCGCTCAATTGAGAACTCAAACTTGCTTTTGTCCTTAGCCAGTGGAAAGACAAATAGAACTAAATCTCCAAGGAAAGGCACACCGAGGGGTTCCCTAGGGCCCTTAAACGCCCAAGGCATTCCTGGCAGGTCTAAGGCGTCTCTCCGACGTGATCTCAACTTGTAGTTTTCTTTGCTCTGACCTACCACCGGCATCACAAGGATGCTCGGCATTGGTTGACTATCAGACACCTACACCCCCACATAAAGACGAATCCACGTCACTAGTTAAGCGTAACGCACACCAGAGCACCCGTCTGGCAACTTCACGTCACATTCTTGGGCAATTTCTAAGTCCGCCTGGCTCACTGTGATCTCACGGATTCCGGGTCGAAAGATCTCAACTTGAGACGATTTAGTTATTCACAATTCGTGAGAGTTCCGGCTGATAATCCGTCAGCACTTGGGCGGCAAATGCAACTGACCACGTGCAATTCACGGCTGCGATTTATTCCTGAGATCCTCAACTTCCCCCACCAGACATGGACTAAATAACTCAACGCATAAACAGGAGTGGATACCATTGACTAACGAATTGCTACTGATCGCAAGCGCCGTGACAAATTCCACAGAGGCAGATCAATTCCACATCTGGCAGGAACAACAACCCGAAGGAAGATGCACGAACACGATGCAATGGGGGTCCATCCCCTGTCAATCAATCTGGCGGTTCTGTTCCGTCCGACATGAAACATGCACCCACGGGACTGGAACTAATGCTGAAAGTGGCCCAGCAGTCACCATGTTGGATTTGGAACAGACGGGCACCAGGTGTCCAGCACCCCACCTGGCCGAAAATATTGAGGACCGCGATCAGTCGATCTGGGTCATGGTTGAACAACACCACCTCAGCGCATTCTTCGTCGGGGAGAGTGTGATCCAAGGTGAGGTCAGGTGTGAACCGAAATGCCCAACCATTCGAAAAGACTTCAGCCTGTAATCTGCCAAACACATGTCCATGCCTTGGTGCGACATTCAGGACCTGGATCCAATGCGGGGTGTGCCCGGCGCCGTGCGAGTAGCAGTTCCGCGGCGCTGGCAGTTCCGTATCTTCAGCTCCATGAGGGTTTGTATTATCAATCATTTTCATGCACCAACTTTCGCTCTTCCCCCGCAAGGGGGCCGATCTCCTCAGGCCACCGTGGGCGAGTACCGCGGTTGGAACCGGCAAGCTGAGGCTTGGCGCCGGTGTCATGATCTACAACCAACAGTAGGTGCACGCACTGACAAAGCAACCTCGAGAAAAGAACTAGACCTTAAATTACTCGAGACCTTTCACCCTCCCCACTGCTAATCTCCCGACGTGGGGACGAAGGGCGCATTCGAACAACTCACAAGCCTTCGCCAATTTCAAGGCGACGGCCGACGCGCACCGCACAAGCCACTGCTTGTGCTCCTGGCACTGGGTCAACTTCAAGCCACCGGCTCGTCCTCCTTGACCTGGTCTGTCGATGAAGATCGGCTTGGTGCATTACTTGACGAATTTGGAACTTCTGCGAAGACCGGTTCAGCGATGGCCGGATATCCCTTCACTCTGCTACGAAGTGACCTTGGAAGGACCCCGTTATTCGGTCCGGGTGATGTGACCCCCTAAAAGTGACCGTTGTTTGTGAGAGTTGTGGCAGGCTGATCTAAAGGAGGATCGCTATGCCACGTCAATAGCGGACCGATTGAAGGAC
>Ga0105054_10011986_pt1 | contig 10698 bp, 5 predicted proteins | sample BON02_FD_78091 | JGI IMG/M metagenome (GOLD analysis project Ga0105054, IMG submission 78091) | Freshwater microbial communities from Lake Bonney liftoff mats and glacier meltwater in Antarctica - BON-02 (megahit assembly) | ecosystem: Environmental > Aquatic > Freshwater > Ice > Glacier... | reverse complement strand
TCCGCGGACTGCGCGCGCGACGGGTGGCGATCGCAGGGGTGAGTCGGCGCTTCGTTGCGGACGACACGACCGAGACCGGCGAGAGAGGGAGGAGTGAGAGGAGAGAGACAGACACACACCCGGCGCCGTCGCCGACGAGACGAGGGCTCGCCAAAGACGACGCTGACACCGCGCCCTCGAATACGCAAACAAACACACAACAAACACACAGACAAGTCCCCGCCCCCGCCTCGCCGTTGGCCGCGCGGCTGGGTCCTCGTCCTCCCCGGCCCCCAACTTTCCCGGCCGCCAGGGCCCGCCGTCGTCCTCGCCCTCGCCGGCCGCCGCGCTGACGGCGCTCGCCGCCGCCGCGCCGCTCGCGCCGCCGCCCAAGCCGGCGGCGGCCGTCGCCGAGCGCGACCGGGAGGCCGTGCGCCTGCTGATCTACCTGACGACGCAGCTGCTGCCGGACGTGGGCGCCCTGTCGCCGGAGCAGCTGTCTGAGCACGGACTGTCCCTGGTGACGTCGTCGGCGCTGTGCGGGCGGCAGCGCGCGGCCGGCGGCGGCAGCTGGGGCGGCGGCGGCGTGCGCCCGCTGCCGTCGTCGGCGTCCTCGCCCAACGGGGGCGACGAGCCCTCGCCCACCAGCTCGGCCGAGGACTGGGAGCTGGGCGGCGACGGCATGGCCATGCCGCTGGCCGAGGTGCAGCGCGCCAAGGCCGCGTCGCCCGTTCCGGCGGGCGCGGCAGGAGGCGTTGTGACCAGCAGCAGCGGCAGCGGCAGCGGCAGCGGCGGCGGCGGCGGCGGCAGCGGCAGCGGCGCCGGCGGAGCGGCCGGCGTCCGCGCCGCGCCAGCGTCCGCGCGCGCCGCCGTTGCCTCGTCCGTGCGCCAGGGCTTTGCCGCCGCCTCCACCATCCTGGCCAACCGCGTGCGCGCGGCCGGCGGCGCCAGGACAGGGCAGGCTTCTTCGTCGTCCTTTTCCTCCTCCTCTCCGGCAGCGGCGGCAGCGGGGTCGTCGTCCCCCCTGTCCCCCGACCTGCTCGGCCCCGAAGGCACCATGGCGGAGGACGGCAGCGGCGTCGGCCCGCCCGCCGCGGCCTACGGCGCGCCGCCCCTGGCCGCCGGATGGGACCCGCCGCCGCCCGGATCGACCATGCGGCGCCGCGCCGCGGGCGGCGCGCCGTCGGGCGGGCCCGCGTCGCGGCCGGCCGGCGGCGGCGGCGGCGGCGGCGCGCTGGACGCCCTCGGCGCGCGGAGCGACCACGCGCGGCTGTCGCTGCCGTTCCCCGCCCCGGCGCCGCCGTCCCCGACTTCCTTCGCCGCAGGAGACGGCAGGGCCGCGGCGACGGGAGGAGGGGCCGGGCGGCCGCCGCCGCCGCCGGCGCGCCCCTCGTCCCCGTCGGCGGCGGCGGCGGCGGCCATGGCCAAGACGGTGGCGGCGGCGACGCTGCGGCTGCCAAAGGGCATCCAGCAGCAGATCCAGCAGAGCGGCGCGAAGCGCAGGCAGCAGCAGCTGCTGGCTGAACCGCCGGAGCAGCAGCAGCGGCAGGGGCAGCAGGAGCAGCAGCAGCAGTATGGGGGCGCACGAGGAGCAAGAGAAGAGGGCGGCGGCGTGGGCGGCGGCCTGGAGGACGGAGGCATGGCCGCGCGGCCCGTGCTCGGCGCCGTGCCGCCCTCGGCGCCCTCGCCGTCGGCCGCCGCCGCCGCCGCCGCCGCCGCCGCTGAGGCCGCCGCCGCCCGCAGCGGCGACCCGACCGTCTCGGCGCGACCCGGCGCCGCCGCCTCCCTCCCCCCGGCGGCCAAGCAGTCGCTGTCGGCCGCGGGCGGAGCGGCCGCGCGCGCCCGGTCAAATATCCAGTCGGGCCTGCAGCGGGCGGCGGCGGCGGCCGCCAAAGCGGGGCGGCCGCTGGCGGCGCAGCTGGCGAGCCAGGTCCAAGGGGGCGGTTCGGCCGCGGCCGCCGCCGCCGCCGACCGCGCCGAGCGCGCCGCCGACCGGGCGTCCACGTCGCGCTTCGGCGCGGCCGCGTCGGCGTCGGGGCCGGGCGGGCTGGGCGGCGGGGTCGGCGCCGGCGCGGCCGCCGCGGCCGCCGCCGCCGCCGGCCTCGCCGACGACGGGCGGCCCGCTCGCCCGGCCACGCCGACCGTGCCCGCGCACCCGTACGCGGCCCTGCTGGCGCGCGAGGCCGCCGCCGCCAAGGCCGCCGCCGCGCGCCAGGCCGCGGCCTCCCCGGCCGCCCCCTCGGTCGGCGGCGGCGGCGGCGGCACTGGCGCCGGCGCGCGGCCCGCCTCGCCAACGTCGCCCGCCGCTGCCGCGCTCGCCGCCGCCAACGCGGCCGCCGCCGCCGCCGAGGCGGCCGCCGCCGCCTCTTACCCCGCGCTGGACGAGCCGCGCTCCCAGTGGCTCGTCGCCGACGACCCCGAGTCACGCGTGCGCGTGTTTGCGATTGAGGCGCCGCCCGACCTCGCGCTGGCCGCAGGCGTCGCCGGCGACGACGGGGGCGACGACGACGACGACGGCCGCTCGGGCGCCGCGCCCTCGCAGCAGCAGCGGCAGCGCGGCCCGCCGCTCGCCGCCACCGACCTCGTGACCTTCGAGACGTACGCCCTCGGCTGCAAGATCAACCGCCGCATCTACAGCGAGGCCTCCGCCCTGTACAACCGCTTCATCCCGCTCGTGCTCGACCACCTGCAGGAGGCGGGCCCGGGAGCGACGGTCACGCTCACGGGCGCGGGCGCGGGCGGCGCGCTGGCCACCGTCGTCGCGCTGATGCTCGCGCACAGGGGGCTGCGGCGCGCGGCGCTCGGCCCCGTGTGGGCGCTCAACGCGCCGCCCGTGCTGTGCGAGGTGCCCGAGTTCTCGTCGTGGTGCTCGCGCGACGGGTGCACGCCCGACCAGCTGCGCTCGATGGTGGCGGACGTGGTGGCGCGCGGAGTGCTGGCCGAGCTGGGACTGTCGGCCGACGCCGTGCGCAACGTGTTTGTGCGCAGCCTGCCCTCGGCACCGCCGCCGAGGCGCGAGGGCGGCGGCAGCGGCGGCGGCGGCGGCGGCGGCGCGGCCGCGTCTTCGGCCGCGTCGGCCGCCGCCGCGGCGCAGCGCCGCCGGCCGCTGTCGTCGCTGGCCAAGCGCAGCCTGGACGCCGGCGTGGACGCGCTCGCGGCGTCCAGCGTGGTGCCTCCCGGCATCAAGGCGTGGCTGAAAGCCGGGGGCGGCGCGGCCGGAGGCGGCGGAGGAGGAGGAGGAGGCGCGGGCGGCAAGAAGGCGGCGGCGGCAGCCGCCGCCGCCGCCGCGGCCGCGGCCGGCGGCCCTGCCCCCCCGCTGCCCGTGCCCTCGGCGTCGGCGCGCGTCGTCGTCGAGCCCGACGGCGGCGGGGACGACGACCCCGAGCGCCTGCGCATCCTCAACCCGGTCGGGCGCGTGCTGCTGTGGGACGAGGCGGACGAGTGAGAAGGAAACGGACGAGGCGCCTTGGTTGCCTTGCTCTCGACGGTCAAGGCAGCGGGAGAAGGGGAAAAAGAAACGCTCTCCTCCCGAGGCGGGCGGCGACGGCCGTGTTTCTTCTTGCTGGATTCCTGCCTTTTCGGGGGTCAGTGGCCCTGCTGTTTTTCTGCGGTCTCACGCCACTTTCTCCCCTTGTTCTCCTGCTAGGTTGCCGTTTCCCCCTTTGCCCTTTTGGTCTGCCAATGCTCAAACGCCGACGCCCCCTCGCGCGCGCAATCGGGCGTCCTCTTGTTTTGTCCTTTCCCCTCTTGTTGTCCTTTCCCCTCTAGTTTTGTCCTTTCCCCTCTTGTGTCTGTGGATTTGTCATCTGCCGTCCTTGCTTACAACACTGTCAAAATGTGCAAGACACATGACGAAGCGCAGAACAGCTGGCGACGCGTCTGGTTCCTCGCGCGCGCGCGTCAACAGTGTCGGTCAGTCATCATTTCTTCGCCGCCGCCGCCGAGCGCGGGGGCCTCGGGGGCCCGCGGACGGGGCGCGCGTTGCGCTTTTTTATTTTTATTTATTTATTTTTTATTCGCTTCCCAATCATCCTCTCACGCATCGACGCCGTCCAGTCGCCGAAGCAGGTACTCCACCTGCACGTCCTTGGTCATCGGCATCACCACGGTGTCGTACATCTCGGCCAGCGCGTCCGGCGGCACCTTGTACCGCCGGGCCGCCTCGCCGCCGTTGCCCCCTGCGCCCGCGCCCGCGCCCGCGCCGTCGCAGCCGCCGCCGTCCAGGATGTCCTGCCCAAACGTCGCCGCCTTGCGGCGCACGCGCTCAACCACCTTGCGCTCCACGCCCTCGTCCGTCAGCAGCCGCATCAAGCCCTCCGCGTCCCCCGGGCGGATCAGCGCGCCGTACTGCGCGGGCGCCGCGCGGAACTTGGCCTCGGCCACAAACATGCCGTAGTGGATTCTCTTGGATAGCGCCTGCAGGCACAGCACGTCGAGGGTGGCGGCCGAGCCGTAGTTGGCGTCGTCCCCCGGGGACGTGAGGGCCGGCAGCACGCACGCCAGGTAGGCGCGCAGCACGCGGCCGTTGGCGCGCCCCGCCGCGCGCGCGGCGGGCGCGTGCAGCGCCGAAGAGGGGTAGTCGAGCGGAGGCAGCACCAGCGGCGGCAGGTCGTCCGGAAAGAAGGCGTGCTCGTCGGGCGAGGTGTAGCGGCGCACGCTGCCGTGCAGGCGCTCGGTCTCGCGCAGGACGTACTCGAGCAGCGAGCACGGTGGGGGCGGGAGCGGGGCCGCGGGCGGGGGCTGGTGCGCGGCCGCCGCCGCCAGCGCCGCCGCCGCCGCCGCCGCCACGGGCGCCGCCGCGGGCGCCGAGAGCGGCGGCACGGGCACGGCGCCGGGCTCGTAGACGGCGTCGTTGCGCGCAAACTGGGCGCGCTCGATCAGGTTGAAGATGATGGTGTCCTCCTGGCGGATGAGGGCGGACCGCACGTTGCCCAGGAGGAGGGCGCCGGAGGTGTCGGTCGCGGCCGAGGAGGAGGCCGTCGCCGAGGAGGTGGCGGCGGCGGGCGAGGAGGGGGAGGACGCTCGCCGGCCGCCGGCGCGACGGCCGCAGCCGCCGCCGTCGCTCCTCGCCGCCGCCGCCGCCGCCGCCGCCGGGGGAGGAGGCGAGGCGCGGCCGCTCGCGGGCGGCTGTTTGGTGTTGATGGTGTAGTGGTCGCACAGGGATATGATGATGCGGAGGAGTGAGGATTGGTGAGCTGGGGGGGGCGGCGGGGATTGCGAGCAGAGCGACGACGGACGAAAGAGGAAGGATCCACCCTGATCACAAGGGACGCACCATCGCGCCAAAGAGCGCGCGCGGCCGAGCGCGATCGGCCTTGGGGCCCGCTCTCCTGGCGGGTTCGGCGGCGGGGCAGCGCGGGTGGCGCGCTCCTCCCAGCATGAGTCGCGGCGATTGTCCGAGTCAAGTGCTTGGGGGGGTCAGGGAAGGGGGATTGCGGCGCGCGCTCGTGTGTGTGTGTGTGTACTGCCAATGGTGGACGGGGCTAGCAGCGCGACGACGCAAGACCTAAGGAAAATGACTATAGTGGCAGGCGCTCGAGAAAGTGCGACGCGGCGCGTCGTCGCGCGCCGCCGTCGTTTTTGGACGCGATTTCAAAGGCAATTCCGGGGTCATCAAAATCACCTTCACCACGGCCCCGATCGCCGCACAGTCTCGGAGACAGACCACGACCCCTCATGACATTCCCCTTCCCTTGTCACATCAGCCCCAGACCTTGAAACCAGTGGCGGGACTTCCGCTTCTCCCAGCTTCCACACACCAAAAAAACCGACTTTTCCGCCCTTCATTTGCGCGCGCGCCAATCGCCGCGCGCACCGACACCACGACCGAGCAGAACGCATTAACTTGAACCCGTCCCCGCTTTACCGCAGCACAGAGCGCCGATCCGGCGCCAACGCGCGTTTGCCTGCGCGCCAGCGGCTCCGCCGCCAAAGAAACATAAACCCCCCGGCGTCGGACGACGCGCGCGCGCACGCGCGGCGATTGCGCAAGCGAGGGGGAGAAAGACAGCACCTTGATCGGAAAGCGACAGGGAGGTCGACCACGCGCGCTGCTGGTCGACCGCTCTCAATTAAGCCGCGACGATCGGCGCCCCGTTGCCTGTCGGCGGCGGCGGCTGGGCCGCCTGGCCGCCGCCGCCCGCGGCGGACGAGAACAAGACGCCGCTTCGCGAGATGGACCCCCCGCCTCCTCCGCCCCCCTTCCAGCAGCACCAGCACCACTACCAGCACCAGCAGCACCACCACCAGCACCAGCAGCAAGACCCGTTCCAGCAGCAGGAGCAGCAGGACCCGCTCCAGCAGCAGCACCAGCATCTTCAGCACCACCAGCACCCGCAACAGCACGGCCCTCCGCCCGTCGCCGCGCCCGCCCCCGCGTTCCCCCCCCCCTGCTGCGGCCGCCCTTCCCCCGGTACCGCGGCGTCACCCCCGACCGCGCCGACCGCTGGCGCTCGCGCCTCTACTACCGCGGCCAGCACACGACGCTCGGCCGCTTCCCCTCAGCCGCGCTCGCGGCCCTGGCGCACGACGCAGCGGCCGTCTTCCTGCTCGGCGACGGCGCCGTGACCAACTTCGGCGTGGCGGCCGGGCGGCGCGAGCTGGCGCGCATGGCGGCCGACGGCCGGACGCCTCGGCGCGCGTGGTTCCGCCGCCTGGTGGCCGCGCGCGCCGAGCTGTCGCGCGAGGCCGCGGGCATGGGGGCGGCGGCCGCGCCGTGCGCGGGGGCGGCGGCGGAGATGCGGGGGGCGGCGGCGGCGCTGGCGTTTGGCGTGCGGCCGTGGCCCCCCGGCGCGCCGCCCGCCGCCGTGGCGTCGGCGGCGTCGGCGGGGCAACTGGCGCCGCCGCGCCCGGTCCTCCGGGGCGGCGGCGGCGGCAAGAAGCGCTCCGAGGAGGAGCAGCAGCGGCAGCACCAGCAGCGGCAGCGGCACACGTGCTGGCGGCGGCGACGGCCCTCATCATGGCGGCCGCGCGCACGGGGCCGGCGGCGCTCGCCAGCCGCGCGCCGACGCCGCCGCCGCCGCACTGAGGGGGTCCTGGCGTCGCGTCGTGTCCTGGGGCGGGGCGGGCGGTTCAGCGGTAGGCGCCGCAGGGGGCTCGGGCTCTTCTTCGTTCTTTTTTTTGCGCGGCCGGGGCTCCATGCTTTTACTCTCCCCCCCCTCATGAGTCATACACCAACCACCGCCTTGCGCATAACGCACTTGCATTGCAACGAACTAGAACGCCCCGACGCATCGTTTCCCCTCTGAACGCGCTAGCCGAACGCGCCGAACGCGCGACGCCAAAAACGTCCTCGCTGCAAGGGGCGACAACGAGCCACGACCACGGCGAGTCCCATCCGTGACCGTCCACCCCGGCCCAGTTTCAAACCATGCCGGAAGACGGGCGCGTCCACGCCCAACCAACAACGATGATGGCGCCTTCTTGAACTCCCCACCTCCGAGAGAGTTCACTTCCTGTTCTCCACGCGCGCAGCAAAACATGCGCTGGTCGCCCGTGCTGAGCGGCGGAGGCGACGGCCCCTCTGCCTCTGCCCGCTTCGGCCACTCGGCCGTCGCAATCGACGGCGGCAGCAAGATCGTCGTGTTTGGCGGCGTCGCGCCGCTCCCCGCCGACGCCGGGGCCCGCCCGCCCTCGGCGCCGCACCAGCAGCACCAGCAGCGCCAGCAGCAGCAGCAGACGGCCGTCGCGGGCGTCGCCGTGCTCGACCTGTCCACCGCGTCCTGGTCGGAGCCGGACGTGGCCCTGCCCCCGACCGAGCCCGCCGGGCCCGGGGCGCGCGCCTTCCACTGCGCGGCGCCGGCGTCCCTCGAGGGCGGCGGCGGCGGCGGCGAGCGCGCCGGCGTGCTGGTGTTTGGGGGGCACGTGCTCCGCGAGGCGGCGGCGGCGGCCCCGCCAGCGCCCGCCGCCGGCGCAGGCGCCGCCCCGTCCGCCCGGCAGGCGCCGCCTCCCAAGCGCGTGCGCACCTTTTACAACAGCGCGTGGCTGCTCGACACGCGCAAGTGGGCGTGGGAGCCGCTGGATCTCGGGCAGGCGGATCAGGCGGCGGCAGCGGGGGGCGGCGGCATCAATGGCGGCGGCAGCGGCGGCGGCAACGGCGGCGCCCCCTCCCCCCGCGACATGGCGGCGATGGCCGAGGTGACGCCCGGCCTGCTGCTGCTCTTCGGAGGCCGCGGCGAGCACGGCCGCGCCCTGGGGGACGCGTGGCTGCTTGACCTGCGGCGGCGCGCGTGGCTGCGCGTGGGCCCGCCCGACGGCGGCGGCGCTGGCGGCGGCGGCGGCGGCGGCGCTGGCGGCGCCCAGGCGGGGGGGCCCGGCCCGCGCAAGCTGCACGCGCTGGCCGTCGGCGGCGGCGGCGGCGCGGGACCCGTGGCGGTGCTGTACGGCGGCGAGCGGGACGCGGCTGGGCCGTGCGACGACGCGTGGGCGATGGACCTGTCGGGCGTGGTCGCGGCCAGGGTGGCGGCGGACGCGGACGACGACGAGGAGGAGGAGGGGGAGGAGCAGCAGGGCGGCGGCGGCGGCGGCGGCGGCGGCGGCGGCGGCGGCGCGGCGCAGAGGAGGATCAGGCCGAGGCGGCCGCCGCCGCGCGTGCTGGCCATCGCGGCCGCCTCGTGCCGCTGGACGCAGCTCCACTTTGAGGCGGCGGCGGCGGCGGATGCGCCCTCGGGGACGGGGGCGGCGGCAGCGGCAGCGCCCGCAACCGCGGCGCCCTCTCTGCCCCACCTCCCGCTGCTGCTGCCGCCGCCTCGCCTGCTCCCGGCCGGCCGCTTCGGCCACGCCATGGCCGCCTGCGCGCCGCCGCCCCCCCCTTCGTCGCCGGCGGCCGCAGCGCCGCCCCCCCTCGCGTCGTGCGTCGTCTTTGGCGGCTGCGTCGACACGGGCGGCGGCAGGTTCCTGTCGCTCGGCCGCGCGTACGCGCAGGTCGCCGAGGCCTGGGTCGTCGACGTGCGCGGCCCGCTGGATGGCGGCGGCGGCGGCGCCGGCGCCGGCGGCGGCGCCGCCGCCGCCGCCGCCGCCGCCGCCGGCGGGCGCCCGACAGCCGTCTGGACGCGCCTGTCGGCCGGGCACCACCACCCCCACCACGCGCCGACGGCGGCCGCGGCGGCGGCGGCGGCCGTGCTGGGCCTCGGCGGCGGCGGCGGGGGCGCGGGGGGCGGCGAGGGCCCCCGCGACGGGGCGGCGGCGGGGGTGGCGGCGGCAGCCGGGGGCGGGCCGTCCCCCGCCGAGCGCATGTGCCACTCCTTGACGGCCGTCGCCGCGCCTGGCGGGGGCGCTGCCGCGGCCGCCGCTGCCGCCGGAGGGGCACTCGTGGCGCTCGGCGGCAGGCGGCGCGACGGCATCTGCGGGGACGCGTGGTGGCTGCTGCTGCCGCGCGCGGATCTTCTCCTTCCCCCGCCCTCGTCCTCGGCGCGGGCGGCAGACGCCGCGCCACGTCCGGCAACAGCGACGGCGGCGACGACGACGGCGGCGGCGGCGACGGCGACGCCCGCCCCTCCTCCCGCCGGCGTCGGGCGCTTCTTCCGGCCCGCGACGCCCGGGCAGGCGGCCGCGCACCTCTCGTCGCTGCTGTCGAGCGCCGGCGCGTCGGCGCAGCTGGCGGCGGCGGGCGGGCAGCAGCAGCTGCAGCAGAACCTGTCGGCGCTGTCGTCGCGGCTGGCGCCGTCGCTCCTGGTCGCGCAGCTGTCTGCCGCGAGGGCGGGGGCTTCGTCGCAGGGGGGAGCGGCGGCGCCCGCGGCAGCCTTGGCTGGGGCGCCTCCGCCGGCGGGGGCTCCGGCGCAGGCGACGGCGGGCGGAGGAGGAGGAGGAGCGATCGGCGGCGCGTCGGAGGCCGTCGCCGGCTTTGCCGCGGCTGCGGCGTATGCGGCCATGGCCGGGGGCAGCAGCCTGGGCGCCGCCATGGCGGGCGCCTTTAGCAACTCGGCCGTCGGCCGCAACTTCGCGGGAGGCGGGGGGCCCGGCGCTTCTTTTGGCGGCGGCGGCGGCTTCGGAGCCGGCTTGGCTTCTTCCTACGCCGCCGCGCGACAAGCCGCCGCCGCCGCCGCTGCGGCCAGCGCCGGCGCTTCCGCCGCCGCCGCCGCCGCCGACCCGCTCGCCGCCCTGCGGCGAGAGATGGGCCTGCCGCCGCCGGCGCGCGTCGACCCGCCGGTCCCCGCCCCGCCCCAAAACCCTCCTGCCTCGCTGCCGGTGGGCGAGGTCGCCGCGCTGATGGCCGCCCGCGGCAGGCGCCTGGCCGCCGCGCGACAGGAGCGCGGCGAGGAGCTCGCCCTTGCCGACCTCTCGCGGCCGGCGCTGCAGGCGGCCGCGCGGCGCTGGCTCGCGCGCGAGCCCGCGCAGGCGCTGCGGCTGGCGGACGCGCGGCTGATGCTGGCCGACTACCAGCGCCTCGAGGCGCAGCGGGCGGCGCGCGCGCTGGGCGCGGCGCTCGGGGGATCGGCCTTGGAGGCGGGTGGTGGAGCTTTGGGGGCGGGCGCGAAGACAACGGGCGCGAGCACGGGCGGCGGCGGCGGCGGCGGCGGCGGCGGCGGCATGCGCCGCTTGGCGCGCACGGCCTTTGGCGACCTGCCGCTGGACGAGCTGGGGGCGCTGCAGCAGGCTTATCGGGCGGCGCTGGAGAGCGATGCGTCGTGAGGCGTGTGCTGTTACAACCTTTGGTTGCTTAATGCGCGCGTGTGTGGTGGCGGGGGCTGGTTGTGACGAGGAGGGGGGGGGGGGGGGGGG
>Ga0105054_10011984_pt1:7500-10699 | contig 10699 bp, 2 predicted proteins | sample BON02_FD_78091 | JGI IMG/M metagenome (GOLD analysis project Ga0105054, IMG submission 78091) | Freshwater microbial communities from Lake Bonney liftoff mats and glacier meltwater in Antarctica - BON-02 (megahit assembly) | ecosystem: Environmental > Aquatic > Freshwater > Ice >... | reverse complement strand
GCGGGGGTAGGATTTGAACCTACGACCTTCAGGTTATGAGCCTGACGAGCTACCGGGCTGCTCCACCCCGCATCAAGCTCGTGGAGTCATCGTAAAAAGACGTGATCTGTCGGTGATCGTTCATGGGCGGCGCCAGAGCGTGGTCTCCCTTGTGGGAGATCCGCCTGCGACGCGTTTCAAAAGCCTGGCAGCGACCTACTCTCCCATGCCTTAAGACATAGTACCATTGGCGCTGGGGGGTTTAACGGCCGAGTTCGGAATGGGATCGGGTGGAGGCCCCCCGCTAAGGCCACCAGGCTATCGAAACGCGCCACCCTCCCGTGTCCCTCCAAGAAGAGGACTGCGGGCGGTGCGAAACCGACATGTGATGTGTGTGCGTGTGATGTGATATTCCAGCGCGGACTTGGGCCCAGGCACAAGGGTCCACAAAACCTTCACAGACGGAGCGAAGGTTCATTGAAGATCAAGCCAATCGAGCGATTAGGACCAGTTAGCTTCACGCGTTGCCGCGCTTCCACACCTGGCCTATCAACGTGGTGGTCTTCCACGGCTCTCAAGGGAAACCTAGTTTTGAGGGGGGCTTCCCGCTTAGATGCTTTCAGCGGTTATCCCTTCCACACATAGCTACCCGGCGGTGCCGCTGGCGCGACAACCGGTACACCAGAGGTGTGTCCATCCCGGTCCTCTCGTACTAAGGACAGCTCCTCTCAAGTTTCCTACACCCATGGCAGATAGGGACCGAACTGTCTCACGACGTTCTAAACCCATCTCACGTACCACTTTAATCGGCGAACAGCCGAACCCTTGGGACCTGCTTCAGCCCCAGGATGTGATGAGACGACATCGAGGTGCCAAACACCGCCGTCGATGTGGACTCTTGGGCGGTATCAGCCTGTTATCCCCGGCGTACCTTTTATCCGTTGAGTGATGGCCCTTCCATGCGGAACCACCAGATCACTATGACCGACTTTCGTCTCTGCTCGAACCGTCGCTCTCGCAGTCAGGCGGGCTTATGCCATTGCACTCGACAGCTGATTTCCGACCAGCTTGAGCCCACCTTCGCGCGCCTCCGTTACTCTTTGGGAGGCGACCGCCCCAGTCAAACTACCCACCATGCATGGTCCCGGACCCGGATTCACGGGTCTCGGTTAGACATCAACGAACATTAGGGTGGTATTTCAAGGTTGCCTCCACGCCGGCTGGCGCCGACGCTTCAAAGGCTCCCACCTATCCTACACAAAGGACCGCTGATGCCAGTGCAAAGCTATAGTAAAGGTGCACGGGGTCTTTCCGTCTAACCACGGGTACTCCGCATCTTCACGGAGAATTCAATTTCGCTGAGTCGATGTTGGAGACAGTGGGGAAGTCGTTACGCCATTCGTGCAGGACGGAACTTACCCGCCAAGGAATTTCGCTACCTTAGGACCGTTATAGTTACGGCCGCCGTTTACCGGGGCTTCGATTCAAGGCTTGCACCTCTCCTCTTAACCTTCCGGCACCGGGCAGGCGTCAGACCCTATACGTCGTCTTGCGACTTTGCAGAGCCCTGTGTTTTTAGTAAACAGTCGCTACCCCCTGCTTTGTGCCCCCCGCCCCTGGTTGCCCAGGAACGGGGCCTCCTTCTTCCGAAGTTACGGAGGCAATTTGCCGAGTTCCTTCAACATCGTTCTCTCAAGCGCCTTGGTATACTCTACCATCCCACCTGTGTTGGTTTAGGGTACGGTCTATAAGCCAGAGCTATTTCCTGGAACCACTTCACGGCCCGCAACAATCCGATAAGCACGGACAATTTACGTGGTTCGTCACTACTGGCAGGCTCAGGAATATTAACCTGATTCCCATCGACTACGCCTTTCGGCCTCGCCTTAGGAGCCGGCTCACCCTGCGCGGATTAACCTTGCGCAGGAACCCTTGGGATTTCGGCGAGAGTGTTTCTCACACTCTTTGTCGCTACTCATGTCAGCATTCTCACTTCCGATACCTCCAGCGCCCCTCACGGGTACGCCTTCGCAGGCTTACGGAACGCTCCGCTACCGCGTAGAAAATCCGAAGAGATTCTACACCCGCAGCTTCGGTGTATGGCTTGAGCCCCGTTACATCTTCGCCGCAAAACAGCTTGATTAGACCAGTGAGCTATTACGCTATCTTTAAAGGATGGCTGCTTCTAAGCCAACCTCCTGGTTGTCTTGGCCGTCTCACATGCTTTCCCACTTAGCCATAACTTGGGGACCTTAGCTGGCGGTCTGGGCTGTTTCCCTTTCGACTACGGACCTTAGCACCCATAGTCTGTCTGCCGCACTGTACTCCTCGGTATTCGGAGTTTGGTTAGGTTTGGTAAGGATCGCTCCCCCCTAGCCCATCCAGTGCTCTACCCCCGAGGGTAATCATGCGACGCGCTACCTAAATAGCTTTCGCGGAGAACCAGCTATCTCCGGGTTTGATTGGCCTTTCACCCCTAGCCACAAGTCATCCCCGCATTTTTCGACATGCGTGGGTTCGGTCCTCCAGTGCATGTTACTGCACCTTCAACCTGCTCATGGCTAGATCACCCGGTTTCGGGTCTGATACCTGCAACTTGTCGCCCTATTCAGACTCGCTTTCGCTACGCCTACACCTATCGGCTTAAGCTTGCTGCAGATACCAAGTCACTGACCCATTATACAAAAGGTACGCCGTCAGGGCACCGTATGGCCGTAACCACACGTTCCCCTCCGACTGCTTGTAGGCATCCGGTTTCAGGTTCTATTTCACTCCCCTCATCGGGGTGCTTTTCACCTTTCCCTCACGGTACTTGTTCACTATCGGTCATCAGGTAGTACTTAGGCTTGGAGGATGGTCCCCCCATGTTCAGACAGGATTTCACGTGTCCCGCCCTACTCAAGGACCTCCGCAAAACTGTACCCGTACGGGGCTATCACCCGCTATGGCCCGACTTTCCAGACGGTTCCGGTTTTCTTGCAGAGGCCACTGGCCTGGTCCGCGTTCGCTCGTCACTACTAACGGAGTCTCGTTGATGTCCTTTCCTCCAGCTACTGAGATATTTCAGTTCACTGGGTTCGCCTCTACAGCCTATTGATTCAGCTGCAGATGACCCCTAAGGGCCGGGTTTCCCCATTCGGAAATTTCCGGATCAAAGTTTGCTCTCAACTCCCCGGAACTTAACGCAGAGTGCCACGTCCTTCATCGCCTCCTGATGCCA
>Ga0105054_10011984_pt1:0-5000 | contig 10699 bp, 2 predicted proteins | sample BON02_FD_78091 | JGI IMG/M metagenome (GOLD analysis project Ga0105054, IMG submission 78091) | Freshwater microbial communities from Lake Bonney liftoff mats and glacier meltwater in Antarctica - BON-02 (megahit assembly) | ecosystem: Environmental > Aquatic > Freshwater > Ice > Glacier... | reverse complement strand
TCCGCGTCCCGGATCGGGCACGAATCGAGAGACTCGGCAACGATTTGCCCGCTGCCCCCCGCGACTCCTGACGAGGAATCCTGCATGGCCCGGCGCCGCCCCGCCTATCTCACCCTTGGCGTTGCCGTTGGCAGCGCGCTTGTCCTTCTCTCTCTTAGTGGTGGCCTTGGCCATGTCGCGGCCGAAAGCCAGGAGCAGGGTTCTGCCGTAGAGATGCTGGCGGTGCCCGAGCAGCGACCGCAAACCGACTCCACCCCGGGCCTGTTCGACGATGTCGCGGTTCCCGAAGGCTGGACCGGGTCGGGCAGCCAGACCGTGACCACCCTCAAGGTCGGCAATGGCGACACGCTTCTTGCCATGCTCGTGGGCGCCGGCAGCGCCGAGCCAGACGCCGGGCGCGCGGTCGCCGCGATCTCCGACTTCTTCAATCTCCGCCGTCTGCAGATCGGCCAGGTCGTTACTGCCGTCTTCGTCGATGGCGCCGGCGACCAGGCCAACCAGCTCAACGCCGTCAGCCTGGCTCTGGGCGAGGCCGACTATGTCGTGGCCAACCGCACGACCGATGGGGCCTTCGTTGCGCGCCGCAGCGACCAGCCGCTCGATGCCGCGCTCACCGCCCCTGTCCAGCAGGAGATCACGGGCGGCGGCGGCGCACTGGTACGCGATACCCAGGTGCGGCGCGGCGATACCCTGATGCGTCTGGTGGTCCGCGAGGGCGTCGGCCGCATCGAGGCCGACCGCGCCATTCGCGCCCTTGGCCGCCTGTTCGACCCCCAGGGCCTGCAGATCGGCCAGGTTCTGCAGATCATCGTCTCGCCCGGAGCCGATACGACCCTTCTGGCGCTGGGTCTCCAGACCGGCGAGAACAGCTACGTCGTGGCCGAGCGCAATGACTCGGGTGATTACGTCGCACGCGAGAGCAATGCCCCGGCCGCCGTCGTCGTCGCATCGACACAGGAGGGCACGGACGGCGTCGCCCCGATCCTGGCGGCCCTGAGCAGCAACGGCGCGCAGGTCGAACGCCTGACGATCAGCCGCGGCGACACCCTGATGGACCTGATGGTCGAGGCCGGCGCGACGATCACCGACGCCCATAAGGCAGCACGCACCCTGGGACGCCATTTCGATCCACGCCGCCTGCAGATCGGCCAGACCCTCTATGTCGTGCGCACGCCCGGGCCGGCGGGTTCGGGCCTCGACGTCCTGGGCCTGGTCGTGCTCGACGCCGGTCGCGACGGCCTTGTTGCCGTTGCCCGTGATCCCGAGAGCGGCGCCTTCGTGGGCCAGCGCATCGCCAATCTGGCCGACCTGGCGGTTCTGGCGCCGCTGGTCAGCCAGACCCAACAGGCCCCTGAAGCCTCGGCCGCACTTTCGGACTTCTCCTCGGACATGCGCGTCGAACTGGTCGCGGCCGCTTCCGGCGACACCCTGACCTCGATGCTGACGCGGGCCGGCGCAAGCCGCAGCGAGGCCGAGCGGGTGGTGCGGGCGCTTCGCCCCAGCTACGACCCGCGCCGCCTGCAGATCGGCCAGGAAGTGCGCGCGGTATTCGAGAACCAGACCCTGGTCGCGGTCAGCATCAAGCTCAAGGAAGACCTCTTCGTGCAGGCCGACCTGCAGGGCAACGACTACGTTGCCCAGCGCACCACGACGCCGCTCAACCCCAGTTTCGTGCGTCCCGTGGCCATCGAAACCGAAACGGTGGTCGAAGAGACAGGCCCGGCCGACGACGATGTCGTCGAGGCCGAAGACGAGGACCAGGGCGAAACCGCAGACGAGGTCGTCCTGGCCACGCCCGAAGTGGACGAGCCGGCCCGGGACCTGCCGCTGGCGGTCAACTCCCTGGAAGCCGAGATCGGACTCTCCCCTGAGGCCGAGCAGGTCTGGTTCGAGCTGCGTTCGGGCGAGACCGTGGGCGGGCACCTGCGCACCCTGACCAACAACGGCAAGGAGATCTCCGACGTCATCGCCACGCTGGAGGCCGAATACGACCAGGCCGATATCACGACGGGCCAGCAGTTGATCGTGATCATCGACGAGGACGGGGCGGGCACCCATATCGTGGCGCTCAGCCTGGACATCGGTGCGCGCGAGACCCTTGCCGTGGTGCGCCAGCACGACGGCGGCTATGCCCTGCGCCATGCCTCCAACCATGTCGATCTTTCCGATTTCGCCCAGCTTGAACACGAGCCGGCGATGCCGGAACTGCTGCCCTTGTGGCCGCGCACGCCCGCCGAAATCACCGCGTCGGCAACGCGTGTCACAACCGATGAAGTCGAGATCGCATCAGGCGGAACCCTGATGAACGCGATGCTCGATCTGGGCATCGACACGGTGCAGGCCGACGCTTCGATCGACGTCCTGCGCGACATCTTCAACCCGCGCAGCATCCGCGCCGGCCAGCTCATCAACATCACCTACAGCGGCGCCGACCTGCTCGGCATCGATTTCTCGCCACGGGCGGGCGAACGTGTCGAGGTCGCCCTGGGCGATGACGGCTATGTCGCGCGCGAGATCGTGCTGCCGACGCAGCGCAGCCTGGCGGCCAAGCAGGGCACGATCCGCACCAGCCTCTACCAGGCCGCCGAGGAAGCCGGCGTGCCGCTGGCCGTGCTCGCCGACCTGATCCGCGCCTACAGCTTCGATGTCGACTTCCAGCGCGAGATCCGCACCGGCGACAACTTCGAGGTGCTCTATGAGGTCTACAGCGACGAAAGCGGCAATGTCGTGCGCTACGGCGCCCCACTCTTTGCCGTGCTCAATGTCTCGGGCGTGACCCTGCCGATCTACCGCTACACACCCGGCAGCGGCTTCACCGACTACTTCACCGACAAGGGCGAGAGCGTGCGCAAGGCGCTGCTGCGCACGCCGGTCGACGGCGCCAAGATCACCTCGGGCTTCGGCATGCGCGACCATCCCCTGCTGGGCTACTCGCGCATGCACAAGGGCGTCGATTTCGGTGCGCCCGCGGGCACCCCGATCCTGGCGGCCGGCGACGGCACGATCGAGTTCCTCGGCAAGAACAGCGGCTACGGCAACTACATCCGCATCCGCCACAACAGCACCTACAAGAGCGCCTATGCCCACATGAGCCGCTTCGCCAGCGATCTGGCCGTCGGCAGCAGGGTGCGCCAGGGCCAGGTCATCGGCTATGTCGGCTCGACCGGCCTGGCGACCGGCCCGCACCTGCACTACGAGGTCATGGTCAACGGCGAGCAGATCAATCCGCTCGACATCAAGCTGCCCTCCGGCGAGGTGCTTGCCGGTGCAGAACTCGACCGCTTCTACCGCGAGCGTGACGATCTGGATGCCCAGTACGCCGACCTTCTGGTGGCCAGAAACGTTGCCGACAGCCAGTGACATGCTGATCGACGGCCCGGCCGACGCAGCCTGGACCGTCGTTCTGGCCCATGGCGCGGGCGCGCCCATGGATTCGCCGTTCATGGCAACGGTCGCCGCCGGCCTTGGCGCACACGGCATCCGTGTCGTGCGCTTCGAGTTTCCCTATATGGCGCGGCGCCGCAGCGATGGGCGCAAGGCCCCGCCCGACCGCGCACCGATCCTGCTGGAAACCTGGCGCGAATTGATCGCCGGACTTGGCCCCGCCAGCCGTCTGGTCATCGGCGGCAAGTCGATGGGCGGGCGCATGGCGAGCCTGGTTGCCGACGAGACCGGAGTCGCCGGCCTGCTCGTCTTCGGCTTTCCCTTCCACGCTCCGGGCAAGGACGCCGCAGGCCGTATCGGCCACATGGCGGAGTTGAAGACACCCACACTGATCGTCCAGGGCACGCGCGACGCCCTGGGCAGCCGTGAGGAAGTCGCCGGTTATGCGCTGTCGCCTGCGATCACCCTGCGCTGGATCGAGGACGGCGACCATTCGCTCAAACCCCGCAAGGCCAGCGGGCTGGGTTATGACGATGCCATGGCGCAGGCCATCCAGGCCGCCGCCGATTTCGTGCTGGCCTTGCCTGGCCGCTAGAGCGGATTCACACCTTCAGGCGCAATCGCGAAGCGATTCCGCCTGAAGGTGATTTGCTCTAGGGCGTCAGGCCGCTTTCGCGGTCGAAGGAGCGGGCGATCGCATCGTCGTTGGCCAGAATCTCGGCGCTGTCGACGTCGGCCAGATCCATCACGCCCATGTCGGCAAAGGCCTTGCGCACCCTGGGGCCCCACAGGCCGATGTCCTTCACGACCGGAACGATGCGGGTGAACAACTGGCGGTGAAAGTCGGCGGCATCGCCGCGCTCGTTGGCCCAGGCAATGCATTCGTCAGCCGGCAAGCCGAGCGCCTCCCACACCTGCCGGTTGTCGAAGCGGTCGCGCATCAGGTAGCAGGCCTCGACGACGAACTCCTCGCGTTCGTCGCGTTCGGCCTGGGTGAACTGGGGATAGACATCGCGCAGGGCCAGGCGGCCGAAAGCGACATGGCGTGCCTCGTCCTGCATGACATAGGCGTTGACCGCAGCCGCCAGCGGGTTGCCGGCATATTCGCGATAGTTGTGGAACGCCGCCAGCGCCAGCCCCTCGATCAGCACCTGGATACCCAGATAAGTGACATCCCAGCGGCTGTCGGAAATCACCTGGTTCAGCAGTTCCTGCAACGCAGGGTCGATCGGATAGGCCAGTTCGAACTTGTCGTGGAGCAGGCGCGAATAGGCTTCGACATGGCGCGCCTCGTCGACCACCTGGGTGGCGGCATAGAACTTGGCGTCCATGTCGGGCACCTGCTGGACGACCTTGGCGGCACAGACCAGCGCGCCCTGCTCGCCGTGCAGGAACTGCGAGATGTCGGCGGCCTGCAGGTGGTGGCGCAGCCGGTTGCGCTCGGCCCGCGTCATCTTCTCCCACATCGGCGAGCCGTAGATCGAGATCTGCTCGTCGGGCATCAGCATGGGATTTTGAGGATCGAGGTCCTGGGACCAGTCGATGCGCTCGGCGGCATCCCACTGGTTCTTCTTGCCCTTGTCGTAGAGCTTGAGCAGGGAATCGCGGCCGTCCTC
>Ga0105054_10011977_pt1 | contig 10704 bp, 3 predicted proteins | sample BON02_FD_78091 | JGI IMG/M metagenome (GOLD analysis project Ga0105054, IMG submission 78091) | Freshwater microbial communities from Lake Bonney liftoff mats and glacier meltwater in Antarctica - BON-02 (megahit assembly) | ecosystem: Environmental > Aquatic > Freshwater > Ice > Glacier... | reverse complement strand
CCAATGTTTTCCCAAGACCCATCTCTTCGCAAACCAAGCCGCCCCTTACCAAAGGAGGCGCTTCTAATCTCAACTCTCCCAACAAAGGCGAGTAATAAAAGCAATCAATAGCATCACCAAACGACCGTTTCTCCCAGAAGCAACCATTCAATCCTCTTGGGGATGCTTCTTGATCAATCATCCATTGCAAGGTTTGCAACTGATAATCCTTCATTGATAAAACGATTCCATCAGGTTGGAGTGCTGCAGGGTACCCTGCGTTCTCATTGGAAGATAAAACGCCGCCTGGAGTAAAGCTGAATTCCTTGGATACTCCCGCCGTAGAGAAAACTGGCTTGCATGGGTAACGTTCGGCAATCGATTCTGTAATGTTTGAATTCGAAAGTGGGGCTAAAAGGTCAGACAAACCATTTGTAGCTATCAAATAGAAGATCAATCGGTTTAAATACAAGTCAAATCTCACAACTCTACAGTTTGTTACGTCCATAGAAACACTTGACTTGTAGCAAACGAACGGACAGCCCCATTGAGATCCAGCCGGCTGCTGATAATGAGACAACTTGAGAACCCATCCCACGTTTGCATTACTCAGTCCTCCAAATTTATATATATTATGAGTCATATAAGCCAGTGAGTACAGGTTGCTCCATCCAAGCGGTTCACCTGAATCACGAGCCCAAAGGTACCCTTCGTGCTTTGCTAAGGTTATCATAAGGCTCTCGTAGTCATCCTCATCGATCATCGATGTGCAAGCGTCTGGCCATGAAGATGGAATCGTGATCTCCTTACTACCGACGAACCTGAAAGTGTTCCAAATAAGTGCACCCGAAGAACACCTTGCCCGTTGGAACTTTAGCTCGCTTGGGGATAAGTGATGAGAATACGCGTTGGCATAGTTAGCGCAGAGAACACCGGCAATATCTGATTTCCATTCGGAGGGTATTTCAGTGTCTTTACCCGTTCTGAAATCAATCGCAGCATGTGTCATGACTTTTTGACGAGGTGATTCCTTGAATTGAGGAAGCGATGAGGGGGTCCGTACCGCCTTTTGAATCTCCATTTTTGTCGTTTTTTATGGAGCTTGTGGAGGCGTTTGCAGTGGTGGGTATTGATGTGGGTGTGACGGGGGGAAAACGGGCCTGTATAAAATGGTCTTTTCCCGAAGAAATCACTAGTATTCAAGGACTTACAGGCGGTCTAGACCAAATCAAGGACTTTTGCTTTCCTAAGATGTCTAGTGAGGTCCCAATGACCCAATTGTCTGTGTATCGTTATACTTTCTCGCTTACTTTGAGAAACGGGGAGTTCTTGCACGGGTTTTGCTGTAAGTTGCTGCCTCCACCGGTAGTCTCCAAACGATACGATGTAGGAGAAAGATACGCTGAGGTCCTTTGCCTGATTTCTAGGAGGTTTGAAATCGATTTACAATATTCAATCTTGGATTGTCTGGCTGCAAGAAGGCTTATTGATCCACCTTCTTGCAAGGATATGCTAGCTAGCTTGATGGGCTCGCAATTACCTGCTGCTGGGGAAGCCTTCAGAGTGAGAGCTGCATCGCTTGGGGTAGTGTGCGAGTATAATTTAGTGCGCCCTAGAATAGGAGAGAAAGGATATGCCAGTGATCCATTACGATATGTGTCCCCGAGAATGCTTCATCACATTATGGGTGCTATAATGTGCGAGCATCGAATCATCTTTATTGCAACTCACGAATGGATTTTGAGTGACGTGATTCATGGTCTAATGCAGCTATTGTATCCATTTGTTTGGTTGCATATGTTTGTTCCCATTCTTCCTGAGAAAATGATAGACTATCTCGGAGCTCCTTCTCCTTATATAGCTGGAGTCCTTCGACACTTAGAGTGTAAACTAGAGAACATACCTTTGGGGGAGGTCTTCATAGTGGATCTTGATAAAAATGAAATTAAAACTAGTCAAAAAGTGCTGCCATTTGGAGACATAGAGCAGCCTAGGCGCTCAAAGATGGACGAGGTCGAACGAATTGGATCCATTTTTGCAAGCGATATTGCTTCCATACATCGCAAAGGGTCAGATGAAACATTGCTCAGAACCAGCTGGATCGCTATGAATATTTATATGTTTGGTTATTGTGATCGCTTTGTGGATTCCAAAACCCTTGAAATCAATAAAACCAAGTATCTTTCCAGCGTTCTCGACCTTCAACTTCAAAGTTTCATGGGGACCTTTGTTCACACACAAATGTTCAATCATTTTGTAGAAAGAAGTACCAGTAGAAATAAGAGTACTAGAGCTTTGCCAAACAGATCAGGTGCATGTAGAGATACTGCCAACTTTCAGCAGGGCTTGGAAGATCAATTGTATTTCGATGCATTGAAGAATGTTCGTGGAGAATTTACCTTTGGAGATATCAAAAATAGCGTCAAGCGATTTGTTCCAGCTAGGAGATATGCTACATCCTCCAAGGTGCTTGATGATGTGTTGAGTAAACTTCCTAATCAAATCAAAAAGCAGAGTTTCGAACATTATGCTAGGACTTCGTATGACACGTTATTACGACATGCCTACTTGGAAGGTATTTGGAGTAGATTGAAAGAAGCGAACGAAAAGAACTGGAAATACGCCTTTAATGCATTAAAGTTGCTTAAGTATCTATTAGCTGCAGGATGCGAAGCTGTTATCGGATCTTGCCTCGTGAATTTGAAATGGATTATGAAATTTCTTCGCTGTAATTGTTCAACACCAAACGACACTGCTGTTATTAGAAGAGTCGCTGCTGAAGTGTACATGATGATGATGGATGTTTCTCGCTTGGCATGGTACCGGAGTCCCAAGTATGGGCATCCTCTTTTTATTCCCGCTCGTAAAAAGGCATTGGAAAGTGACGAGGTAAAAGTGACGAGTAAACCACTTCCAGAGTTTATCAATTTGCATTGTACTCTAGACCCAAATTACGCCTTTAAAAGTCCGCCACCGCCACCCACACACCAACCTCCAATTCGAAGCACCAAGTTGCGAATTCCTCCTCCGCGAAATGATGGAGCTGTTATTGCGACAAAACGCCACACCAATCAACCACCAAAAACACCAGCAAGGGAATTTGAAGTCTTTCCCGCCGACGAAAAAGTTTCAGCACTCCCGCCTCGAAGATCCGCTCCAACACGAACCAAGAAACTAGACGAAAGTGAAACAGATTTTCAAAAAGGAGTTCTACTTATTCAACAAGAAACGATTGCGCAGGTGCCCAAACGTACATCTTCGCGACCCCCGCCACCACCGAAACCACAGCCTAAACTAGAAGAAAAGGTACCAAATTTGAAAGCGGAAATAAACCCTGAAAAAACATTGACAAATGTCGAACTCCTGCGCCAAAAATTCGAAAAATAATAATTGACTTGCAGTAACAATGAGTGTAAAATAACTATTATGATTGAATTATATTATATCTATTCCAGTTGACTCAGATATACAGATGCAATGTTCTGGCCGTTGCTCAGAGCTAGTTGAACTGGAGTGAGTCCGTTCTCGTCTTTGGTGTTCAAATCGGCGCCCTGTTTAAGTAGTAGTTTACAAACCTCTACATGACCATGTGCTGCGGCCACATGCAAAGAAGTCATGCCTTCATAGACATCGTTAACAGCCATTCCAGTTGCTTTTTCAAGTAGTTGCTGTGCCATTTCTAAATTACCATGTTTGCAATATACAAATAAACTCTCGATTTCTGCTTGTTGAATCATCGCAGAGTTCTTACTGCTTTGACTATCTGCTGCGGAGGATACTATTTTTTTCTTGGAGGAGGAGCTCGATGATGATCGGCCACTACCTTGTTCCTTTGATTCTTCTTGGGTATTGATTTTAGGCAGTTGCTGCGCTTTAGAGATTTTCCTTCTGCCTGTATAATCCGCAATACGCTTGGCCGTAGTTCTTAAGTTCTCATCTTCTTCCTCTTGAATGATATTTAACAAATCCAGTCCTGAAGCCTTCAATTTTCGTGGATCATGTTTTTCGATGACGCATTCAGTGCAGCATAGATCGATGGCATACAATGGTACCTTGCCATGCTTCTCACAGAAGCCCATTGATTTGCTTGCAGCGAATGCAAGACTGTCATTGTGCAGGGATGAAAACCATTTATCACCAAGGGTTACAAATTCCCGCCAAGATATCTCGCCAGTTCCATGTGTTTCATAATCTCTGAATTTCTTGCGCATGTGCCCTGAGTGACTCAACCAATACCCAAACTCATCATTGATATCTCTTAGACTCCATTCAGTGTAGTCACGTGAACGTCCTTCCTGAGTCATCATAGTTGGACGCTGATTCATAAAACCACGCAACTCGGGGAGATCCACAGTACCGGATTTATCAGCATCAATCTCCCGCCATAATTTTGCGTAAATCCCAAATCTCAAAGTGCGTCTAGCCACGGCATGACGGCGAGTGCGCGAGGAAAAAGCGCCTACTGTCTTCACAATACCCGAATGTTCTTTGTTGTATTCATCCTCCTCATCAAAATCATTTTCGGCTTCGATTTCTGCTACACGAAGTTTAAGAAGTCTCACCAAAGCTATTCGAGTGAGTAGTTCGTGTTCAAGAGGCGATTTTTGGTTGGCTATATCTGAGATTTTTGCATCAATCAAAACGTTGCCTCGATGCATTAAGTGAGTCGGACTTTTTCTACCTTCCATTGGGGCTTTCTCATCCGTGTGTAACAACATTACCAATGCTGCCCAGTCAATTATAGAATATGGTTCATTTGCTTTTTCCATAGCCATCTCGACGATTGTGGAGCGAGATATAGTTGTCGCCGAACTTGGATATATCTGATCAAACCATCGATCTAATTCCACCCAGAAATCACCGCCCACTTGAATCGAATCCAAGTCCACGGCCGGTGTGGAAGAGGTCCTTCTTAGCATCAAGAATGGTTTAGCGAGTCGTTCTTCTTCTTCTTTCTGGGCAGTCATGGCTCTATGATTCTTCTCCATCTCCATTTTTTCTATTGCATGCTGTCTCGCCAAGATTCCTTCAAGCCAGTACGTTGGGATAGGTTTCAGATCGTAGTACTCGGTTGGATAGTAAAAAACAGAGTCGTGAGAATCAAGAGGCATATTAGGGTCTAACATCGATGCATCTACAGCGTCGCCCATTATTCCCACTGATACGCCCACTGATATAGACTGCGAAGCATCCATCTCATCGTTTAAGTCGATGGTAAAGTTGACCATAGTTGGCTTGAACTTCTTGCTGGACAAACTGGTAAGAAACCTTGACAAATAAAGAACCCCAGAATAAACGCGATTGTTGGCCAGCGTAACTCTCAAAGGAATGGATTTAGAAAGAAAATACTGTTGCAACGATGACAAATTGGAAAGAAGATAATGGCAAACAACTTTTCGAATTTGAACGCTGAATGCAGAATCGTTTATTTTCCGTATCCTTTGATTGTCCATTCTACATTGGACGGTATTCATTCGGTTGTGATTGGGCTGCAGCGAGTATTCCAAATTCAAAACGTTTTCCTTCAAAATGGATTCATCAACATCGAACAGATCCTGGAAGAATAAAAACATTCGATATTGCTTTGGTTGACATCGAGCTCGTTCACTAGTAGTGTACGTCATATTATCGATTTCAGATGCTAAACGACAACTGATTTGAGCCTTTGCATGCTGGGTGCATTCAGGAAGGATCTTGGCAACGGATCCAGGAGTCTCTCCATATCCAGGATCTCCTGGTAGCTGCACATCATGAGGATTTCCCCCAAGGATACAACTTCCAAGCTGTTTACCAGCCTTAAAACAAGCATCGTTTGCCTCCCAAATAGCATGACAAGTTCTACACACCTGGTACAACTGGCCCACAGATCCAGGAGCAGTTTGCGATTGGCTCATTTGCATCAGCAAACCGTCAGCAAAAGAGTGAGTAGGATGTCCTTGGAGACTAAGTTGGGTCATTAAGAGATTCCCCATCGTTTGGGTGATCTCGTATCGATTCACCCCACTTTTGTTGTCTTCTTCAGCTGCTTGTTTCTTAGCAACTTTCTTGCAATCTGCGCCGCACAATTTGCAACTGTCGAGAGAGAAACGTGGAACTCGATGCTCCACTCTTCCTTTTCTGCTGTTACCTTTTGTATTTTCTCCTTCATCTTCAGAATCAGAAAACTCTTCTTCACCACCATTCGCTGCTGATGTCTCGTGCAGTAGAGCAGTTACTGCATAGGATGTTTCAGTTAAAGTGAACGACCTAATGCCAAGCAAATACCAGTCTTGATTGTCATCCTTGAGAAAATCACAGGTCATTTCTTGGAAACGAATGGCTGGGATACCATAGTGAGCACTAAGAGCGCTTTCCAAGTGTTTTGTCACTCGTTTAAGCATCTCTTGAATAGGCTCCGTCACCAATGGTGACATTTTGAACATGGACAATTTACTCCTGTCCGCCGTACTTGGACAAATCCACGACGATATCTCTGCATCATCCATAACAACTGCTTTAGGTGGTGCATTTTCATCATCTTCTGCGCCATCATTAGATCTTGGACTTTCTTCCGTGATCTCAGCTTCAGCTTCAGTTTCTTTACTAGCGGATGATGATTCTAGTACCTCCACAAATGTCACATTCGATACGATGCTGTACACTGTAACTGGCTTGTTATCGCACCAAGAGGATCTGAACACCGTTGGTTTTGCTCCCCGACTCTTGACGAACTGTTGGAACACGCATTTATTTGGAGCTGATTCAAGTTCTCTCTTGAGACTAGTCTCAGTCAAGGCAGCGTTTTCTTGCGCTTCTGGATTCGTCCAATCTGTAATCTTTCTTACTGCAATCATTGGATGACAGTTTTTTTTACTCTCTGCTGCAATGTCAGCCATTTCCTTCACAAAAGCTCCGTCATCGAATTCTTCCGCCACGCTGCGAGTGACCACACCTTCATCATACTCCAAAATGGATTTCTCAGAGCCTGAGATACTGAGAGTGTATGGTATGCGCACATGCAAGCAACCATCGTGTCGATTCCGAGGCACTCCTTCCATGTCAGAGGGTATTGCTGATGACGGTCTTGTTCTCTTTTTGCCACCTATGGGACCCAGCAAATGAAACAAGTCGTTTCCAGGCAAGAACGGGAGCTTACTATAGTAAGCCGCATTGTTCTTATGGCTCGATGGAACTTGGCGGGACACCGAGTGCGCGGCTTCCATCAAGAGTAGTTTCTATTTTACAATTCAACGAATAAATCAGTTTCACTACTACTCATTTACTACCAAAAACAAATGCGGGGGGCTTTCAATTTAACGGATCTCTACAGCGCGAGACCTTGTCTGTTTTCTTTAAGACCCTTTCTGTTTCCCTGTGTTTTTATGAACCGGCAAGTAGTCGACTTTGTTGATGAGAACGAAGGATGAAGAAAGCGATGGAAGATGGCCTGTCTTCGTGATGCTGTTTGTGTACTGGTCCTTTCTGGTATACATTCTTAAAATTACTCAATTAGATGTTGATGATGGTTCTGGATTTGAGTCTATTCTAAAAGATGTAAAAGCAAGGAATGCAAAAATATCTGATTTGCACCAGGAGCACATGGATGCTATGTGGAAACGTAGGGAAGAGAAGTCGCTTCAAACATACCAAGGTGACTCGCGAGTGGATCTGAACAAACTTTCCGGGCTCTCTGATTCGTCTATGAACGGGTTGTCCGGCGTGAAGCCTACATCCATTGAGGACTTGGAAACCAAAGTCCAACAAAGCATTGTTGCATATCTTCATAGATATCACGACGAAATACAAAGCGTATCTACCCACGTAGATCTTTTGAATAAGAAGAATCCGGTAATTGAAAAACTTCGAAAACGACAGGTATTCGTAGAGAATCTTTTTGCAGACACGTACATTGCCTCGAAGGAAACGTTTTCGTCGGAACTCCCTTTTATTTATAACTCTATACTCAGCAATCCTGCGCTAATCGTCCCCCGGCACCCTCCCATTGATGATGGAATGTTGAGTAAAGTAGGGTCGTTGTTCGGATGGTCTGCAACTGCTCAACAAGAAAATGGTGGTACATTTGCGAATACCCGAGGTATTTCAACAGAACTATCAGCTTCTTTTGAGAATGTTCTTAGCGGATTGGGGTATCAAAGGCATTCATCAGCATCAGGTGCCTTGCCGTTATGGCTGAATATGTTTGGAAAGAAATGTCCGTCCTCCGATTCCATGCTATCCAAGGAAGGAGGAGAATCTCATCCTCATGTTGTCTTTTGTGCAGCTTATACTATTGGTAGACATTTGGTTCAAGATGAAAAACAGGAGTTGTCACAGTTTCAGCTGAAACATTCGGCTGCACTGAAATCGTTGGTGGAACAAGGTCTATCAGCGCACGCATTTTATTCCGTAGTCGAAGATTCTGATATTCTGAAAAGTAAACATAGTCCGTTTTTAATGGTACAGGGTCCAAACGGAAAACCTCAGTTGTTGAAAGATATATCCCCGATTTTAGGAAACCCCAAATATAACTCGGTCTCATTGAACCTTCTGGCCTCGGAATATCACAATGACTTGTTACTATTTCAAGATCATAATGCGTTTGTAATTCGATCCTATTTGGTTATCGCATCAACATCCCCTTTGCTAGTATACAGTGTATCGAAACCCGATATCTTAGTCTCCTCTCAAGACTTTTCCCCTTACACTGAAACCTCTCCCAAGGAAAGCTATGAGAAAATTGTCTCCTCAAGACTTCCTTCATTTGACTCTTCTTCTTCGCTAGTGTTGTCTGATATCGATATGCTTGTTGACGACCTGGTGGATCGAAAGCTTTTAAGAGACGGTGACGAGTTTCACGCGAAGGTTATACCCAAGATTCAGAGAATGATGCAGTATGTCGCACTCACGAAGTTGGTTGTGGTCCCTCACGATAATGCAGTGAATCGAATTCAGCATGTTTGTGTTGATTTTACATTGGGCCAGGGATTGACTTTGAACCTTTTTTCATTTTCTAGCGACTGTCCCATTCAGTTAGCGACGCAACCAACTCGAGATATTTTGATGGAAGAAGTTGTGCATGTAGCACAGAACTTATTAAACGAAAAAGATTCTTTTGAGTCTGCGAAACTCACAAAGCTCATTGATGAAAAAACTAACTATGTTGCCACGTTCGTCTAATGATAATATATATATACTCCCTCCTTCTTAATAAGTTAAAATCGATTGGATATTTTATATAATTCGAACCTGCTCGCCAAGGATTGCAGGCGTATGATCGTTTCAGGATGTTAGATGAATATGAAACCCAAAAACTATTGGCTATCAATCACGATGAACGAATATTGCTCAGGGTTACAATACTCCACCATTCTCTCATACCGTTCAGTCGAGTTGCGATCCCATAATGCTTCATGCAATCAGTCGGAGCTCCATGGACCTTGATTTAATGGCAGTATCAATTCTTCGACAACTTTCATTCACCACCTCTGACGATGCATTGGGGTATTTGATGAGACGAGGACTGGCTAGGGACCCAGTTCATGCCTATGATATCAGCCGCATGTGGGAACTTCGACTTTGATACATTTTGTATACCGCGGGGACCGCTACGAATGTACTTTAATTGTAGTACAGGTATCGGATAATGGATGTGTTCGTGGTTGGTGATGTTGCTGCTTGTATCATAGCGGGTAGACTGAGTTTGAATATCGCATCTGGGACAATCCCTCGAACGAAAGACGGCGCGGGACTTTTAAAACATGTTCATCTATTCACCGATTTAAAAATGCAATCGTTTGAAGGCGCCTTGCTTGCACCTGAGTTCATTTCTGTTCATAGCAACACAGATGACCATTTGAAAACAAGCAAGATCGTGATACTTGCTGATGGAACTCGAGATCTGGAATGGCTCAAAAAGCAACGTACACACCCTTCAGTTGCAGTTGTGCAACTTTGTACGAAGGTTCGTCAACCAAGTGACGAATCTGACAAGGAGCCGTTGAATCATGCATCAACGAATGTCATCCAAGGAGCTATCACGGTTTCCGGTACTATATCATCTATTGGTGATGTGCGAGCTACCACAATGGGGGGGCTAATGCTTTCCCGTCTTCGTCGCGATCAGAAGCATCTCGAGTACGTGCTTCAATGCATGGAAACCACCGGTCTTCACGTTGTTTATCGTGGTTACCAGCAATTAACCAACTGGAGCTTCGGTGATATTACTTGGAAGCTTTTTCACGGATACTGGATTGTTCAATATGGTTCTGATTATAAAGTGACATTCTATGAAGGGTTGGGAGATAGTGAGACCCGACTCTTCTATTTCGTTTTGCTTGAAGAGTCGCTTAAAATTTTGAAACAGGACCAGGTTCAGTTAGTTTCAGCCGCTCCATCTCCGCTTGGATTACCGTTAAGAATGTGCATGCATTTGTTGCGATTTCCTGACTTTTGGTTTCGCTTATTCTTGCCATTTATTATGATACCCCAATACGGTTTTGCGTGGTCAAATGTTGCGATTTTCAAAGGTGATCCTTCGATGGTACTTTTAAGTAATGCATATGTCTCTAGGATGGCGCTTCAACTTTATGTTGACACTCCGGCAAATAGTCTCTTCGCTTCCAAGGTTCAAAAAGGAATTTCGAAAATGTCGGCTGATGAAATCAAAATGTGCAACTTGCCACAGCTCTATGCGCATAAATCTGTGTTTGCTTGTGTCCTTATTGTCACTTTGATTATTTTCAAAGT
>Ga0105054_10011976_pt1 | contig 10706 bp, 10 predicted proteins | sample BON02_FD_78091 | JGI IMG/M metagenome (GOLD analysis project Ga0105054, IMG submission 78091) | Freshwater microbial communities from Lake Bonney liftoff mats and glacier meltwater in Antarctica - BON-02 (megahit assembly) | ecosystem: Environmental > Aquatic > Freshwater > Ice > Glacier... | reverse complement strand
CCTCTGGAGAAGGACGCGCACAGATCATGGTGGGAGACCATGGTCACACTTTGCCGGGCAGCCCAGCGAAAAGGCAAAAGCTGGCCCGTATTGCATGACAAAGCAATCCGAGAGGTAGTGGACAGCTGGGAGCACCCAGACTGGTTGGCGGTCCTCGAAAATCTCAGACATATTCGCTACCACCCGAAGGGCCCACCAGACCGGTGCTCCAGACCCTACAAGTTCTAGCAGGTGGCCTGGCACAATCAGTCCAAAGCCGGAGCTGATCTAATCATGGATATCTCCAACGTGCGCCGGCATCTCCCGGAAGGCTTTTCCTGGTGCAGTCCGACAGCCTACTCTCCCAGCATCATCATTGAATTAACAGAGCTTCTCTACATGCAACCAGCGCCGGAAGACTCCGCGGACTCGTCACGGGTGGCCACGAACCTGCGACAGATCCTTCGCTTTTTGGGCTTGCCTGCTGCATCATGCAACTTCATCAATACCATGCGAAAGGGATCTCCATCCTACTCACTCGTCATGGCCTTTGAAGATGCCTTCAGGACATGGGAGGGCAATCGATACCACACCTCTCCGAATGGAGACCGATCAACTTGTCCTCCATGTCTTTGAGAACGGAAGCACAAGGTCACACCTTTCAATCCACCATCCGCAGCCCAGATTGGATGGACATGGTATACAGGTCTCGAGGCTGTGGCTTGGTCTCAAGGAAGGGCTTGCACATCTCCACTGGGATCTACTTTCAATAGCGGTATCTCAAGTCGAACCCACTCTCAAACAATATGAAAATTGACTACCTCCCTTGAATTCACACCGGGTCCAAGACACGCCACTAAATAACCTATAAATGGATGCACCTTCACCAACCTGAGGCAACGGACGACAGGGAGTGCGGCAATTTGGAATTCCTGTGCACCCTGAACACCCCATCCCCAGAGAGAATGAGGTATTTATCGGATCTCTGTGAGGATAAGAGAACCGCTCACCTGCGACGCACTCTCCTCGAGATCCAAAACCTGCTGCGCATCCCCCTCTCCTTCTGAGAAGGGGCAAGCAATCAGACGGACCGAGGAGGTTGGTGGGTGTGAGCTCTCTCTGAAGAACTCACCTCGAAGTGCGGCAAGTGTAAACGAATTTGGCCAGCCCACCAGCTGGCGAAGGACGGATGCACCAGCTGCAAGGCGAGCACACTTCAAAGGCAGGCCTCGCCCAAGAAGAAAAAGGGGGCCAAAACCAAGCTCCAGCAGACACTGGGCTTCGTGATGCGGTCGGCCCTTCCAGAGGAAATCGAAAAAAAGTGCAACCACAATCTTATTTCAGACTCTACTCTCACATTGCCCCACATTCAACTCTGTTTGGAGGACATGATGCAGGGAATGGGCATATCGGCGGCTGACGCCCCTAGCAGTGAGGTCACTCCAGTCCCCATACATCTGCGGTTCACAGCCCCAGAACTGGGCCACCCTCTCATCGACGACAACCACGATAGGCCCCTACACCCACTGGTGGGCCCGTTCCTTCGTGAATATTTGTCCAGGCACGAGGACATGGAAGACGACGATGACGAGATGGGACATCTCTACACCGGCTTATGCGACACCAGAGTGCTAGCCCGCACAATGCTGGAGGATCCGGAAACCGAACCAGCTGTGTACCACAACGACAAGGGTGAGACTAACCCCAATTGTCATCCGAGACGGAACAGAGAACGTTTCTCGACCCCGCACACAGCAAGAGATCCCAATAAGATTGAGGAGGTTGAACTAGAGAGCGAGGATCTACAGGGAATGATACGCCAACCACCGAAGGTTGGGGCCATCCGGTTCCATCATGAACTGGATAGCACTAACACTTCACACGCCGATGTCATGGCCACTACATTCCAAGGCACCACTTCAGTCATTACCTCCAGAGGACCACATCAACTTGAAGGCGCCAGATGACACCTCCTCACAAAGGTCTTCAGCAACCCTGAATCGTTCAAGGCCGATCTCCACTCTCAGCTACTCCTGCAAGAACGTCTTGATGAGAACCCGAAGTACAATTCTTTCTCATGGCAGGTTCTTCGCAAAGCCTCCGAATTTTTTGGAGCAAAAACCTACATTGGCGAGACGGGTCTTATGACCCCTCTCTTCTTCTCCAATTTCACGAAGAAGAGCGAAGATCACGTAGGGGGCACTCGATGACAGTCCAGTTATTGTAAATTGGAACGGGCTGGATCCATCGGAGCAAGCTGAAATCCCTCCGACTTTGGCAGCTGCGAACAACTGGATCATATTCACACATCCACTGTGCCCGGAGAAGGCCGCCACTCCCATTCCCCCGATCCCGAAAGGCGCCCAGAGATTTCTTTATACGAAAGGCAAAGCCAGCAGGGAGAGAGGGTGGTGGAGAACGGGAACGGACAAAGTTGCCTCGTACGGCCTGGACACCGAAGTGTGGATCAGTCAGAACAGCATGATTTCCGACTCAAATATCCTCGCCCTGGATGCACTCCTTCAGACGAAATCCGAAAAAGATTTTCAGGATATGCGATCCGATGGGGTGGAACCGATCTACTGGGCGGGCACGGAGTCAGGCCTGATGGACATGTACAATTTCCCTGGGGTTATCTACGCCACGGACGGTTCGAAAGGCAGCACCGGAATGGGAGCAGGCTTTTACAGACACGATACCAAAGGAGGTGGGTGGAGCAGGGTTGGGGGAGGAGCCGGCGGTGGCTCGTCCGGCAGGTCCGAATTTGCGGCAGCATGTCTGGCTCTTGAAGACTCCCTCACCCACGACCAACCCATTGTGGTTCTCACAGACTCCAAAGGACTCATGACAGTGGCCTCGAATTGGGTGGGGGAGGGCAAGGACCCCCCTCGCCCGCATCATCAAGGTTCTCCACCAAAGGGTGAGTGTGGGCCTTTTCACCATGTTTATCAAAATCAGAGCCCATAGGGGTAAGTTTCTCAATGACAAGGCAGACAGATAGGCAGACGAAGGTTGAGAGGATTTCGACAATGCACGATTGGATGGTCCTAGCCCACATCCTACCTTCTCATGGACTGAGGAGGGAGTCGAACACAGATGCTCCATGAACAAGACCCTTCATACCAGAGTGCATTTGAAGGTGTCCGAACTGCAACTCCCTCTCCACAAGAACTGTACTTCAGAATCTTTTGATCGAGAAGATAATAGTAGAGATCTTCTGGGGAAGCACTAAGACAAAACCGTCCCGGACCGGTCCAAAAGGCGCCTTTTACAAAGCATCGGATACCAATTCCCATGCGCCAGGCATCTCAACCTCTGGGGTCTTCGAGACAGCGATGAGTGCAGACTTTGTAAACGCCTCCACCTGGAGGTGATGCCGTGGCCGGAAAGCCTCGGCCATATCCAAGCTCGTTGCCTGGCTCTCCAAAAACCAAGAATTGCAGTACACCACGGCATCTGGCGTGAGCTACTTACAGCCATCAGTAGGAACTCCTTGGAATCCCACGACGACGGCGAGAGGAAATGGTACTTCCCGTCAGCGGTTAGCGAGGCTACCCATGACAAGTTGACAGTCCGTCAAATTCTTGTGCATCTAGGTCTGTGTTCTGGGATTAGACGTCTGTGAGAGGATGTCACCGAATTTCACGCTCGACTGGACATCATCCTGACTTCCCAGGAAATCACCTCCTTCTACAGCTGGAGACCCGATGAAGTTGCGTTTGACGACACGAATAAACGCTGTGTCTTTCTGGAATGTACTCGCCCAATGGACTCGGTGACTTCCTCTGAGGAGGGAGACTGGGCGGAGATAAAGGAACTCGAGAAGAACGAGAGATGCGGAATGCACATCTACTTCATGAACTATCTTATCGCCCTTCACGGTCGTCCCTGGAACTGTACACCAGCCAACTTCGCAGTTGGAGCACGGGGCTCCCTCAAGCAGACCCAATTGCAAGACAGGCTCTGCCTTCTTGGAGTTACGAACTCTAAAGCCAGAGAAAAAATCCGAGTGCTCACAGTCTCCAAAACACTAGCCTTATCGGACATCATCCTCAAGCCTTTTCACGTCTTCATTCTGCGTAGCCCTGAGTGAGCTCTCAGCTCTCTTCGCCAACTCGCAAACGTCGGCATTCAAACTCTTCAAATAATTCACCGGCCCATTCAGTGGGCTGGTAATCTGAGGAAAATGAAAATCGGGCCGCTCCCCTGGGAAGACCGGCCCATCCAAAGGGCCACGGGCTACACTGACGGCCCCCCTATCGCTCGCCCACACGTGGGTCAAGCATATCAGCCCCTCTACGAAGGGCCCTATCACCCCCTGCAGTTTGGCCGCATGGGGTGCTGTTTTTATAAGAGTGAGAGTACCGAATCTGACAGGCACAGCAACTATACCACACTACGGGCTGGTTGAGCTTCAACTTCCCCATAGTTCTGATAAGGAAATATCATTTTCCTTTCTCAATATCTGATACTGCTGCTTACCCTTCACAAATGGTACCCTCATGCACTTCAACCTTGCGCACTTACTGTTGACCAGCAACCAACAAAAAAGACGTCGAATCCAACAAGCTTGCTATATGTTCTTCCACTGACAACTCCCACACTGGTGCCTAACCCGATTATAACAGACTGATACTATCTGACTCTGAACGGACCCACACCGAACACATACTCAAAGGTCACCAAAGGCACGGTCACTCACAGCTTGCACACACATCACAACGAGATCACAAACCAACAACACACAAATGGATGTCAACCCGCACACCCCAATAGAGATTTTTTTCGAGATTCTTTTAAAGAATTCGTTGCATTGGAAATCATTATTGATCTTCCTTGTGGTTTCTTTCCAATAAACGACATTATCTCTCTACCGTACTGATTGGACGGCCGAGACGCCACGAAAGGCGTGATGGATGGGGGAGGATACATGAATATGTTACATAAGGATCACATATATGTTGTTCAAGGATACATGACATACATATGTCTGATAAATTCAATAACATATATGTTGTTTGAAAACTTATATACATGTTGATGAAAAAATGTGTCGTAGAAGTCATATATGTTGAATAACAAAATATGTTGCTGAAGAAAATATGTTGTTTAGTATGATATGTTGTTGAACAGAATATGTCGTTTAAAAAATATGTTCTCGAAGGAACGTATATATGTTGTATAAAAAACATATATATGTCGAATAAGCCTTGAACAACAAAACATGAGCAGAAAAGGTTATAAAATATTATATGTCGTATAAGGTCTTGTACGACATACAATGTTGTATTAAGAGGCATATAAATACACATGTAATTTTCTGATGTTCACAGCGGCTAAATGGTAATAGCATCACTCAAAACACCTTCTAGGGTGGGTGAAAACGGCATGAGTAGTGGGTGAATTTGTCGACGTTATGAAAATGTGGGTAAATTTGTTCCAATTTTGGTGAAAGTAGATTAAAATATTTTGTAGGTAGGTGAATGTGTCATTTTCATCCACTTCCTTTTTCAAATTTGTCATTTTCACCCAATTCCTTTCCCGTTTCACCTACTTGCAGATTTCACCTACTTGTAGATTTCACCTACTTGGGTATGCCATTAGGTATGCTCCTATGCCCCAGTCTGGGAAAGTTTCTTGGGTCCCATGTGCTTAACCGGGTGCTCACCATTTGCTTAGTCCAGCGATTGAAGGGTATTCTGCACCAAAGAATCAAGAAAGAAAGACCTACTTGCAGATTTCATGTACTTGTACTTGTCTTGTGTTATGATCAGCGTTGTCTGTGTTCGCCTACACGTCATTTCACCTATGGTTTCCTTTCACCACAGAAATTATTTTTCACCTTTTTGTGGGAGAACAAAAATCAGAGACATCTACGGACAAAAAAAGTTTAGACATCTACCACTAATTTTCACCCACCAATTTTCACCAACCACTTTGACCGACACGCATTCCTATACACGCACAAACACCCACTCAAATTCACCCGTTTGATTTCACCCAACCATTTCAACCCACGCACTTTCACTCACCAATTTCATCCACCTTTTTTCACCAACCTGTTTTCACCTACCCCTTTTCACCCTTTCTTTTTTCACCCTCACCGATTCCTTTCACCCGCTGTGCCGCAGAAATCAATTTTCACGCACGATTCTTTGCGCTCTGGTTTCACCAACTTGCAGATTTCACCTACTTGTAGATTTCATATACTTGTAGATTTCATATACTTGCACTTGTCTTGTTGATTGATGTTTCCTTTCTTTCTTTCTTTCTTGGGTTTCGAAGGCACAACCTAATCGCTAGACTAAGGCCGAACGTTGACACTCTGACTTTGCTTGTCCCAACATCTTTTAGTTTTTAGTAGATGTACCGGTCGCATATTGGGGGCTAGTTAGGAAAGGAGTTAAAAAGAATCCCACATAAATATGGCCATATTTGTGTGGGATTCTTTTTAACTCCTTCCCCCGGGCCAACTTCAGTCCCATCTTCAGTTTTTCCCTTCTTTCCCATGCTAATAGTTGAGGAAATGTGTGCAACACTCTGAGACTTGTTAGGGTTGACTTGTTAGGGTCGTTGGAACTTGTTAGGGTCGACTTGTTCGTGTCATAAACAAAGAAAGTTGAGGATTTACAAGATGATTGTGCTGGCGTTCGGCATTGGGTAATCTTGGACTGCCCATGCGAACAAGACAAACACACCTACAGCCGCACAACACGGCACCAGTTGCAGTGCTCACCAGTATACGTAGTAGCTATAGACATGCAGAGACATACGGGCAGCCACACACGCATACACAAGTGATCAACATGAAAAATGGGTGTGCAGCGGCTAGGAGCGTCAAGGGATAAAACGCATCAAAAACACAATAACAACCAAAGCCACCGCACGCTTGTCTTCCCAGCTCGCCAGTTTTCGCCAATTTCCTTATTGCGACACAGATTTCTGCTGAGTTTCGGAGTGTGCTACACACACACACGCTCTCTCTCTCTCACACACACACGCACACGTATACAAATGTGTAAAAAAGTGTCGTAGATGAGCTCGCTGGGGGAGCGGTATGACAACCATCACGACAAAGACTTTTTGGGAGCTGTTCAATAAAATCACTTAAATCAATTCAGTATGGCAACATTTCTGTGTATAATACGTGGAAAACTACAGATATTATCGAAACAATTCACCCCCTCGAATCCACCCGTTCTTTTTCAACCTGCGATTTTCACCCATACATTTTTACCCACGCATTTTCACCCACCGGTTTTCACCCACCTTTTTTCACCCACCTTTTTCCACCCACAAAGTGGGTGAAGAGAAATAGTTACACCATAAGCAAAATTAAAATGCAATTTCACCCATCGTGGGTGAAAATGGCATTTTCAACAATATTTGCGGCAGAAAATGAAAATTTCACCCACCAAGTGGGCGAAAACTCAGAGGATGTTGTTGCTGATATGATAACAAGGTTCGTTTACACGGCGGCATCTATTTTTTGGACGGGTGACTGACTTACTCAGTTTCGCGATTCCGTTAGTGCATTTTTGTGTCGCTCAGCTCGACTTACAGCATCATCTACTTCATTCGGCAATTCAATCTGAAGAGACCATGCTGCTAGCGTATGTTCAAGTCGCTTGGCTCGAGGTGACAGCGTCCAAATGATTTGGCTTGTACTACGGTAGGTCGCCATAGCGATTCTTCCACACTCGATCCTACAATGCTTCGTTGCGTGACAGTCGCACCACCGGCACTCTCCTTCTGGCATACCTGTTTGGCACGTACCTTCTGATCTCTGAGGGTCACGCTTTATGATCTCAGTCTCCTTGCACCTGTTTTTATTGTTGGCTTGAGATATTATTGGTTATGTCGTCTCGGAAAATTCTGGAACGTTTTCTTTTATCGTCTCCATTGGTGTGGAAAATGCTTTGTAGTACTGGACTGCACTCAATCTCTTGCTTCCATCACTTGTTTCAGTCAGCAAGGTCAGGATGTACGCATGAATAATTTCTTCCGCGTGAATGCATGCCTGTGCTGCAGTTCTGTTTCAAGTATAGTGCAGAACATTTACGCATGACATGTTATTTGCTTACGACACACGCTTCGTTTGTCAGATTGCCTGACGAGTTTTACATCACTAATTTGAACATTGCCGTTGCTTCTGATGCTTCGCGCAAGTACACTGTCGGCTATTCTTTATTTTGCGGCTGCTGCTGGCAACTTGATGTCTGCGTCAAGTAGCAGTTCTACCCATCAGTTCTCAGATCTTAACTTTCTTACCAGTGATGTATGACTTGTTGTCCTATTTTTTCAAGTACTTCGAGTGCATCTTTTAGTACTGACGATCCACCTCGTTTTGTGGTGTGTCCTCCTGTCATTTCTTGTGTCAGCTGAGATCAACAGTTGCCTTCGTCTTACCTGTACTACTTCGCTCTAAACCTGTACTTTAAGTCTCTCTTGTCGAGGACCGTGACAGCGAAGTCTGGGGGGTCATGATACACATATCAATTGTGATTGACCTCATAAATTCACACTTCTCATGTTTTGTACTGGAGACTGAAATCGATTTTTACTAAAAACCAACATAAGTTTGACCCTTGTCTCGGCAGTACTATTGTAGTTGTCAAAAATTTCGTGATGTTTTCACTTCGATTGAATTTATCTAGTGTTGAGTCAGTGTGTCTGATCCAATCTTTGCGCACGATCATGGAATCTTGAATGAAAAAGGACTGGTGGAAAAAGATCACTCGCTCAACCCACATACGAACCACGTACAAAGGAAAATATGAAATACTCTCACACAGACGCGCGCACACACACACATGAGAATAGACACGGACAAAGACATAGGTTCAGTACTAATACAGGTACGAAAATACAACAAGGTACCCACAGAAAACACGTATGTGTTCGTGTGTATACACACGTGTATGTTTGTTATATGTGCGTGTATGCGTGTACGTGTGTGGAAGTATGTGCGTACGTGCATGCGTGGTGTGTGTGTGTGTATTTGTTATCCGTGAGTTAGAGAGATCTCTCGCACATGTGTATGCTTAGTTGAGTCGCTATGTAGCAGTGTTCGGACAACAACCGATACAGGTTCACTGCTTAGAATGACTCACAGAGCGGCGAACAGGCGCCGGCGCCGGCCGCCTGAGCGCAACCGGCGAGCTCGCATCGTTTGTGTGGGCGCCTGCATCCTTGATGGCGACTCCCTCTGTCTTGGGCCTCTGCATGTTACTGCGCCCAACTCCACGCAGGCGACCCCAGACGCCGGACCTGCTCGTTTGACATTGTATTTTTAGAAAGGAGTTTTTAAAGGTACCTTAGTACGAGTCGCAAGTCACGCACACTCGTGATGAAACCCTAGACCGTAATGTTTCGGGCAACGGTCCGGGACAGTCTCCTGTAAGGGCAAATTCTCAACAGATTTGAGTCCTTTCAGGAGAATCTGACAGGTAAAGAACACGACAAGTTGTCATAATTTTGGTACGATAGATTTAAATTCAAATAGAATTAGTAGAGTGCCAGGGGGCACGATACAAACAAAGATCTTCAGTACAAATCAAAAAGGACCAGATACAAATTCATATTTGCTTCGAAACGCTCGTTGGAACCCGCACTGGGGTCCTAAGCGAGTAATTGGGGTTTCACCACCCAAGAAAGAAAGAAGAAAGAAAGAAGGAGAGGAATGAGTTAAATAAAACAAACCAACACAGACTGTGACGCACTAAATCCGAGACGTGGGTGTGTAGTGGGTGCGGGACCTTGGGCTCGCTTTGAAAGAAACTCCCGGCCCACAACGATCCCCCAATATTGATTTCATAATACAAAGTAATACAAAGTAACACACACGTCGCCATCACAACAAAGAGAGAGAGAAAGAAAGAAAGAAACCCCAGCCCATAACGATTCCCCAATATTGATTTCATAATACAAAGTAACACACATGTCGCCATCAAAACAAAGAGAGAAAGAAAGAAACAAACAACACGCTACTGAAGGAAACAAGGATGCGGTCCACAAAAACAGTCGCAGGTCAGTGATGTAGTTTGACTTATTGTGTAAACCTAGACACAACAGACAAATGACTTTCGTTGACGTTACGAGCTTACATCAATTCGAAAGAAAAAAAGACAGACTTGTGAGTGACAAGGTCACCAGCGGCCCCCCAAACTCGATAGGGGGGTACGGTCCGCAACAGGGTCTATGCGACTATGCCGGGCGTTCGCCCACAGAGAAACCAAAAAAAAAGAAAGGGGGAAACAAGGAGACCTCCTTAGGTCTGATGTTGTGATTTCCCAGGCGTCCCCCCCCTCCCCGCATTTTGTCATCCTTTGACTCTGAGCATCAAGACTGTGTCGGCATCAGATTGACGGGGTCACGTCCTGCGAGGACATCATCAAACCCTCTTACTAGAGATCAGGGGTTTTGGCAAAAATTCGCCAACGTTCACGACCCTGTCAATCACCTGTCGTTCAGTCTTGGGTATTGTAACCCCTAGCGATGTTGTGTGGATTGTTACAGTTGCACCGTACCGACAGAAAATTCCGTCTGTGTTCATGTGCGTGTTTGGGTATGAATGGGCATATGTATTGACATGCGGTGTGTGTGCGCATGTTTGCACTTGTGAGTGTAAATGTCTTTATGTCGTGTGTGTGTGTGTGTGTGTGTGTGTGTGTGTGTGTGTGTGTGTGTGTGTGTGTGTGTGTGTGTGGGTGTGTGTGTGTGTGTGT
>Ga0105054_10011973_pt1 | contig 10708 bp, 1 predicted proteins | sample BON02_FD_78091 | JGI IMG/M metagenome (GOLD analysis project Ga0105054, IMG submission 78091) | Freshwater microbial communities from Lake Bonney liftoff mats and glacier meltwater in Antarctica - BON-02 (megahit assembly) | ecosystem: Environmental > Aquatic > Freshwater > Ice > Glacier... | reverse complement strand
TCATCGGGGGCGATGGCGACGACAGTCTGGCCGCCAATGGCTCGGTCGCCGGTCTTGGCATTGAACGTGTGATCTTTGAGGGCGGCGCCGGCAACGACGGCCTCGACTTCACCAATGCCGGTGTGGTGGTGACCGCGCAGGGCGGAGCCGGCAACGACACGCTGACCGGTGGTGATGGCGCCGATGATCTCTCGGGCGATGACGGCAACGACATCATCGCAGGTCGGGGCGGCAACGATGTGCTCCAGGGCGGCGCCGGCAACGACCAGTTCGACTGGTCCGACGATGACGGCAGCGACAGCATCGATGGAGGGGACGGTATCGATAGCCTCATCGTCCATGGCGTTCTGGCGACCGACAACATGGATGTCCTGCTCGACGCCGGCGGCGAGATCACTGTGGGCTCCGGTTCCCTCAACGACGTGATCACGACCAGCTCTGTCGAGACGCTGAACATCATCGGCGGCAGCACTGACGACACGGTGCAGATCGATGGAGCAGGCGGCTTCGGCCTGATCGCTGCCGATCTGCTGGCGGGCAATGACAGCTTTGTCGCCACAGCCTCGGTAGCGGTGGATGTCTCGGGTGGTATCGGCAACGACAGCCTGGAGGGTGGTTCGGGCAACGACACGCTGGACGGTGGCGACGGCAACGATGTCCTGACGGGCAACGCAGGCGCCGATGCGATCCTGGGCGGCGCGGGCAACGACACGGTCTCCTGGGCCACGGGCGACGGCAACGACATGATCGACGGCGGTGGCGACACCGACCTCGTCGTGCTCTCGGCGACTTCTGGCGACGATACGCTGGGCCTCTCCGATAGCGGTGCGGGCAGTGTTGTGGTGGACGGCGGCAGCGAGACCGTGACCGTGTCGGCGGTCGAGTTCATCTCGATCTCCAGCAGTATCGGCAATGATCTGGTCACGATCGGCGATCTCTCCAATGCGGCGGTTGCCTCGGGTACCGTCACGGTCGATCTGGGTGCGGGCGACGACGTTGCCGATGCTTCCAGTGCGGGTGCGCGTGTCATCCTGATTGGCGGAGATGGCAACGACACCCTGACCGGCGGCGCCGATATCGACCTGCTCAGTGGCGATGGCGGCGACGATGTCCTGTTCGGCGGTGGCGACAACGATGTGGTCAACGGCGGACGCGGCAACGACACGATCGACGGCGGCGCCGGCAACGACCTCATCAGTTGGGGCTCACGCGGCAGTGTCACCCTGGGCGATGGCGATGGCAGCGACACCGTGGTGGGTGGCGATGGCAACGATGAGCTCAGGATTTTCGGTTTCAGCGACGGCACGTCGTTTGCCCTGGGCGCCACCGGCGGCGCCCATCTGACGATCGAAGGCGACACGATCGCGTTCAGCGAACTGGAAACGATTTCGATCGGCGGCGGCACGGCCAGCGATAGCATCACCGCTGACGAATCCATGGACGCCACCGGATTGACCCGGATCATCTTTGACGGCCTCGACGGCGATGACAGCGCCGATTTCTCCAATGCCGGCAGTGTCGTGAGGGTCGAGGCCTTTGGCGGCAACGGCAACGATGTCCTTGCGGGTGCCGACGGCAACGACCAGATCGACGGCGGCGCGGGCGACGACAGCATTTCCGGCTCCCTGGGCAACGACGTGCTGCAGGGCGGCCTCGGCAACGATGATATCGGCTGGACCGACGACGATGGCGACGACGGCATCGATGGCGGCGCCGGCACCGATCTGCTGCGTCTCTCTGCCGGCGCGCAGGCTCTGGATGTGGTCGTCGACGACTTCGGTGGAGCGATCACGGTCGGCTCGGGCTCGCTCAGCGACGTCATCTCGGTCAACAATGTCGAGACGTTGAGCATTGTCGGCGGCAATGGCAACGACACGGTCCAGGTCGATGGTGCGGCAGGATTCTCCCTGGTCCTGGCCGACCTGCAGGGCGGCAACGATATCTTCGACATGGACGCTGCCCTGGGCCTTGCAGCCACGATCGACGCCGGCGCCGGCAACGATGTCATCACCGCCGGAGCGGGACTTGACCATCTGCTGGGCGGCGCGGGCAACGACACGCTTGATGGCGGTTCCGCCAACGACGTGATCGAGGGCGGTGACGGCGATGATGTGATGTTTGCCCTGGCGGGCGACAGCGACACCCTGATCGGCGGCGCCGGCAATGACCTTGCGGTTGTCGCACTCGACGCAAGCCTGCCCAACCAGGTCAACGTCTATGACATCGGTGCGGGTGTGATCGAGGTTTCGACCGGCGGTGGTTCGGTCTCCTCCCACAAGCTCAGCGAGATTGAATCGCTGCTGATCAACGGCGGTTCCGGCAACGAACAGATCGCGATCCACGACCTTGCCGGCGCCGGCATTGGCGATGGCAAGGTGACCGTATCCGCCGGCGGCGGCGATGATTTCGCTCAGGGCGCCGACAGCACCACATCGATCTTTTTCCTGGGCGGCGACGGCGACGACACGCTGATCGGCGGCCTCGTCGGGCATACCTTCGATGGCGGCGCCGGCAATGACACGGTCTATGGCCTTGCCGGTGCGGACATCATCACGGGTGGCACCGGTAACGACGCGCTCGAGGGTGGGCTCGGCAACGATATCTTCCGTATGGCCGTCGGAGATGGCGAGGACAGGATCTTTGGCGGCGATGGTCTCGATACGCTGGAATTCACCGGCGGCTCGGGCAACGACCTGTTCATGATCGCCGGAGACGGCTTCCCCACCGTCATGTTAGCCAATGGCGAGGCCAGCGAAGCCTACGACGTCGAGTCCTTCGTTGTGATGGGTGGCGATGGCGACGACAGCCTGACGCTGGGCGACATCACGGCCGGAGCGGGTGCTGCGACCTCCTTCACGTTCTCTGCTGGCGCCGGTAACGACCTCCTGGACGGTTCGGCGACGTCGAACCCCATCGTTGCCGATGGCGGCGAGGGCAACGATCTGCTGGGCGGTGGTACGGGCAACGACACGCTTGATGGCGGCGCCGGTGATGACGTTCTGCTCGGCGGTGGCGGCAACGACCTCTTGCTCGGCGGTGATGGTGACGATGTCGCCATCATCCTGATGGAAAGCGACACGGGATCGTTCGATGGCGGCAGCGGGCTCGATACCGCGAGCCTGTCGGGTGGCTTCGGCGATGACGTGATCATTGCCACCCGCGAGGGCGATACGACCACGATCGCTACTGCGATCAGCCAGGGTCCCTCAATCGCTGTGGCAGCGAACTACGGCTACTCATCTCTGATCAGGAACTACGGTGCCGGTGTGTTCGCCCAATCGCCGCTCGCGCCGGAATCCTATGTGGATGTCGCGCTGGCCGATCTTGATGGTGATGGCGACCTCGATATGTTCCTGGCCAGCCGTGGTTATGCCAGCAAGGTGCTTCTCAACGACGGGGCCGGGCAGTTCTTCGACAGCGGCACGAGCCTGGGCACCTACTACACGGACCAGGTGGCGCTGGGCGACTTCAACGGCGACGGTTTCATCGACGTGTTCGTTGCGGTGGGCCCCGGCGGCGCGGACGGCATCGATCATGCGCTGTTCAATGACGGCAACGCCAATTTCACCGATGGCGGCCAGGTTTTCGCCAACTACTACAGTTATGACATTGCGCTGAGCGACCTCGATCACGATGGCGATCTAGATGTCGTGGTCGCCGGTTATTACGCCAGCGCCAACACCATCCTGATCAACGATGGTTCGGGCAGTTTCACCGCGACGTCGCTGCCGAGCTACGGCACCAATGCGATCGGTGTGGGCGACCTCGATGGCGACGGCTTCGACGACATCTACGTGGTCAATCTGGACGTGTACCAGGGCGATTCCGTCTACCTCAACGACGGTTACGGCGGATTCGGTTCAAGGGTGCCCCAGGTTCTCTACAACCATAATGCCTACGCGGTGGCGATGGGCGACCTGGATGGCGACGGCGATCTCGACGCCCTGGTCGTGGGTTACAACCTGTCCCGGGTCATGCTCAACGACGGCTATGGCTATCTTACCGAGTTCAACGAGTCCTTCGGCGGCAACATGCGCGATGTCGCTCTGGCCGACATCGATGGCGATGGCGATCTCGATGCCTTCGTCACGGGCAACGAGTTCCGGCTCTTCCTGAACGACGGCTCGGCCCATTTTTCGTTGAGCCCGGAGAGCTTCGCCGGAACCTATGGTTACGGCGTCGCCATTGGCAATTTGAGCGGCGGTGGCGGCGATCCCGCGTTGACGCTCGATAACGTCGAGATCCTGGTGATCGATGGCGGGGCCGGCAATGACATCCTTGATGGCGGCGGTGGCATTTCGAGCCTCATCGGCGGCAGCGGCAACGACACCCTGCGTGGCGGTTTCGGCCTCATCGCCGCCGATGGTGGCAGCGGCAACGACCGCATCGAAATCGGCGCGAGTGATGGCGTCTTTGTCGTGCGCGACGATGGCGCCGCAGGCCCCGGCAATTCGGCCGACGAACTCGACCTCAGCAATATTCCCAATGATCCCACGGCGTTCGCGATGGTGCGCCTGGGCAACGGCATGCTGCTGATTGGCGCCAACGAGGACGCCAACACCGAGCCGGCCTCGGATCGTTTCCAGGTGCAGGTTCTGGATTTCGAGGCTGGCCAGGAGGTCGGCTCCGATGAAGGTCTCGAGACCGTCAACTTCTTTTCAGACGGCTCGGCGACCTTCACCGGCAGCGCGTCGGTGGCGTTCGCGCAAACGGGCGGCTTCGGCAACGACCTGATCGTGGCGGCTTCCCACAACATGGGCAGTGCGACCGTCTCCGGCGGCTTCGGCAACGATGTGATCTTCGGCGGAGCGGTCGAGGGACAGTCCCTGTCGGGTGACGACGGCAACGATGTGGTCGTCGGATCGGTGTTCAGCGAGGCGATCATTTCGGGCGGCACAGGCGATGACATTCTGACCAATGGCGGCGGCGGCAATGATGTGCTCTCCGGTGGCAGCGGTAACGACACGTTCCTGATTTCGGCGACGGCGTCCTCGCCATTCTCGGCCACGGTCATCGAGAGCTTCAACCCGTTCGGTGGCGATGCCCTGCAATTCGACGGTTCCTTCCAGGTCGCCGACATCGTGCAGTCGGGCAATGATCTGATCCTGGTCGACAACCGTGGCGACCAGGTGACCGTCGTCGAGCAATTGGGGAGCAGTCCCGTCGGGCACTTCTCCTTCGAGGAGTGGGCGGATTTCGGCCTGGGGGTCCAGGATTACGTCTGGGGTACGGCCGGCGGCACGGGCGGTTCGGACTTCCTGTTGGGAACGGCTTCCTCGGTCGCTGCGCTGGACGGCGGCTTCGGCAATGACATGATCTTTGCCACCAGCGATTACGGCCTTGCCATCCTTGCCGGCGGCGACGGCAATGACGTGCTGGGCGGCGGCGGGTCGTCGTCCAACATCACGATGGATGGCGGAAACGGTTTCGACATCGTCAGCTACCGGGAGCTCGGTACCGGTATCACGGCATCGCTTGATGGCGGCGACGGCAACGGTACGGTCAACAAGGGCGTCGGCACCGACATTCTGATCGGGATCGCCGGTCTGCTCGGCGGCCTCGGCAACGACATCCTCACCGGTTCGGGCGGCGACGACCTGCTCGATGGCGGCGCTGGCAACGATCAACTCAGCGGCGGCGGCGGCAACGACACCTATATCGCCCGGGCCGGCGGTGGCGATGACGTGATCACCGACAGCAGCGGCAATGATGTCCTGCGCATCCTGGAACATCGCGCCGACGACAGTGCGCCCTTCGACTTCGACGCCCAGAAGAGCGGCAGCGATCTGGTCCTGACGGACAGTGGGGGAAATCAGATCACCGTCGTTGGGCAATACGGCAGCGGCGCGATCGAGACCATCGAGTTTACCGATTCGGGTTCCTTCACGATCGGTGAGGCGCCCACGGCCGGGAACGATTTCATCGCCGGGCTGTCCAGCGGCGACACGGTGAATGGCGGCGATGGCGATGACGCCCTCTTTGGCGGTCCCGGCAACGACATCCTTACCGGCGGGGCCGGCGACGATTTCCTCAGCGGCGGTGCGGGCAACGACCTGCTGGATGGCGGCGACGGCAACGACAGCATCGCAGGGTCGCTGGGCAATGATGAACTCTACGGTGGCGCTGGCAACGATCTGCTGATCGGCGGCCAGGGAAGTGACTTCCTCGAAGGCGGCGCCGGCGACGACATTTACAACTTCGATGAAACGAGCGGAGCCGGCAATCTGATCAACGATGTCTCGGGTGTTGACCGGATCGAGCTTTCCGACGGGGTCGGCCTGGGCACCGGTACGGTCCGCAGCGGCGACGACCTGATCCTGGAGTTCACAGGTGGAGGTTCCGCAAGCGCTACCGTGACCGGTCAGTTCAGCGGCGCCAGCGTGGAGGCGCTGTCGATCGACGGCTATGTCTTCCGCCTCGGCGCCTTCGCCGCGACAGAACTCGGCGGCAGCGACTTTGCGGACATCCTGGTCGGGGCCGACAACACGGACGACACCATCCATGGCGGCGGCAACCGCGACCAGTTGTTCGGTGGCGCTGGCGACGACACCCTGACGGGCGGCGTCAACGACGACTTCCTTTCGGGCGGCGCGGGCAACGACGTCTTCCGCTACGAAAGCACCGACGATCTGCTCCATGTCACGGTTAACGGCACGCTCAGTGGTCTCTTCCCCCAGGGCGCCCCGATGGACGACATCGCCGACTTCACATCGGGTCAGGACCTGCTGTTGTTTGACAGTCCGGAATGGGCAGGGCTTGCGGCCATTTTCGAAGGCGACAATTTCTCCATCATTGCCGGTGCCTGGGATGGCACCAACGCTGGGACCAACACGCAGTTCGATGAGGGAAGCGCGGCCCTGATCTACTCGCAGGCCGATCAGGTGCTCTACTACGACGACAACGGCGTGAACGATGGTTACTACGCCGTCGCCCGTATGGATGATCCGGGAGCTGCCGACATTCAGGGTCCCGCCGTCTAGATCGTGAGAATCCACTCTACATCAACGTGATTGAGCAAACTCACACCTTCAGGCGTAGTCGCGAAGCGATTCCGAATGAAGGTGATTTGCACGAGCGGGACAACCACCGGCTGTGTTTCGTGGCTGGTTAATACAAGTTGGATTTTTGCTAAGAACTCTTGTGTTCGGGTGCTGCCGTCGACCGGAAGCAGCGGGGATTGTGTCGTGCAGGTGATCGTCGACACTACCGCTGGCCGTTATTGGCGCCACAGTGGAACGTGAAGCGCAATCCCGATGATCTTGGGGCGGAGGGTGCCGGCAGGTTTGGGATGCCGTTGGCGCCAACCGTCGGGAGTGGACGATGGGAAACGGTCTTACGGGTTATTACGGTGAACTTGCGGCCTCGCACACGGTTGCGGGTCTTACGGCGGCAACGGCAACAGCCGGCGGCGATTCCATCGCACTGGATGATGGCGCCTGGCTCTTGCGTGCGGCATTCCAGCGCTCGGGATCCGACCTTCGGGCCGAAGGGCGCGAAGGCCAGCATCTCCTGATCGAGGACTATTTCGGTGCTGGTCAGGCGCCCGATTTCGATCTCGGCGATGGTGTCCTCAGGGGCCATGTCGTCGAACGTCTGGCCGGCCCCCTGGCGCCCGGCCAGTTTGCCCAGCTCGGCGCTTCGGATGTCTCCTCTGTCGGGGTCGTGAATTCAGCCACCGGCGACGCGTGGGTGACGCGCACCGATGGCAGCCGCATCGCCCTGGTCGAAGGCAGCGCCATTCACAACGGCGATGTTCTGGAAACCGGCAACGCGGGCGCACTGGCCATCGCCTTTGCCGACGGCACGTCACTGTCTCTTGCCGACAGCGCCCGGATGGTGGTTGACGAGCTTGTCTATAGCCCGTCTTCCAGCGCCAACAGCGCATCGTTCTCCCTGGTGCAGGGTCTCTTCGTCCTCGTCTCGGGCGATGTCGCCAAAACCGGTGAAATGGTGCTGGAAACGCCGGTTTCGACCATCGGCATTCGCGGCACCTCCGTGGCGATCCAGGCGGCCACCGAAGGTCTGCGCAATCTCATCACCCTGCTGCAGGATCCCGATGGCCATGTCGGTGTCGTCGAGGTTGCGACCGCCGTCGCCAGCGTCATCCTCAGCGCAATCGGCGAAACCACGTCGGTCACGGGTATCAACCAGGCGCCCACGGCAATCGAGGTTCTCACGGCCGCCGATATCGACACGCTCTATCGTGCAGCCCTTGCGACGATGCAGACGATGCGAGGCTCTGCGCTGGGCGTGGGAACCGGTGCCGAGGGTGGCGCACCGGGAGACAACGGGGGGGAAACAGGCGAGACGCCGGACGACGGCGCCGAAGTCACTCCGGAAGCCAGCGATGCCGACATCGACGCCTTTGCCGGCGCGATTGTCGATCTGTTCGCCGCACTCGCCGAGGAATTCTCCGATCAGGAGGCTGTCGAGGGAGACCTGCCGCCGCCTCTTGCCGTCGTGCCGTTTGTCCCGGCGCCGCCGTCATCGCCGCTCTCCCTGCCGGACAAACTGCGTGCAGATACCACGACCACGGTCGTCACCGGCAATCAGGCGCCCAAGGCCGTGGCCGATCATGTGACGCTCTCGGAATCGGCAGCAGGGGTCGCCATTGCGGTACTGGCCAACGACAGTGATGCCGATGGCCACGCGCTGACGATCACGGCGATCGATACGTCCGGCCTTTTGGGCGTGGCATCAATCGTCCACGGAGAGATTTTCTACCAGACCAACGGCGCCTTCGATTTCCTTGATGCCGGTGAGACGGCGATCGATACGATGACCTACACCATTGCCGATGGTCATGGTGGTGCTTCCACCGCCACGGTGACCGTCACGATCACCGGTGTCGACGATCCGGCGCCGATCTCGGGCGACGTCGCTGTCGTGACGGAAACCAATGGCGACACGTTCCTGCAGGGAAGCTTCATCGAACTTGGCGTTTCGGCCAACGGCACGCTGGGCACCTCGAGCCAGATACCCGCGAGCTTCGAATCCGACGATCACACCGCAAATTTTGGCCTTTCCTTCTTTTTCAACCTGAACGGCGTGGCCGACGATACGCCGCAATCGGGCGATGCCTTCCTTCCCGGCTCGCCGGTCGAGACCTTTGCCCTGGGTTTCACGGACGGGGCCGGTACGTTCCTTTCGAGCAACCACAATGCCGGCGGGTTCACGGGTATTCCGCTTGCCTTTGATTCTGCCGGCGCCGGCCCGGATGGTACTTCGGTGGTGTCGCGCGGCGGCATCGCCGAACGTCTGGGAATGAGTCAGACCATCACGCTGGATGGTGAAAACAGCTTCTTCACGACGACCGTGACCCTGACGAACCTGACCGACAGCGCCATGAGCAACATCCGCTACATGCGCAACGGCGATCCCGACCACGATGTCGACTCGGGCGGTTCGTTCAATACCCTCAACGATGTGCTCTCCAATCCCGGTATCGGCCACATTGCCGCGGTCAACGCCCAGGGTCCGCTGGGTGGCCAGAACCTGCTTTTGCTGGCTGACCAGGGCGCTCTCAACGCAGCCAACAATCTGGCTGCCGACACGATCCAGGTGCGCACCTCCGCGTTCGGCTTCGAGAATACCGACCCGTTTGCCAACCAGGCGTTCGACAATCCCGCCGACCCCAATGGCGCGTCGGGCGATATCGGCATCAACATCGTCTTCGCCATCGACGCGCTGGGCGCGGGCCAGTCGGTCACGTTTTCCTGGGTTACCTCGGCCAACGGCACGACCGCAGGCGGCGATGTCATCATGGCGTTGCTGGGCCAGACGACGCTGGACGGCGCCGGAGGCGACGACCGCATCTACGCCAGCCAGGCCGGTGTCGAGGAAACCCTGATCGGTGGTTCCGGCGACGATGTCCTGGTCGGCCTGGGCACGACCGGAGGCATCGGCGATGTCCTTCTGGGCGGCGAGGGGAACGACAAGCTGATCGGGGGCGCCGGGCGGGACATTCTGGCCGGCGGCCTGGGTGCCGACAGTTTCGTCTTCGACAGTTCCGACGGGCTGTTCACGGTCGCGGGCAACACCAGCTACAGCGCCGCCGGGGGAACACCCGATACGGTGACCGACTTCGTTTCAGGGACCGACACGCTGCGTGTCCTGCAGTCGGCCTTCGCCAACATGGCGCTGGGCGCCCTGAGCAACGGCATCAGCTACTCGGTCATCGCCGGCTCCTACGACGGCACCAATGCCGGGGTGAACCTCAACCATGGCCTTGGGCAGGCCAGCTTCATCTATTCGCAGACCGACCACACGCTGTTCTTCGACGGCAACGGCAATGGCGCGGGTTACCAGGCAGTCGCAGACATCGCCCAGCTTGCCGCGGGTGATATTCAGGTGGCCGCTTCCGTCTGAGCGGTGGCCTGAACCTCAGCCGAAGTCGACGGTCTTTCCGGGGTTGAGCGTGCCCGCGGGATCGAGAGCATGTTTGAGGCTGGTCATCAGGTCGCGCTCGACGTCGGACTTGTAGAGTTTCATCTGCCGCAGCCGCAGGCGGCCGACGCCGTGTTCGGCGCTGAACGAACCTCCCATCTCCACCGCCAGGCTTTCGACCGCGTCGTTGATCGTGCTCTCCTGCGCCAGAAGGGCCGCCAGCGAAGCGGCATCGGGCGCGGTGACGTTGAAGTGAAGGTTGCCGTCGCCCAGATGTCCGAAGGCGATGACAATGGCGTCGGGGGCCATCTTCTCGACCATG
>Ga0105054_10011972_pt1 | contig 10711 bp, 5 predicted proteins | sample BON02_FD_78091 | JGI IMG/M metagenome (GOLD analysis project Ga0105054, IMG submission 78091) | Freshwater microbial communities from Lake Bonney liftoff mats and glacier meltwater in Antarctica - BON-02 (megahit assembly) | ecosystem: Environmental > Aquatic > Freshwater > Ice > Glacier... | reverse complement strand
CGAACAACTGTTCCATCAAGGCGGCATAAGCGGCGACGTGCTCAACCACCTCAACCTGCATATCGCCGAGCGTTGTCGTGCCAAGGCGCGACAGGTCGACATCCTGCGCCTCGGTGATGTGGTATTCGGTGATGACTTTGGCCGCTGCAACCATCCGGTCGGTCACACCCTCGGGGGCGGGGCCGCCATTGGGCGTGTTGAACTTGACGCCGAAATCCTCATCAATCCCGCCGGGGTTGTGGCTGGCCGACATGATGATACCGCCATCGGTTTTCCGCAGCCTAATCAGGTGGCTGGCGGCCGGAGTTGACAAAAGCGCGTCCTGCCCCACGATCACCTTTGCAGCCCCCCCCGCCGCCGCCATGCGCAATATCACCTGCGCCGCGCGGTCGTTGAAAAACCGCCCGTCGCCACCCAGAACAAGGGTCTTGCCCTGCACCCCGTCAATCGCCGACCAGATCGCCTGAACGAAATTCTCCAGATAATGGGGCTGCATGAACACGCGGGTTTTCTTGCGCAGCCCGCTGGTGCCCGGCACCTGGCCTTCAATAGGGGCGGTATTCACGGTTGTAACGCTCATGTCGATCCTCATCTTCCTGCTTTTTTCATGATCCGGGCGGCCTGTACCACGCCGGGATGGTTGGCCAGATCGGCGGCTGTCACACCCAGCCGACGGCGCCAGTTGGGGTGATCATACACTGTTCCGGGCAAATTGGGTTGTTCGATCAGGCCCAGCAGATCCTCGGCCTGAAGCGCGATCAGGCGTGAAGGGGTCGCCGCCAGAAACCCGTTCAGCCGCCCGATGTTGCGCCCGCCGATCGTGGCCTCAAGGGCGGCGACCTCGGCGGCGCGGTGTTCCATCGCGGCGTTTTGGGCTGCGCAATCCAGGCTGCCCAGTTTTGCGCGCCAGCCAATGTCACTGCCCCGCCGCCAGCCCCGCCAGGTGGGCAGATCATGGCTGGCAAAGGCGGTCAGCACATGGGTGTCATACCGCACGGCAGGTTTGAAGGTGGGCGTGTCGGCGTCCCAGTGCTGTTCAAACATCGCGACACGACAACCGAGGATCCCCGACGCCAGAAGATCGGCGTGCAACCCTTCGGGAATGTTTCCCATATCCTCGCCGATGATCACCGCGCCGACACGCGCCGCCTCGATCCTAGCAACGGCAAGAAGGGCGGTTTTTGCCATGGTCACATAGGCACCGGGGGCGTTCTCGGGAACCCAGAACGCCCGTCCAAACCCAAGGATATGGTCGATCCGCAGCACCCGGGCAAAGCGCAACTGGGCGCGCAAAATCTCGGCCAGGGCGCGAAACCCGGTGCGCGCCAGTTCGCGCGGGCGCAGGGGCGCGAGGTTCCAGCGCTGGCCATCGCGCGAAAACCCGTCAGGCGGAGCTCCGAGCGAACAGCCGGGCGCAAACAGGGCCGGTTCGGCCCAGGTTTCGGCACCGTGGGGGTGGGTGCCCACGGCAAGGTCAAGATAAAGCCCAAGGCCGAGGTCGCGCGCAGCGGTGCAAACCCCGGCCAGCTGCACCTCGGCGCGCCACTGGGCCCAGGCGTGAAACCGCAGCGACCCAGGGTGCGCAGCCGCGAAATCGGCAACATCCGGCGATTGCGCATCCTGCAAGGGCGCGGGCCAATCGGGCCAATAGGGGCCATGGACGTCAGACAGGGCCTGGTGCAGCGCGAAAAGGTGCAGGTCGTCGCCCTGACCCGCGACATAGGCATCAAACGCCGGATCGCCCGCAAAGGCGGCATAAGCCGCGCGCAAGGCTGCAGTCTGGGCGGGCACCGCGCGGGCATAATCGATCAGCGGGTGATGATCGCCGCTTTGCGCGTCCGTATCAATGTGCAGGGTCGAAAACCGGCGGCGGCTGGTCGGGGCATAGGGGCTGAAGGCGGCAGGATCGGCGGGAAATCCGGCATGGATCGGATTGACCCCGAGAAACCCGGCGCCCAGACCGGCAAGCCCCGCAACCACTTGTCGCAGATCGGCGTAACTGCCCACGCCGCCCTGTTCGGCGGTGCGCAACCCATACAAAGGCAGCGTTACCCCCCAGCTGAGCGGTGGTTCCGGCAGGGTGTCGATGGCGGCCAGAAGCCATGTCGCCTGCCCCGCCATCAGAAGTTGGTGAATGCCAAGGGGCAGAACGGGCAACGCGCCCTGCCCCTCGCGCACAGCGCCGCTTTCCAGCGTCAGCACCCAGGGCTGGCCCACCACCGGGCCCAGTTGATCGGCGGTGACCACCTGCCATTCGGGCAACAGCCGCACCGCCGCCTCAGCCTCAAGCATCGCAAGGGTGGTGGCGGCATCGGCGGGGTCAAACCCTGTGGCCACGATGATCGCCGCGAGGGTTTCGTCGCTGGTGTCGCGCCAGTGGTTGGTCTGATCCTCGTAGCGGGGCATCACCCCCAGATGGGCGCCCAGACGGTGCAGCGCGTCGTTCATGGGGCGGTCTCCAGCACCAGAACCGCGACGCTGTGGGCGGAGGCAGCAAAGATCGTGCCTTTGCAGGCGGTGCGCCTGGTCGGTGCGGCGGTGTCGATCTCGCACAGCCAGACCTGACCTTTGGGGGGCGTGGGCAAGGTGACCGTGACCGCCACACCGGTGTTGAACACGGCAAAGATGGCATTTTCGGTCGCATCATAGAACGGCGTGCGCGAGGCGGTGCGCATTTCGGCGCAGATACACTCAAGCCCCGGATCCTGCCACAGCGTATCGGAAATCGGGCTGCCATCGGCCAGCCACCAGAACAGATCGGGCATGCCATCGACGGCCCGTTCCTGGGCGTGCAGAAACAGCTTCTGGCGCAGGATCGGCTGTGCCTTGCGAAACGCGATCAGGCGGCGGGTGAAAGCGTGAAATTCGGCGTCAGCCCCGGCCCAATCGATCCAGCTGGTGGCGTTGTCCTGGCAATAGGCGTTGTTGTTGCCCCCCTGGGAGTGGCCCAATTCGTCGCCCGCCAACAGCATCGGCGTGCCTTGCGACAGAAACAGCGTCGCCATCAGGTTGCGCCGGCGCCGGGCCCGCGCTGCAATCACCGCCTGTTTCTGGGTGGGCCCCTCGACACCCATGTTGTCGGAGAAATTTTCGCCATGCCCGTCCTTGCCATCCTCGCCGTTGGGCATGTTGTGCTTTTGGCTATAGGAAACAACATCCTGCAGGGTGAATCCGTCATGCGCCGTCACCAGGTTGACTGATGCAGTGGCAGGCCGGCCCGAATGATCAAATTGCAGGGATGACCCGGTCAGCCGGTCCGCCAGCCCCGGCGCCATACCCGCATCGCGCCGCCAGAACCGGCGCACGGTGTCGCGGTATTTGTCGTTCCACTCCATGAACGGCGGTGGAAACGCGCCCAGCTGATAGCCCCCGGGGCCAATGTCCCAGGGTTCGGCGATCAGTTTCTTGCCGGTCAGAACCGGGTCTTGCCGGATCGCATCGAAAAACGCGGCCCCCCGGTCAAACCCGGTGTCGGTGCGTCCAAGGGTCGAACACAGATCAAACCGAAACCCGTCGACATGCATCACCTCGACCCAATAGCGCAGTGAATCCATCACCATACGCAGCACCATGGGGTGATCGACGTTCACCGTGTTTCCGGTGCCGGTGTCGTTGTGATAGAACCGTTTGTCATCGGCCAGCCGGTAGTACGACAGGTTGTCAAGACCGCGAAACGCCAGGGTCGGCCCCATTTCATTGCCTTCACAGGTGTGGTTGTACACCACATCCAGCAGCACCTCGATGCCCGCTGAATGAAACCGCGCGACCATCTGTTGAAACTCGGCAATCCGGCCGCGGTGCATATAACGCGGCTCGGGCGCGAAAAAGCCCAGCGTCTGATAGCCCCAGTAATTGGTCAGGCTCTTTTCCTCAAGAAACCGGTCGTTCAGAAATGCCTGGGCGGGCAACAATTCGATCGCGGTGATGCCAAGGTCAGTCAGGTAATCCAGCATCGGATCGGACGCCATGCCCAGAAACGTGCCAGGCAGGTCGACGCTGGGGTGCAGCGCGGTCAGGCCTTTCACATGGGCCTCGTAGATCACGGTGTCCTGGATCGGGGTTTGGGGGGCGGCATCGCGGCCCCATGAAAACGCAGTATCCTCGACCACACAGCGCGGCATCCACGGTGCGCTGTCGCGTTTGTCGAAACTTTGCGCACCAGTCGCGGCCCCAACAGTGTACCCCATCAGCGCGTCATGCCATTGCGGATGGCCGGTCAGCCGCTTGGCATAGGGGTCGATCAGCAGCTTGTTGGCGTTGAAGCGGTGCCCCTGTTCGGGCGCATAGGGGCCATGGGCGCGCAAGCCGTATGGCTGGCCCGGGCGCATCCCCGAGATATAGCCGTGCCAGACATCGCCGTCACGCTCGGGCAGGTTCAGGCGCGCAACCTCGTGCTTGCCGTCCTCGGAGAACAGGCACAGCACCATGCGCGTGGCATGTTCGGAAAAGACGGCAAAATTTACGCCGTCGCCATCAAACGTCGCGCCAAGGGGCGCGGCGCGCCCGGCGGTCATCACAAAGGGGCTGGTCATGTGGGGGTTATAACCGCCTGATAAAGGTCGGCGTACTGCGCCGCCGAGGTGTTCCAGCCCACGGGGTGGGCCATGGCATTGGCCTGGATCTGCGCCCACAGCCGGGGCTGGTCGTAAAGCATGCACAGCTGCTCCAGTGCACCGGCCAGGGCCTGGGCCGTGACCGGGGCAAACTGTATGCCCGTGGCGACCCCGGCGCGCAAGGCGGCATCATTGGCGGCAATCACCGTATCGGCCAACCCGCCAGTCAACGAAACAACCGGCACCGTGCCATAGCGCAATCCGTACAACTGGGTCAGACCGCAGGGTTCGAACCGCGACGGCACCAGAATGGCATCGCCCCCCGCCATCATTCTATGGCTCAGCGCCTCGTCATAGCCGATGCGCACCGACACGTTGGGCTGTTCTTCGCCCAGGGCCCGAAACGCCTGTTCCAGCCCCAGATCGCCACTGCCCAACAACGCAAGGCGCCCGCCCCGCGCCAGAAACGTGGGCAAGGCCTCGATCAACAGATCCAGCCCCTTTTGCGCGCCCAGGCGTGAAATCAGCACCGCCAGAGGGCCATTGCCCGGCGGCAGGCCGAATTCAACTTCAAGGCGCGCCTTGTTCACGGCCTTGCCCGAGGCTTTGTCATAGGGCGCGATGTCGGGGTCGGTGGCCGGGTTCCACAACCCGGTGTCGATGCCGTTCAGAATGCCCACCAGATCGCCCGCCCGGGCGCGCAGCATGCCGTCAAGGCCCATGCCGAATTCGGGGGTCAGCAGTTCACGCGCATAGGTCGGGCTGACCGTGGTCAGCTTGTCGGCATAGACCAACCCCGCCTTCAGCGCCGATATCTGCCCCCAGAATTCCACGCCCTGAGAGTCGAACATCCAATATGGCAGGCGCAAACCGTCCAGTTTCGACGCAGGTGCAAGGCCGTGAAACGCGACGTTGTGAATGGTCAGGATCGTTTTCACCTGCCCCAACCCCATGGCGCGCACATAGGCCGGGGCCAGCCCCGCCTGCCAGTCATGGCAGTGCAGGACCTGCGGCATCCATCCTGCCGCCCCCTCGCCCGCGATGCGCGCGGCCATGAAGGACAGGGCGGCAAACCGCTCGGGATTGTCGCTCCAATCCTGGCTGGCGGCGTTCAGATAGATATTGCCCGGGCGATCATAGAGATGCGGCGCCCGCAGGATCAGCAAATCCAGATCACCCGCCCGCGCAGCAACCACCTGGGCCGGGCCACCGAACAGATCGTCCTCGGACAACACCACATCCCCCAAGGTGACCTTTGGCCAAACGGCGGGATAGCCCGGCAAAAGGGTGCGCATTTGGCACTCCTGCCCGGCCATGGCGCCGGGCAGCGCGCCGACCACATCGGCCAGCCCGCCGGTTTTCACCAGCGGGGCACATTCCGATGCAACCGACAGCACCTGCATCACAGGCGCGCGGCCCGCGCATCCAGCATGTTCTGGGTGATCAGGGTCACGCCGCCCTCGGACACGCGAAAACCGTTGGCGGCGTCTTCTTCGGGATCGAACCCCACGCGCAGCCCCTCGGGCACAACCACCCCGCGGTCGATCACCACCTTTTTCAACTGCGCCTTGCGTCCGATGGTGACATAGGGCAGCACAACTGCCTGTTCCAGACTGGCATAGGAATTGGTGTGCACCTGAGTGAACAACAGGCTTTCGCGGATTTCAGTGCCCGAAATGATGCACCCCCCGGCCACGAGGGACGAAATGGCAATGCCCCGCCGATCCGGCGCATCGTGCACGAATTTCGCGGGCGGCACGGATTCCGAATAGGTCCAGATGGGCCAGGCCCTGTCCCACAGATCAAGGTCGGGGGTGAACCCGGTCAGATCGATATTCGCCTTCCAGAAGGCATCGATGGTGCCCACATCGCGCCAATAGGCGGGCGCGGCCGGGTCGTGTTTCACACAGCTTTCCTCGAACCGGTGGGCCATCGCCGTGCCGTTCTTCACGATGTCGGGGATGATATCGCCGCCGAAATCATGGGATGAATTGGCATCCTCGGCGTCCTTGATCAGCAGTTCGCGCAAGAACGACCATTTGAACACGTAGATTCCCATCGACGCCAGGGTAACGGAGGGGTCATCGGGCGTGCCCGGCGGACTTTTTGGTTTTTCGAGGAAACTGGTGATCCGGTCGGTCGCGTCAATCGCCATGACGCCAAAGGCCGATGCCTCGTCGCGGGGCACGGTCAGACAGCCGATGGTCACATCGGCGTGGCTGTCGACGTGCTGTTGCAGCATCAATTCGTAATCCATCTTGTAGATGTGATCGCCCGCCAGGATAAGGGCGTATTCGATACCGTAACTGTCAATGATATCAATGTTCTGGGTCACCGCATCAGCGGTGCCAAGATACCATTTGTTCTCGGCCACGCGCTGAGACGCGGGCAGGATATCGAGGTATTCGTTGCGCTCGGCCCTGAAAAACGACCAACCCCGCTGGCAATGGCGGATCAGCGAGTGCGCCTTGTACTGGGTTGCGATCGCCATCTTCTTGATGCCCGAATTCAGGGCATTGGACAGGGCGAAATCAATGATCCGCGTCTTGCCGCCAAAGTACACGGCGGGTTTGGCGCGGGTGTCAGTCAGTTCCTTCAATCGGCTGCCCCGCCCGCCGGCCAGCACGAAGGCCATGGATTTGCTGGACAATCTCGCGTTTGGGGTTGCCATGTCGTTTTCTCCCGATCTGACTTTGTCGTTCTGGGTATGAGCGTGGTTCAATCGTCTCTGACGAAGATCAGCGTCGACAGCGGCGGCAACACCACCTGCGCCGAGGCCGGTTGGCCCTGATGCGGGCCATCAACGCCGGTGATGCCACCCATGTTGCCCCGGTTGCCACCCCCATACACGCCTGCGTCGGTGTTCGCGATTTCGCGCCATAACCCCGTTTGCGGCAGGCCCAGGTGATACGCCGGACGCTCGATCGGGGTCATATTGCACACGACCACCACTTCGGCGTCGCCAAGGCCACCCCGCCGCACCCAGGAAAACACTGACGCATCGGCATCGTTCAGATCAATCCACTGAAACCCGCCCGGTTCGCAATCCTTGGCGTGCAGCGCAGGATAGGTACGGTAAGCCGCGTTCAGATCGCGCACGAGGTTCTGGATGCCCTTGTGCGCCGGATCGGCCAGCACGCCCCAGTTCAGTTGGGCGTCGTGGTTCCACTCGCCGGGTTGGGCGAATTCCTGGCCCATGAACAACAGTTTCTTGCCCGGATGCCCCCACATGAATCCGTAATAGGCGCGCAGGTTGGCGAATTTCTCCCACCTGTCGCCCGGCATCTTGTCCAGCATGCTGCCCTTGCCATGCACCACCTCGTCATGGCTGATCGGCAGGATGAAGTTTTCCGAAAACGCGTAATGGATGCCAAAGGTCATCTGGTGATGGTGGTGGCGGCGATAGATCGGATCTTTCTCCATGTAACTCAGGGTGTCGTTCATCCAACCCATGTTCCACTTGTACCCAAACCCCAGACCGCCCGCATCTACGGGCTGTGTCACGCCCGGAAAGCTGGTGCTTTCCTCGGCCACGGTCATGATGCCGGGCTGCTGGCCGTACACAATGGTGTTGGTGTTCTGCAGCATGGCAATCGCTTCATAATTCTCGCGCCCGCCATCCTTGTTCGGCACCCACTCACCGTTTTTGCGGCTGTAATCGCGGTACAGCATCGACGCCACAGCATCGACGCGCAACCCGTCGACGTGGTATTCCTCAAGCCAATACAGCGCGTTGGACACCAGAAAATTCGCCACCTCGGTGCGCCCGAAGTTATAGATCAGGGTGTTCCAATCCTGATGAAACCCCTCGCGCGGATCGGCGTGTTCGTACAGCGGCGTGCCGTCGAACTTTGCCAGACCATGGGCATCGGTCGGGAAATGGCCCGGCACCCAATCAAGGATCACGCCGATGCCACGACCGTGCGCTGCCTCGACCAGATTGCGGAATTCGTGGGGCGGGCCGTGGCGCACCGTGGGCGCGAACAGACCAACCGGCTGATACCCCCACGAGCCATCGAACGGGTATTCGCTGATCGGCATCAGTTCGATATGGGTGAACCCCATGTTGACCACGTAGTCGACCAGTTCCTTGGCCGCCTCGACATAGCTCAGGGGTCGGTTGTGATCATCGGCCTGGCGCCGCCACGACCCCAGATGCACCTCGTACACCGAAATCGGCGCATTGCGCGCATTGTGATCGGCGCGGCTGTTCATCCATTTTGCATCTTGCCAGCCGTACCCGCGAATGTCGCGCACCATGCTGGCGTTTTCGGGCGGATGCTGTGACCCAAACCCAACCGGATCGGCCTTGAGCGGCTGAAGCGTGCCGTCCGGGCCAAGGATTTCATATTTGTAAACTTCCTTGTCGCCCACCCCGGGCACAAAGATTTCCCACACCCCGGTACCACCGCGCCTGCGCATGACGTGGCGCCGCCCGTTCCAGTGGTTGAACCCGCCCACAACGCTGACGCGCTGTGCATTCGGGGCCCAGACGGCAAAATGGGTGCCCTGCACGCCCTCGTGTTCCATCACATGGGCGCCCAGCACCGTCCAGATGCGTTGGTGGGTGCCTTCGCCGAGCAGGTATTCATCCATCTCGCCAATCACCGGGCCGTGGCGATAAGGGTCTTGCATGTCCCAGGTCGCGCTGCCGTCGGTGCCGCGCAGGATATAGGGCGTGTTGCCCGGCACATTGCCGACGAACACGTTCAGATCGGGGTTGATCCGCTCCAGCGGATATTCCTTGTCCCCGATCACCGCCGTCATGGCGTTGGCGCCGTGATCGACAGCTGTCAGCCATTTGGCGCCCCCCCGACTGTGGGGACCAAGGTATGCAAATGGATCACTGTGCCGCCCGTCATCCAAGGCCTGCGCAATGTCAGGGGTGATGCCGTGCGCCGGCGCCTTGACTGATTTCGCAGCCCTGGCCTTGGCACCGTCTGGCTTTGCCGCCGCCGCAGGTTTTGCGATGACGGCCTTGGCGGATTTTGCTGGGGCTTTCGGTGTTTTCATGACTCTCACGGTACGCGTTTCTACAAACGGGGCAACCCTTGGGGTGAACTGCGGTTCCGCTATCCGCCCTAAACCCCGGTGGTAACGGCTTTTGCCCCCCAGATATCGGCCATATAGCCCCGGATCGTGCGATCCGATGAAAACCACCCCGTTCGCGCGGTGTTCAACAGCGCCATTTTCATCCAGGCGTCGCGGTCGCCAAAGGCGGTATCCACCTCGCGCTGGGCGCGCCAGTAATCGGTGAAATCTGACGCCACGAGAAAGTAATCAGGGCCTGCCAGGTTGTCGGTGATGGCGCGGAACATGGCCGGTTCGTCCCTGGAAAACACACCGTCGGCAACTGCCTTGGCCGCCCGCGCCAGGCGCGGATTGGCGGCCAAGGCCAAGGCGGCATGGCCCGGGATCTCGCGACGTGCCACCACCTCATCCGCCGTCATGCCGAACAAAAAGAAGTTGTCAGCGCCCACATGTTCGCGGATTTCCACGTTCGCCCCGTCCAGCGTGCCCACGGTCAACGCGCCGTTCAGCGCGAATTTCATGTTGCCGGTGCCGCTGGCCTCTTTGCCCGCCGTGCTGATCTGTTCCGACAGGTCGGACGCCGGGATCAGCCGTTCAGCCAAAGTGACGTTATAGTTGGGCGGATATACCACCTTGAGGAATTTCGACGTGACCGGATCGGCGTTAAGAACCGCGCCCACTGCGTTGATAAGATGGATGATATTTTTCGCAAACACATAGCCCGGCGCCGCCTTGCCGCCGAAAATCTTGACTCTCGGTGTCCAGTTGCCGTTCGGGGTGTCGCGAATCTCCTGCCACAGGGCGATGGTTTCCAGAATGTTCAGGTGTTGGCGCTTGTATTCGTGGATACGTTTGATCTGCACGTCGAACATCGCCTCGGGGTCGATCTGCACCCCTTGGGTTTCGCCAAACCAGTTCGCCAGATCCACCTTGTTGGCGCGTTTCGCATCGCCATAGGCCGCGACAAAGGCAACATCGTCAACCTTTCCCTCCAGCCGCTGCAACTGTTCCAGATCGTCGATCCAGCCGTCACCGATTGCATCGGTGATCAGCCCCGACAGGCGCGGGTTGGCCGACAAAAGCCAGCGGCGCGGGGTCACGCCGTTGGTTTCATTGACGATCCGGTT
>Ga0105054_10011971_pt1 | contig 10711 bp, 5 predicted proteins | sample BON02_FD_78091 | JGI IMG/M metagenome (GOLD analysis project Ga0105054, IMG submission 78091) | Freshwater microbial communities from Lake Bonney liftoff mats and glacier meltwater in Antarctica - BON-02 (megahit assembly) | ecosystem: Environmental > Aquatic > Freshwater > Ice > Glacier... | reverse complement strand
GCCGCCAACGTCTCGGCATCGCAGCCCAGAGCGATCAGATCGGTGTAACAGCGCCCAACCGAGATCGCGCCGCCTGCAACGGGTTCGAGCCCTAGATGCAGAAGATGCAAACTCCCGCCCTCAGGTTCTGCAAGTTGATCGAGGTCGCTGATGCGCACAACATCGCGAGATGCGCGCATCGAAGTCTTCACCTCAAGCCCGTCACGGCCTCCTCGAAAATCATGCCGCTCTCCATGCGGGCCGCGCCAGAGCGCCGCGGCGCCCATGTGGATGCAGGCAAATCGTTCAAGCGCGACAAGTTCCCCAACGAGGCCGCAGATGATGTGATCTGGGATCTCCTGCGCGCGGGTGCCAATCAGAAGCGCCCTGAATTCCTTGAGAGCCGAAGCAGCCGCGATAGCGCCATCCATACCTTCTCGCACACGTCCAAGGATCGCATCTGCGAGGTCCGAGAACACCGGCTCCAGTTCACGCACCACGCAGGATATGTCGAGAAACCGCAGGGTTTTCCCTGCAAGGCGATAGCGCGTATCAGTGATCTTCAACGCCGGAGCTGCAGGCAGTTCCGGGCGCCGTGACCGCGGGCCAAGAGGCAGGAGCAGGCGCGGCTCGCCCTCGGGTCCAAGCGCGAGCCGCACGGGGCCATGCTCCGTTTCCGCGCCTGCAGGAAGCGTCGGGATCTCAAGCCCGGTGTCTTCCCTCCCCCCGGCACGAAGCGTGCTCCACGACGTTCCTGCGCGCGATGGATCAGCTGACACCGGCTGCCTCCGCCTGTTCAAGTTCAGTGCTCTCGATCTCATCAAGATCATCGGCAGAAATGTCATCCAGCGTCACGCTGTAATAATTACCCGCGTTTTCTCCACCCCCCGGGAACACGATGCCATAGCCGAGCAGATCGCGGCAGGCATCGAGCGGGACGCGCAGGCCATTCTTTTTTCTAGGCGGCGACTCTCGTTCAATCGCATAGAGCAGCAGCAGAGGAGTTGCACCGATGGCTGCCTCGCGCCGCGCCTTCAGCTCGTTCCAGCCATCGCCCTTTTTCGCTTCTACCTGCCCTTTACAGTCATAGAGCGTGTCACGCGCGGACATGAGCGCCTTGATGTCTGCCATGTCGATCTTGCCATCGGCCAGACGCGCACGCACCACGGTCCGCACTGCGCCAAGATCGCCCAACGCCTCAGCCGAGGGGCGGCCTTTCGCCGGTTCGAACACCCCGACGGACCAAGTACCGAGAAGGTTCGCTTGCGCTTCAATAAACCCAAGCAACAAGTCGCTGCGCAGATCCTTATGATCAGGGTGGGGAACATAGGTTTTCAAAAACTTACGGATCGAGCTCTGAGGCACGCCGCGCCAAACATTTTGGTTCTCGCCCGACGCCTCGCCAAATTTCTGCGCAAGGCCAACAAGCTCGGCACCCGCCTGCCAGTTGGCATTTTGCAATGACTCGTCGTGATGCGCGAAACGGAAGGTCTGACGATGCTGCCCCCAGTAGCTGACGTCACAGCGCGAAACCGCCTTCATTTTATTCGCCGCGGTGATCGCCATGCCTGGAATATGCCTCACGCGGACGGCAAGGTCCTGTGGCGTCAGGTCTTCGTCCCTGTACCGCGCAATGTCTTCTCGGATCTCAGCCTCGACACCGGCAAGCGCGCGGAACGACAGCTTCAAATCATCAGTCATCCAGATCCGAGGTAGATCTTCATAGCCTTGGCGATAGCCAAACCAGCGGCCCATCTGCATCAGCGTGTCATACTGTCGGCTGGTACGTAAGAAATAGCTGACCATAAGCCCTTCGAGCGTGAGCCCGCGCGCGAGAACCGAACCACCAACCGCGATATAGGTCTTGGGCGGGCCGTCGTAATCAATGCGATCGTCGCTGGACCCGTTCTCAATTGGCACCGTGAGCGCTCTCAGGACGTGATCCAATTCACCAAACAGATCGTCAGCCGCGATCAAATCAGCCTCGCGCGATCCAGTGCGGTCGCTCTCCTGCGCCCAGACTTCGCGCAGACGGTCGGCTGCCGAACCTGAGCCGTCGCGCAAACCGTCGGCGACGGCCTCAAGCCAAGACTCAATCAGTGTGGCGACCTTTTCATGCAGCGCAACCCAGGCGGAGGTATGAACCAGCATGGTCATGTGCTGATCGCCCTGCCCCCTCAGGCGCCGCGCGGCACAGCAGCCGAGAAAATGGAGCAACGCGTCCTCAAGGCTGTCCGGCATCGATGGCCGGAACGCGTCCCGTTCCTTCATCTTCGCCGGTTGCAACAGCACGACATCGGCTTCGGGGATCTCACGAATGGCATCGACGCCGTCGTCCTCATCATCGGCATCGCCTGAAAAACTGCCAAAGAGACGCTCCGCCCCGAAATACCCTTTCGGACGATCCAGCGACGTGATGAAATCTTCTGGATAGAGGTCATCGAGCGCTTGCCCCTTCAGCTCCCCTTTCGCTGCTGTATGCGACCCATAGGGGTCGATGAAGACATTGGCGAACGGGGTCGCAGTGTAGCCGACATAGGTGACTGCAGGAAAAACCTGCAAGAGCTCTCGGATTTTTTGATTGATTGCCGTCATATCGAGCTCTTTTGACGCCGAATTGACCGTCGCCTGGTCACATTCGTCGTCGATGATCAGAACCCGAAGCTTCTGCTTGATTGAAGCCGGAGTTTTGATGACGGTCTTGAGAAGCTTATTTAGCGGCCCGACATTCTTTTTGATTACCGCGATCTCGGTTCGGTCCGGTGAGTGCAAAAACATGCCTCCAGGCGGGATTCTAAAGTCGCCCTTCGTGTCGCTCGAGGTCAGCCAGTTCCATGCGTTGCGGTCGAGGTTTACGATATCGTCGTTGAAACGGCCTTGGGTCTGCTTGCGCAGCTTGTCCGTCAGGCCTGCCAGCACGATCACCGTCGTATAGCCCGCGTCCACTGCTTTTGAGATCACCGCAGTCATGCTGGCCGTTTTGCCAGACTGCACATAGCCAAGCACCATGCCACGGCAGCGGAACTTGTCCTCATTCGGGTTGCCGAGCAGCGATACGATTTCATTGGATTGGCTGTCGATCGCATCGACGGTCTCCAGATCCCATTTCTTTGGACCAAGGAGGCGCGCCTTCAGACTTACCCATCGTTTTCGCCCCGGCAGAGGCCCACGGTACCAAGGCGCCCGCTTTTTCAAAACCGACGAGTGATGGAGGATTTCCTCGCCCTCAAGCCGCTTGAGGATAAGCGCACGGGCTCCAGCCACCACATCGCCCGGGAGTTCCGTGAAACCCATACCTGCATATCCAGCAAGAAGAGCACTTATCGTGGCACCCAGATCGTTCGCATGCTTGTGAAGTGCGGCATCTATATGCTCCGCAAACATTTCGACCTGAGGAGTTGGCATTGGATTTCACCATTTTTTGACACGTTAACGCGAAATTTCAGGCCTCAGGTAAACATCTACTCAGATGGCCCATTTTCTTTCTCAAGAATTTTTTCCAGCAACAATCGGGTCGCTCCCCAAAGACGCGTAACGCCAAGTATTTTAGAAAGCTCCAATACCGGGTCATCGGCCGCATCGATCATCGTCCAGTGCTCTCGAATGGCGCCTGCAATTTCAGCCGATGGGCGCTCTTGCGGCATGAGATTTAGGTGCACACGCAGTGGGACTGGCTCGCCAGAGGGTGGACTCGGCCAGACAAATTTTCCGTGTTCTTCATGGCTTATGCAATTCAGCTGAAGGCAGCTAAGCACCCGGGCGTTTATCGTCGTGCCAGTGCGCTGAAACCCATGCAGACGCGCAATGTGCCTCGCCAGCGCGCCAACCAGCACTGGCCCATTCTTGGCGAGTTTTGTGTCAATCATTTCCTGTATGACCGGAGTGTAAGCTTCGTCGTAAAACCGATCAGGATCTGGAGCGATGGATCTCGGCTCATCAGCCACATTCACTGCAGGGACCGGCGCGGGATGCAATGCAACCCGATGCACAGGATCAGACGTTGCGTTCGGCGTGGAAGCGCCGGGTATTTTGGGACCCCCTTTTTCGTATTCAGGTTCAGTCCCATCTTCGCCAAGAAGCATTCGCACCAAAGCTTCCTCATCCGCGGACTCGGCCGGGCGAGGCGGGGCAGTTTCAACAAAGCCTTCGGTCGACAGATGCACCGCGGGCGCCTCAGTCGCGTCGATGAACGAAGCAACACGCTCCGCAGGGATCGGATCGGTCGCGACTTCCGCGGGGGAAATGTTCTCAGGCGGCTCTGATCGGGCAGCCTCAGCCTCATCCCCGTCATCCTCATCGGCCGCGTCATCATCCGCCCGCGACGCTTCCAGCGCCGCCGTCAGCCCTTTTTGCAGGCGTTCAAGCGCCTCGTCCATACTCCGGAACCAGTCGGTGGACCAGACGCGCAATATCGTCCATCCAAGCCCGTTCAGCACGTTTTCCCGGATCTGATCGCGGTCGCGCGCGGTGGCAGAGCTATGATAAGTGGCGCCGTCGCACTCAACACCCGCAAGAAAGGCGCCAGCATGGTCCGGATGCACGACCCCCAGATCAATGCGGAAGCCCGATACGCCGATCTGGGTCCGCACCTCCCACCCTTTCGCCCGCAGTGCATCGGCAACAGATTCCTCGAAGGGATTTTCCGCAGGGCCGAGCGAGCCCACATCCACCGCCGCGAGCGCCACAGGCCCACGCGCCACAAAATCAATGAACTGCTTGAGATGCGCAACACCCATCGCTTTGGTGCGGGTCAGGTCGATGTCATGCGCGTCGATGGAGGAGAAGACATGCAATTCTTCGCGTGAGCGGGTCACCGCGACGTTGAGCCGCTTTTCCCCGCCATCACGGTTGAGCGCACCAAAATTCATGGTCAGCTTGCCCGCAGCGTCAGGCCCGAAGGTGATCGAGAACAGCATCACATCGCGCTCATCGCCCTGGATGTTTTCAAGGTTTTTCACGATCACAGGCTCTTCGCGGTCTTCCTCAAAAAACCACTCAAGCTCCGGCTCATCCCGGCGCGCAGCATCCAGAAGATCAAGGATCAGTTCCTGCTGCTGAGTGTTGAACGTGATGACGCCGAGGGTCTTGCGGTCCTGCTCCGGCAGCATCAGCCATTGGGTCATGCGTGACACGGCATGCTCCACGATCGCCTCCGCTTCAGCCCGGTTCGTGCGTCCTTTGCCGCGGCCGAAAACACCCTTGATCCGATGCAGCCGTAGCGCACCTGATGATGTGGTCGGCGCCGGAAATGTCACCAGTCGGCCGCCATAGTAATTGCTGTTCGAAAACGCGATCAGGCTCTCATCCCGGCTACGGTAATGCCAGTTGAGCTGATGAGTCGGCAGACCTGCGGCCGCAGCCTCGTCAAGGATGCTTGGCAGATCTTTTTCATATTCCTCGACGCCATCTTCATCGCTTTGGGCGCGGCCAAAGAAATTAGTCGGCGGCAGCTGTTTGGGATCGCCAACGATCACTGACTGGCGTCCGCGTGCAATGGCCCCGACGGCATCCCAAGTCGTGATCTGGGATGCTTCGTCGAAGATCACCATGTCAAAGCCCGGATGATCGGCAGGCAGGTATTGCGCAACCGAAAGCGGCGACATCAGCACGCAGGGCGCAAGCTTGGTGAAGGTGGTCGGCATTTCGGCGATCAGCGTGCGGATTGGCATGCTCGGGCGTTGCAGGCCCAGCTGATGGCGCAGGGTCCCAAGCTCCGATCTGCGGGCCACCGCATCCTGCTTAGGCAAGCCATGCGACAACCTACGGCGAACCTGAGCCGCCGCGAGGCCCTGTGCCTCCTGATCGAGGCGCCGGAAAGTGGCGCGCAGGTCCTCATGCTCCCAGGCAAGAAATCCGCGTAAAGCAGGCGCTTTGTCCATGGCGCGCGGCGTCCACCATGCAAAATATGCGGCGAGGAACGCTGCCTCAGCCTCATCTGAAGGCAGTGCGCCGCTTTCGAGAGCGGCGATCAGCGGGCCGAGGCCGCGCGTTTGCGCCTTGGTGTTAACGCTGACCCATCGCGCACGATCGGCAAGTCGCGCCTTCTGCGCGACGATGGCATCAAGTGCATGGCGCAGCGCTGAGAGCGTCGACGTCTCCGGCGCGCCGCCCGCATGCTCGGCATGTTTGCGCACAGCATCGTTGAGAGCGGCAAGAGATGAGGCGAATACGGCAGCAAGGCGCACCGGCGCGGCGTCAGCCACACCCGGCGACAGCAGCGCCTCCACCGCGGCGCCGACTGCCTCGGCGTTTTTCGCCGCCTGTCGCAGGGCGCCGACAGATCCGCGCAGGGATGCGGCGTCTGACAGCCATTGCGACAGACGCGCCGCGTCGGTGTTCTCGCCGGCGAATGCGGGTGACGCCGCGAGCGGGCTCGCCTTTACGGCGGTCAGATCGTTGCGGAGCCGCCTGAGCGTGGCAATGTCCCGCTCGGGATCGGCCTGCCCACTCTCAGCATAGCTTTGCAGAAGCTTCGACACGCGGCGCTTTGCAAAAAACGACAAAGGCCAGACTTTCGCTGACGCCTCGCGCCAGTCCCGATCCAGTGCATCGAGCGGGATGCGCGGAATCTCGTTGTCCGCGTACTGCGCTGAGAGCGCCGAGCGCGCTGAGCGCACACCCGCGATTGCGGTCTCAAGCTCCGACACCGCGCCAGAAAATCGGTCAAATTCGGGAGAGAATGCCGCACGGAAATCCTCTGCGCCTGCCCTTCGCGCAGCATCGGCATAGCGGGAAAGAAGCGCGAGCCGCTCCGTGCTGCAGTCAGGGTCTTCGGGGAGGCCGAGCGCGTCGCTCAGCGCCTTGGCAGCATCACGTGCATGGCTTGCGGCGGTCGCGGCCGTTTCGGCCCGGACAAGGAGCTCCTCCTGCCAGCCAAAGGACCAGTCAGCGACCATCACGGACCCCAGCGCATCGCCTTCGCGCGCCGCGGCCCAAGCAGGCCCGAGATCACGCGACAGACGCGCGAGGTCATCAAAGCTCCGCCGATTATGCGCTGTGATGCGCGCGAAGGAGAGTTTGAAGGACAGCTCTTGCCCAGATGCGAGGCTGATCGCTTCAAAAATGCTGCGGCCATGGGATCCGGGCGCATGCAGCGCCTCAACATACGCGTTCAGACGATCACGGCTGACTTCAAGATCCTCAGTGACCTTGATCCATTTGCGCTTTGCTTCGCCCGCCGGGCGGTCCCAAGAGGCGCCGAGCTGGGCAAGCACCGATTTGCGGTCCGACTTGCTCGAATGCAGCTCCAAGCACGCATCACCAAGGCCGTAATGCTTCAGGCGCCGATAAACGACGTTGAGGGCCGCTGATTTCTCAGCGACGAACAGCACGGTTTTGCCATGGGCGAGGCAATGCGCAATCATGTTCGCAATCGTCTGGCTTTTGCCCGTGCCCGGCGGGCCGATGATCACAAAGTCATGCCCTTTCTCAGCCGCGACCACCGCAGCAAGCTGAGAGCTGTCGGCAGGCAACGGCGTCAGCAGATCGCGCGGGCGGATGCGCCTGTCGATGTCGCGCGGCTGGGGCATGCCTGCGGCGCCATCCACACTGAACGGCTGATCCGGGCTGTCGATAAGATGCTTCACCAAGCGATTGCGGCGCAGATCGTCCGTTCGATCGACAAGATCTTTCCACATTAGGAACTTGGCGAATGAGAAGGTGGAGATTGCGGCGTCTTCAACCACCTCGAAGCCAGGCGCATCGCGCACGGCGGCCCGGATCAGGGCGAAGATGCGCGGTACGTCGATGCCCGACGCGTCCTGCGGCAACTCCCCCTCAAGCCCCGGGATGCGCAGACCAAAGTCACGCTGCAGAAACTGCAGCAGCGTCGCGTTGAAGCGCACATCGTCCTCATGGTGCGACAGGCGGTGATCGGCGCCTGCAGAACGGCGGATCAAACGGATCGGCAACAGCAGGAGCGGCGCGCGATAAGATTTGACGTCATCGGGCGACTTCTTCCAACGCAGGAACCCGACCGCGAGGAACAACGTGTTGGCGCCGCCCTCCTGAAGGTCGCTTTTCGCCTTACGGGCCAGATTGATGAGGCGGCCAGCAAGGTCCTTGCCGGTCAGCGTTGCGCACAGTCGGCGGTTATCAAGCTGGCGAAGTGTGAAGCTGTGCTCAATATCCTCGCCGGTGCGCTGCATGTGCAGCGCCGCATCACGTTCGCCAACCGGGTTTTCATCGGTCAGCGAAATCAGCGTGAACGCCTTGCCATCCGCAAGCATGTCTTCAAGCCGTGGGACATCCGGGCAAAACAGCGGAATGGTCTGTTTCGTGTCTGCGAAATTGAGCAGCCGGTTGCGCAAGGAAAGATCCAGCAGCTTCTGCTGCCAACGCTCGATCCGCCCCGAGGCATCGGTTGGTGTTTCTTCCACCAGATCGCCAAGCAGCATATCGAAATCGGGCATCGGCGGCAGGGGCGCTGCGTCGACTGTATCTTCAACCACCTCCGGCACCGTAATATCACGCCGAGAAGCAAGCGGGCGAATGCCAGCAGCACGGCAGTGGGAGATGTCCACCGCTTGATCGAACAGATGCTCCTCGACTTCGGAAAGCTGCCTGGCGCCTTGGGCAACAGCCTCGGCGAAATCCACGACAGGGCGACGGCAGAGAAGCGTCGTCTCGAACACCACCAGTTCATGCGCCGCGATCGCCTTGCGCAGCTCGGTCACGTCGGGCTCCACCGCGGATCGAAACCCAATAGGGTTGAGCCACACGCCGGCGAAGGCATGTCCCTTGGTAAAGATGACGACCGGATTGAACCCGGCTGCCTCAAGCGCGGCGCAAAGCAGCAGCGTGCTGTCGAGGCAGGTGGCCAGCCCTTCGCCGAGAACCCGCCCGGGATCGCGCACCTTCTGCCCCTCGCGCTCAAAGGATTTGGGGGGTTCGGCATAGGTAAGCTTCAGCGCGGTGGCGGCTGACCAGATCGCTGCGGCAAGCATGAACACACGCCGAGGATCGCGTCGTTGATATCCTCCAAGCCCGCTGGCCAGTCCGCGCTGCTCCAAAAGGCGCGAAGCGTCCTTGAGAATGCGCGCAACGGCGGGGTCGTTCGGCGCCACGAAGGCAGCGAGGATCTGCGCCATGCCGCCGACGCCGCCCCATTCATCGCGCGCGAGCAGCTCAATCGGAGCAATGGTTTCTGCAACCGTCTTATCTCCAGATCGAAGCTGGAATGTCATTCCGCCATGTTCCGCTTCGTCCAGCCCGTCAAGAAAACCGTGGTCGAGGCTCAGGTCGCGATCCGCAATCTCAAACGCCTCTCCCGAAGCGATATCCGGAAGAACCCAGGATTTCTCTCGGCAAAAGGCGGGCTGGGGCGTCATCACAAGCCGCACGCCGCGCAGCGTCTGGTCCCCCATATTTCTGACGCACAGACCACGCAGAACGGGCGTCGAGTTCTGCGCGGACGCGAAGTTGACGCGAGAGACTGCATCAACCTCTACAGTTGAGTTGAAATGCGGCACGGGAATTTCGATGTTTTCGGACACGATGCGCCTAAATGGGTTTTTGACCAAGCTTTTGAAACATTGCAGGATTCAGGAACGAGCACAATCCGCAGAATGCAGGTTCAATCTACCCACAGATTGATCGTCTTCGGGGATGATCCGAACCCCATTTGTTATGTCTGCCATCGATTCACTCCTCCTTTTTTTGGCTCTGAATTGCTGGAAATCCCAAGATTTATTGAATTTCATCCGAATTATGGTGGCAAAGATCTAAGCCTTAAGTGGATCCCACAGCTGATCCTTAGCCTCCAAGCATCGAGTTATGCGAACCATGAATTGGCAGCCCTTTCAACTAGGTGCTAAGTCGCAACCATGAAGGCTCAGGCATATGCCTGAACACGTGCGTGACTGTGACGTAGAAAACATCAGCGACGGAGGGTGCCGGCGTTGTGCGAGTCTCAAACAAAAAAACCCGACCTGTCATGCGCAGCCGCTGCCATACAATGGCACCCGTTCGTTCGGTGCATCAACGCCTGTTTTCTGAGCCTGCATCAGGAGCACTGCATTTGCCTGCAGGACATCGTGTCGGCGTTATGCGCCGTCGTTATGATCGACATGGACCAGCCGCCGCTCCTCTCTATGTCGTGTTGCGTGAAACTCTTACCGCCGTTTCAACGTGATCTCCCGGCATATCACGCCGGGGCGATCGCATGACGACGGCGACGGGGTGGAGACCGCCAGCGGCATAGCCTTTGCGCGCCCCTGCACGATGCTCTCGAAACGCAGCTCGGCCATGTCGCCGCCGCTGCAGCCAAGCCCGGACGCGTCGCATGTGATCAGCTTCAGGCGCAACGTCTCGGTGCGCGCCGCCCCTTCGACCCGCAGCGCACGCGCGGCCGGGGCCCGGACCAGCGTCTCAGCTGAAACGAACCACTTGGGGTCTGATGCCGGAGAGTGCAGGATCATACGTTAGTGAAAATAAGTATTTGATATCATTGTACATTTTTCGTTACCTTTTCTCAGGTTTGGCTGGAAAAACCGTGTCTAGAAAGTAATTATATTTCAATAGGTTAGAATTCTTCACGTACGATCCTGCACTCTCCGGTATCAGACCCCAAGGACGTCACCAGCTCGCCCGCACCATCTTTCATGGAAAGCGTGGCGAACTGCGCCAGCGCTATCGCGAAGGGCAGGAGAACCAACTCGGGGCGCTCGGACTGGTGGTCAATCTCGTCGTGCTCTGGAACACAATCTATATGGACGCCGCCCTGAACCAGCTC
>Ga0105054_10011970_pt1 | contig 10711 bp, 9 predicted proteins | sample BON02_FD_78091 | JGI IMG/M metagenome (GOLD analysis project Ga0105054, IMG submission 78091) | Freshwater microbial communities from Lake Bonney liftoff mats and glacier meltwater in Antarctica - BON-02 (megahit assembly) | ecosystem: Environmental > Aquatic > Freshwater > Ice > Glacier... | reverse complement strand
TGGCAGTATCAATTCTTCGACAACTTTCATTCACCACCTCTGACGATGCATTGGGGTATTTGATGAGACGAGGACTGGCTAGGGACCCAGTTCATGCCTATGATATTAGCCGCATGTGGGGGTCTCTATCGGTAGTTGAAGTCATAGACGAAGATGTCGACAGTCTGGAATCTATGATACTGGATCACTTTCTAGCACTTTTTCCGGGGATTCAAAATAGACAACACAAGGCACTCGCAAGTGAATTTTCTCTTTTTTCGTGTGGGAGTTGGGTGTTAAAACGAGCCAAGAACAAAATTGATTTCAATCCTAGACCTTCTGAATCCACTTTGTGTTTGGATAGCAAAGCTCCCAGCTCACAAGCAGAAAGATTCACAATCATCAGTCCATCGACTGTGCAGTATGGAGAAACCCTTCTGATTAAATCGGGAGAAAAGACGCGCAAAATTCAATTTTTTTCTCCTGGACTTAGTGGCGATGTTTGTTTGGGTGATCATGTTTATATTGTTCAAGTGGGTCAGAATGATATTATTCAACACACGTGGGCTCTCGGTTCAATGACCCGTAAAAGAGGCACCCCTATATTGAAACGAGATATCAACGGCTCTCAATTTCATTCGAGCATGATATTTACTTTGGCTGTTCCGGATGAATCCCCTTTTATTGAATCGCCCAGAGAGGAAAAAGGGTCTCAAGGGGTTTCAGTATTGGTTTACAATGCATGGATGATGCCTCGATTGTGGGGAATTACGAGATTGGTTCAGAACCTAGGTCTCAAGTTCTCAGTGAAGAAAAACAGTCGTGCTTATCATATTCCTGATGCACTTGATAAGGCAATTGAAGAACGCATGCCAGGCGTGATTCCTGACGTGCTTGTTTTGTGTGAAGCGTTCTGCGATCACGCAGGAACTAGCTTGAAAGCAGGTTTGAAAAGAAGATTCGGATGTGTGTTTGAAACTCCTGTCGGTGGTTCTGGAAATTTCTTCTTGACCAAATCGATAACTAATGGTGGCGTGACCGTATTAAGCAGGTATCCCATTGTTGAAACATCAGTGAAACTATTCACCTCCGAATGGGCAAGGGATGATGGACTCGCTAATAAATGTGCTATTCGTGTTCGTATACTGAAAAATGGCAAACCTTGTAATATTATTGCTACTCATCTGCAGGCTTGGGATTACGACTCTGCAATCAAAGCACGCGAAGGTCAGATGAAACTCATCGGTGAGATGGTACAGGAATTGGATATACCATCAGTAGAACCTCTCATATACGCTGGTGATCTTAACGTATGTCGAATACGAACTCCTGATCAGTATGATCGTATGCTAGACCTGTTCAATGCTACTGATCCTCACCTTCTAGATGATGAGACTCTTCAATTGGGCCGAAATTTGACCGTTCTTCAAGATAAAATGAAACAAAAGGGGTATTTAGAAGCCAACAGAATTATTCAACCAGATATGTCTAGTCAAATGGAAAACGATCCTCGAATACGGGACATATTTACGTCGAACAGCATTCATAATAAACTTGCTTCTGGAGGACCCAGTTCAGGCGACTCCTGTGAGTTACTGGATTACACGTTGGTTTCGAAAGTGCATTTGCAGCCTCGAAATAGTAAAACTGTTATTCTTTCAAATGTTACGTGTGAGAAATCTTATAGCTGGGGCAAGGAAACCTTCAATGATTTAAGTGATCATTATCCAGTTCTCTCTTACTTCACATTTTCACAATAATTTAATTTTTAAAAGGATTCAAAGTTCGTAGTTGTTCGTATCCAAGAAAGAAGGTGCTGCACCAAACTACCTTGCGTAACACAATCGGAAAGAAGCCCTTGTAAAAAGCTGACACTCCTTCTTCGCTCCATATAGTTTTCACGGCATTCAATACACCTGTATATTCAGTATTAGTAGAATTCATCATCCTTGTTTTCACCACGTCTGCTGGGGTACTTGTAATTGCAGATGCTACTCCAGCGATACTACTAGCACCTATGTGAGCCATCGGGGTATCGCCAACAAAATAAGAAATATGGTGTTTAGCTTCATCGTATGTCCCTAGCTCAGCAGCATTCACTAGAAATGTTCGCGCAATGTTGGGCCGAATTCCAGCCCAAAAACCAAGAATACCTTTAGAGGAATATATTTGCTTCGCAGTGGATGAAACCGTCGAGCTACCAGTATTGGTTTGCATTCTCGTTTTTATAACTTCTGTCCAGTTGAACACAAATATACTAATCGCACCAGCAGTCCCTCCTGATAGAAGCCTTTGTGTATACCCGAATTCCTCGCCTGGTTTTGAAGTAAGACTATGAACAGTGTTTCTAATCGGCTCGTAAAGTACCAATGACATAGAAGAGTAGCAGCATTGCCTGATCAGCGCAGGTGTAAGACCCGCCCATAAGTGCCTGGGGGTCTCTTCCTTGCAGATACTGCTCCATACATGAACCATACCACTGTATCTGGGAGGAAAAACAGAATGCTGCACTTGCAAACGAACTTTAGCTGTATCGATGGGGAGCGTAACCATTTCTGCCACTCCTGATCCAATAAACGAACCAATGAATCGACTACTGTGATCAGAACTCATTCTTATAACTAATAATAATGATCAAATTTCAATTGAGATTGAATCTTCACGAATGAATATGACGAAATTGAATGAAGTTGGGAGGTACACCATCAAATAGGGACCGTACCGTTGAAGTGCAGATCGGAATGAGAAATCATTAGTAGAAAACAATCCAACATCAAAACATTTAGTAGTTGAAATGGACAAGACGTATGAAACATTACAAGTGACAAGGTCAGGACTCGTGATCCACGTTCTTTTGAACAGAGGTAAACAGGTTCGTTTTATATAGTAGTCATGGGCGATACATACTAATCTTATCTTTAGGGGAATGCAATGAACGCAGTTTTCTGGCGGGAGTACAGAGAATGCTTCAACTCCATTGCGCAGGACAAATATTGTAGAGCTGTTGTTGTCTCTGCAGCAGGAAGATTCTTCTCTGTGGGATTAGATATCAAAGACCCTGATGTTCTTCCAAGTGCAGATGACAAAGACGTTGCTAGAAAATTCATGTACATGAGAGATCATGTTGCTATTATGCAGGATACATTTACCGCCATGGAAAGGTGTCCGCAACCGGTTATAATTGCGGTACAAGGAGCTGCAATTGGTGGAGCTATTGACTTGCTCTGTGCTGCAGACATTCGATTGTGCACTGAAAAGGCGTTTTTCTGTATCAAGGAGGTGGTAAGTTGATTATTTATTTTCTTAATGTTTTATAAATAACATGATATTCAGGATATTGGATTAGCTGCAGATGTCGGTACGCTTCAGCGGCTGCATCATGTGATGGGTAACAGCAGTCTTGCACGAGAACTTTGCTACACGGCCAGGAGAATGAATTCCGATGAAGCCCTATCTGCGGGATTTGTGAGTTCTGTGTTTAAGGAGGAAGAGACAATGCTGAAGCACGCCATTGATATGGCAGATACAATCGCTTCCAAAAGTCCCGTTGCCATAGCTGGAACCAAAATCAACTTGAATTACTCGAGGGAACACACCGTGAAAGATTCTCTTGATTTCATGGCAACTTGGAATGGAGCTGCTCTTCAAACAGATGATATCAAATCAGCTGCCATTGCGTCACTGATGAAAGCTGATCAACCCGAATTCTCCAAACTGTGAATTTTATTCCAGCTTTTTCTTTATTAAATACCATATACATCGTTTCAAAGCATCTTTAAAAAGCAGAACTCAAATCATCAAACATAGTTTTATGAAATACATGAATTATATAGATCTCAAGCTACTATCAAAGTTGTAAACATTGGAGAACAAAGATTGCTCAGGATTTTTTTTCGTTTGTGCACACTCCCAATCTTAATTAATACATTAACAACAAACTCTATCGGAATGACAGAACCAAAATGGAAGCTCCTCGTATCCTACTACTGGCTTGAGTATATCTGTCTTATCATCATTGGCGCCTCAATACCCGCTGTCTTCTACGGAGTAGATCCACGATCGCGGTTCATCCCGTCGAACTCAACAGATTATAGTTACCCGTACGAGAATGACGTAAGTGCCTTCCATCCATATAGTTCAATACGCTGACAGTTTGTAGACTATATCAACTGTTTTAGTTGGGGTGTTAGGATTGATTCCTTTAGTGGTGGCTATTTTATGTCAGCCGATATACGTTTGGAAGTGGAACAGGTAAGCAAGTTGTTTTTAAACTGAGGTATAATTGAACATGGAGCAGCTCCTGGGATTGGGTAGTAGATATTCACATGCTGGTACTGACGTTTCTGGAAACAGCGGCGGTATCACAATTGATCACTGCTTCGATCAAGGTGTACGTGGGACGTATTAGACCAAGTGGTCTTGCAATGAACGCCTTGGGGAAGGCTGAGTGGAATATGAGCTATGTGTCAGGTCATTCCTCTCTTTCATTTGCGTTGCTTACTTTCACGGCCCTTGTTGCAGCAGGTAAAACCGGAATCTATTCACCGCGAAATTTTGTATTGAATGGTAAAACGAATAAACGAGGAGGAACCCCATTCGTGTTATTCTTATTTTTTGTAGGTATTCCTATGCTGGCTGCGATCTTCATCTCTTGTTCTCGTTTAGTGGATTACAAGCATGATTTTTCTGATGTGAATGCAGGCTCTGCATTAGGATTCGTCACCGCTTTTTCCATTTATTTTATTCATTACCCTGGACTCGGAGACCAGCAATCTCATTTGTCTCACTTTGCATCGTCTATTCAACAGTCTGGTGTTCAGCATGGTATTGAAAGTACTTCTGAAGTAGAGTTATCTCATATGCCTTGACATTATTTAGGTTTATCTCAGACAGAAACATTTCAATGAACATTTCAAATTAAAATAGGTTTGAAAATTATTTCGGTGCATACGTTTTCTTTGTTGATTCATTTGCCAACTTATGTGATAATCTATCATCTGGGCACCTCAATTTTATCGGCTAAAAAGGCATTCAAGAAGCTAAAGGTCAAGATTTGAAAAAGGTCGCATTTTGGTTCTCTTTATTATTGGGATCAGTGCTGGATGAGGTCTAGATACGAAGGTGTTGTTGCAGCAGAATGTAGTTGGCATTCGAGATCCTTTTCGGATGCAGAAAGAGCCTGGACTTCAATGCATAAAATATTTGTTAATGATTTGGTGGCTATATCATGAAAGTATTTTGAAGGTGATATTGCTGTCAAGTAGAAGGGGACAATTAAACTGCATCAGGTGCGGTACAATGTATATCAATGATTTCTCTTTCGTTGTTGCTGCAGATTGCCTCAGGGATAGTCATCAGGCTCTTTTCTTTCATCAAGGCACCCTTGCTTTTAAGAACAGATAGTCATCAGGCTCTTTTCTTTCATCAAGCCATTCTTGTTTTTAAGAACTCAGCGCTTGATGGCTTCTATCCCTTTCTTGTAGTATTTAACAAAATGGTCACTGATTAGTGAAATATTGTTTTGAAAATTCGGAGTTTCAATATATTTTCCAGATGAAAGGAACGTCCCCCGAATCAAATCTTGTTCATTGTTCATCATTTGACATTCGTCGTTGGTTTGAATATGGGTTTTTTGGAAGCGGGTACACCTCTCGAGTGGACCGACACGGAGGATTATCATCGGACGCTGGAATACGTGCTTGAACACGGTGTGCTGCAGTTCTTGGAGGTGTACGCGAAAGTGAAAGATAGAACCAACGACCGGCTTTTGTGGGGCGATGAAACCGAATACCATATGTTCAGGGAGATGCCGGATGGTACAGTGAAATTGTCTTTGGATTCCCATTTGCTTTTGGCCAAGCTTGAGGAGGAAGATGAAGAGCTTCTTAAGCAAGGAGGGCAGACCAAAGCTGTTTGGCATCCTGAATACGGTTCATGGATGATCGAAGCGACACCTGCTGCTCCATACACCGGGTTCGCCAGTGATCTAATTGAGGCCGAGAAGAATATGAGGTATAGGAGACGGAGAATCCTTGCTGCCATGGAACCTAACCAGGGACTAAGTTCGATGGTTGCTTGGCCTCTGATGGGCGTGGGTGACTTTTGCGTCCCAGAAGGGTTGGCTACTCTAGGGCCTGTAGCGAAATCACTTTTCTTGCCTGATGAAGTTATAAATCATCATCCTCGATTCGCCACCTTAACAAGGAATATCAGAAAACGCAGGGGAAAGAAAGTACAAATTCGTGTGCCTCTATATAGAGATATCAACACCGATGTTGTGCCAACACCTATCTACAAGGTTGAATCTCAATGCAACACTTCGGAAACGTCTATTGGAGAGATATACATGGATGCTATGGGATTCGGTATGGGTTGCTGCTGTCTACAAGTAACATTCCAAGCACGAGACGTGACGGAGTCTCGAACTCTCTATGATCAACTGGCAATGCTTTGTCCTATCTTTCTGGCGCTTAGCGCTGCATGTCCCATTCTGAAGGGGTATCTAGCTGACACTGATGTTCGATGGAATACTATTGTTCAAAGTGTAGATTGTAGAACACCAGTTAATATGGGTTGCAGTGATACGCCCATTATTCTTCCAGGTGGAGAGATTCCTCAACGAGGAACGCAGAAAATAGCGAAATCTCGTTATGACTCGATAGACTGCTTTATATCAGAATCTTCTAGATTAAAGCCAGAGTATAATGACAGCACAACGGAAGTTAACTCTAGCGTACTCGCGACTCTCGTTGATAACGGAATCGATGAGCGCTTAGCTAAACATGTAGCACATCTGTTTGTTAGAGATCCATTGGTGGTTTTCAGCGAACGAATCTCAGAAGTGGATGATAAAACAAGCACCGAGCATTTCGAGAATATCCAGAGTACCAACTGGAACTCCATGCGATGGAAACCTCCGGGATTGGATGTTAAAACAGGATGGCGTGTTGAGTTTCGCACGATGGAAAAGCAACTAACTGATTTTGAGAACGCAGCTTATGTGACAGCCATTGTTCTCATCACAAGAGTCATTCTGTTCTTCGATCTCAATTTATACATTCCTATATCAAAAATAGACGAAAACATGGCACGAGCACACTCACGTAACGCCGTGATTACCGAGAAATTCTTCTTTCGCAAGGAGCTGGTCGTGTTGCAGGATCAATGTGATGATGGGAAATCTGGAGGAGTTGGTGAAAGTGAATTCACGGAGATGTCCATTGCTGATATTCTGCAGGGTAAGGGCGAGGAATTCCCTGGTTTGGTCCCCCTTATCTATGCTTATTTAGATATCATGCAAGCGGATGCTCATACTGTAATACAGGTATCAAAGTACTTGGACTTCCTTGTTGATCGCGCCACTGGCAAACTCCCTACTATTGCGACTTGGATGAGGGAATTCGTCCAAAAGCATCCCGACTACAAGCAAGACTCTATCATTACTGAAAAAATAGGCAGTGACTTAGTGAAGCACTGCGATAAGATTTCGAGGGGTGAGATTCAGGAGCCAGCATTATATGGTCTAAATCCAATCGCACCTTTGGTAGAACAACTTGCAGAGGATCTTAAGAACGATGCAGGTCAGAGATTACGTGGAGCAAGTTTTCATGAGGAAATAGGCTCCAAAGATCCCCAGTTTGCCTATCGGTGCAGTTTGGTCAGATCATTGGTGAAACAATACAAATCCAAATACGAAGACAAACATAATGTTGCTAGAAAAGGGTTTTCCAACACTCCCGCCTTTCTAGACATTCCAAAAACGAACCCTAACTAGTTTTTCTTCATACCGGTATTTTATAAAAGTATTTCCTAAATTCAAAATCCAAAAACGTTTCTTTACATGGGTGGTTTATTCCAATTCGATGGTGGTGGCATCATCATAAAAGGGGGCGGCGGCATCACCATCGGATTCATCGCCATAGGTGGTCCTCCTTCGGTTGCAAAACGCATATTCGGTCTAGATGACGCAGCTCCGGCACGAGCTTGCATCTCTTGTGCCAACAATCGTTCAGCATGAGATCCATGTTTTTCCGTCGAACTGCCTTTTTTGAACGCATATTCAACCTTGATTTGCCTATTGCACAACCACTGATCGTTCATACATTGGATCGCCAAATCAGATGCTTCAAAACAATCAAACCTGACGAAACCATTTCCAAATCTCGATTTTGGAGCATCAGAACTGTTGAATTCCGGGTCTTCGCTGTTGTTGTGGTGCATTACTTGCACAGAAAGGACCACCCCAAAAGCTGAAAAAGTATCGTGTAGCATTTTATCGTCCACCATTTCGTCCAAATTGCCAATAAACAAATTCGCGCCGACCCCCATTTCATTCTGCATTCGTTGATTATCCCCTCGTTTATTGACTCGTATACTGGAGCCAAATAATTTAATCATGTTCATTATCTTTGCAGCGTATTCAGCATCAATCGCGGATTTGAACTCAACAAAACCATATTGGTGGTGCACACCTGTCACTTTATCCCGTGGTAAGAACACGCTTTCAACAGGACCTGCTTGGGTGAAAAGCTCGTTTAATAAAGCTTCATCTACCTTACTATCGAGGTTACCCACATACACAGTACATTCTTCATTTCGCTGCTCCTTGGCAACAACCATCACCAATAAGAAATACCAGGGTCTACCTTCGGAACAACATACTACGAAAGATCCGTTGAAGATGCTAGGTAGCTCCACTGGGTTGCTGGCAGTGTCACACGAGCTTGAAAAGTTCGCAGGAAAGCAAGTGGGTGGATCAAAGGGCGAAGAGAGAAGAGCGAAGGAACGCAGCCTTCTGAAAGTGAAGGACTTAAAGGACCTTTGCATCGAGACACTCGCAGAACACTTTGAAGAGTTTCCCAGCATAGCTTGTCTTGATGAATCCCAAGTGCGACAATTGTCATCAATGCTCTCAGTAGATATAGATATCAATGTGGCGTCTTCCAATGTGTTTGATGAAAACTATTGGAAAAGAAAGGCCGTCGCTGAAGAATGGAAAAACATGGAGCTCCACATGCATGGAATGACTTGGAAGCAATTATACTTTGAATGCAAGATCCAAGAAATCTTAGAATCATACAGTGGAACAGAAGAGAAGAAATCAGACGACGAAGAAATCAACATGGATACCGTATCTGCCTATCTTGCGGCTGGGCAGGATTATGTTTTCCATTTGAAACTCGAACAGCTTATGTCACATTTAGACCTCGCTATCATTTTCGAGAGTCTTCCCAACTTGTCAAGGTTTTATCTGACGTATGGAGTTAAGCACCTAGGAATGTTGTATAAAAGGTCGTACTTTGGAATGCGTATGAGCGATGCGACCAGCCTCGCAGCAGCTCTTAGAACCTCCAACACACTGACGTCACTGAGCCTACCATGTAATTTGATCGATGATGATACGCTTCGAATGATACTTACAGGTCTTGTATCAAACAACACCATAACCTATTTGGATTTGTCCCATAATAAGATTACCAACCACGGGGCTAGATTGATTGCCAAATTGCTGGGATCCAAATCCATTATAACCACGTTGAATCTTTGTGATAACCAGATTCATGCTGAAGGTGGCAGATATCTAGGTCGCGCTTTGAAGAACAACTGTAGCCTCATTAACCTGAATTTGAGACTCAACCGACTCACGGACGAAGGCGGAAGATTGCTTCTTACAGGACTCGTTCACAACGAAACATTGGCTAACCTTAATCTCAGTAGCAATTCCTTGAGATCCGCCTCAGTCCAATGCCTCGCAGATATTTTGAGAGATAAATCTTCCTTGGTATCGCTAGATATATCAAGCAACGAACTTTCAGAAGACGATGGTATTTTGCTGGTAAATGCACTCGGACAAAACAAAACTCTAATTTCTATTGACACCAGGAAAAACTATCTTCAAGACTCAGCTGCTTCTCTGTTAGAGCTGGTCAAGCAAGTCCAACTTATTTAACAAATCTTGCTAGAGGTACGATCCGTTTTTAGTTTATGACAAACTAAATTCATTTTAGTTGATTAGAATATAAGAAGAAAGAGAATTAGACTTGAAATGTGCAAAAGTTATTTACAAAACCAAAATCAATTATTATTAGAAAACACTACAAGAAGCGGATAGAAGCAATCAACCGCTAAATTCCTCTTATTAAAAAACAAGAGGAACTTGTTGAATGAAAATAGCGTGATGGCGATCCATGAGGCAATCGAAAGCAGCAACGCTATATATGAGAAATCAATGAATTCGCATTGTATCGCTCCTGACTTCCGACCACTCGAATAAACTAGAGTCTATCACGTCGTGGGGGCTGCGACGTTAACGAGCTTTTCCTCAAAAACTTGATCCATCGATTAGTGCTTGATCATTGCAACGAGAGACGATGGATGCGATTGGGGAAGTTTTCGAATTCATTGTTCCTTATCTCTCCAGTCTAGACATATATGGTTTCTCCTGCACCTCCAAGAACCACGTTGATTTTGTTCATTGTTGGCAAAAACTTCCCATGTCCAAGTACGCTACCGATAGTTACAGTAAAGCAGTAGGACCGTTTCATAACCACTACGCTTTCATCCACGAGTGTTGTATTTGCCATGAGAGATTCACTGGTAAATTCTATCCCATTTTTCACGTTATGCTCACCCGCTGTGCATTAGACCAATGGTGCAAAACACCTACTACGTTGACAAACACCTAGGATTTTCTTTTTTGGATAATCTTCAATCTCCTATCGACTCCTTAATC
>Ga0105054_10011967_pt1 | contig 10713 bp, 10 predicted proteins | sample BON02_FD_78091 | JGI IMG/M metagenome (GOLD analysis project Ga0105054, IMG submission 78091) | Freshwater microbial communities from Lake Bonney liftoff mats and glacier meltwater in Antarctica - BON-02 (megahit assembly) | ecosystem: Environmental > Aquatic > Freshwater > Ice > Glacier... | reverse complement strand
CGGCTTTTTTGATGATCTTAAGGATTTCATTCTGAGCTTCTTCTATATCATTCGCCCAAATCACTTTGCCACCTTTACGCTGGAAATTCGACTCAAACTCAGGAAGAAGCTTGTCTAGATTTTCCATCACCTTCCATTTAATAGTATGAGCTTTCCTTTTGGAATTTTCAAGATTGGCAAGTTTTGACAAACCACGATCAACAGCGGTATGATATTTACTTATATTGTAATTAATGATACGACGATGATTCAGATCAAATGCTTTTGTATCAGAAGTATGAATGAAATCGGTTGCTAACTTACTCATTGTGCGAATTTAAGAATAATACTTAGCTAGGCCTATGAAACGTTTTATTAATTATTTTGCCGTTAAATAAAATCTTCAATTTTCCTACTTAGTAGTTTGGATATCTAATGCCGGTCTTTTATCACGCATCACCAAATCCCAACCGGTAAAATAGGCTAATTGAGCCCTTTTGGCGAGAAGCTCAAAATTAATCTTGCTGATCTCATCACTTCCTTTGTGATAGTCTTCGTGTTTGCCGTTATAGTAAAATATCACAGGAACACCGTTTTTGGCGAAATTGTAATGGTCTGACCAATAATAGATCTGATCCTCAGGAGCATTATGTTTATAATCGATTTTCATTTTAGTGTAAATTGCATTGGCATTTTCACTGATCTTATGAAGATCAGTACTTAATCTGTCTGCTCCAACCAAGAAACAGTAATTGTTTGAATCAGGAGAATTTATATAATCAAATCCTGTTCTCCCGATCATATCCACATTCAAGTTAGTGATTGTTTTTGCCATTGGAAAAACCGGATTAAGTGAATAATATTCAGAACCCAGCAGGTTTTTCTCCTCACCGGTAAACATCAGGAACAGAATACTTCTCCTTGGCCCATTTCCCTCTTTTTTAGCTTTGGCAAAAGCTCTTGCAATAGCCAGAACCCCTGAAGTGCCTGAAGCATCATCATCTGCACCATTAAATACTTTATCATTTCCTCCTTCCGGATTCATTCCGATATGATCATAATGGGCAGAATAAACGAGCAGTTCATCCTTCAGGTCTGATCCTTCCAGATAGCCGAGTAAATTGGATGAATGGAGCTCTCTTTTCACAGGCTCGTAGGCCAATTTAATGTCTGCCCCGAGTACTTGCGGGGCATTGCCAGAAATCAGTTCCCCGAATGTTTTTCCAGACCTACTTAATATCTTATCTGCAATTGCAGTTGTAATTTGAATTACTCCAGGGGAATTTGCCCGCATCGGAATGCTTTCGCGGATTCCATTTTTAACACTAAGACTTACATCGGATTGATGCGAATGGTCAGATTTTTTTTGGTTAACATTTACTACAAATATCAATGCAGGCTTTTTATTTTTTACAAAGTTTAGTCTCCTTGTGATTTCAGTTTCTTCTCCTTGCTGACTTATTAAAACTACTTTGCCTGTGATATCTGTACTTTTAAGATCAGATTCTGTTCCAGAGCCGATGTAGATGAACTCTTCTGAATCAATCATTTTTGCCTCACCACTGCCACTGAATATAAAGTCAGTTCCGGTTTGAAGTTTGGTGCCATTTACTTCCAAAGAATTGACAATAATGGAAGTTTCGATCAACTGAACATCCTGCATGTAGGAATCATTCACCGGAGCAGCGAGTTTCAGTTTCTTAAACTCATGTGCGATATAAGCTGCTGCCATCTCAGCCCCGCGTTTTCCGGTTTCTCTGCCTTCAAATTTATCTGAAGCCAGAACTTTTAAATGTTGTTTTGTTCTTTTTGCACTGATTTCAGCAGCATATTTCTGTGCTTTAGGGTCCTGAGCAAAGCATTGAACCGAAATAAATGTAAAGAGAAATATTCCTACTATTTGTTTGTTCATGATGATGTTTATTTTAGAGTTGTGCTGATAAAATAATCCCCCCCCCCATAAATGTAGCCCTTTAGGTCAGAAATAAAAAAGGCTCCAAATTTAATCCGGAGCCTTTAATTTTGTTAAGTCCTAACTATCTGGTCGCAGGCATGTCATTTTTGACATCTACAACAGGTCTTTTATCACGATTTAAGAGATCCCATCCGGTATAATAAACCAGATGTGCACGTTTTGTAAGTAATTCAAAATTGATCTTGCTCACCTCGTCACTAGGTTTGTGATAATCTTCATGCACACCATTAAAATAAAATACAATCGGAATGCCATTTTTGGCGAAATTATAATGATCTGAACGATAATAGATCCGCTCAGGGTCATTCGGAGCATTATATTTATAGTCGATCTTCATTCTGGTATAAACAGCATTTGCATTTTCGCTGATCTTGTGAAGGTCGGTACTCAATTTATCAGAACCGATCAGGTAGCAATAATTTGCAGAATCAGCACTACCTTTATATAATTCACCGATTCTTCCAATCATATCAATATTCAGATTGGTGATGGTATTGGCCATTGGGAATACCGGATTTAAAGAGTAAAACTCAGATCCCAATAATCCTTTTTCTTCGCCGGTTACCAATAAGAACAAAACGCTTCGCCGCGGGCCATGCCCTGCTTTTTTAGCCTTGGCGTATGCTCTGGCTATTGATAAGACGCCCGTTGTACCTGATCCGTCATCATCAGCACCATTATTTACTTTGTCAGCACCACCATCAGTTGTAAGTCCGATATGATCGTAATGGGCTGAAAAAACTACCAGTTCATCCTTAAGGTCGCTGCCTTCAAGATATCCCAAAACGTTTACCGATTTCACTTCTTTATTCACAGGTCCGTAATTCATTGAAATTTGAGATTTCAAAACCTGAGATTGTGGGGTACCGCTATTATCTATTGTTGATTTTAAATCTTCGTAGTTCTTTCCTGAATTTTTCAAGATCTGATTGGCTACTTCGGGTGTGATATTAACTACTGCAGCCGCTACAGGGCGATTACTCGCACTAGCTTTCGTTTCCTTTTTGATGCTCAATCTGCCACTTCTAGGGGCATATGATTGTAGTGCAGAACTTACATCCGGGCTTACCGCCAGAATAAGTGAAGGACCTTTACTCATTACATACTGTAGGCGTTTAAACCTGCTACTACTCCAATCGGATACTTTTGAAGTTTTGCTGATCACAGATACACCATTGTTCATCGGCTCTCCTTTATTGATTAGTAAAACAACTTTTCTGGATATATCCATATTTTTAAGGTCGTCATAGCTTTCTGTACCTATTCCATAACCAATAAATACAACTTCACTTGCATCGATTGTTTTCGCATCACCACTACCGGTAAATAGAAAGTCCTTACCAATGCTTAGTGATTTACTGTTCACGCTGAAAGATGTAACATCAAAGGAGGTTTCAACCAGGGGTACATCCTGAAAATAGGTTCCGTTTACGGGTGCTATTAACTTTAATTTTTTAAATTCCTTGGCAATGTACTTGGCCGCTTTTTCTGCACCGGGTTTACCGGTTTCTCTACCTTCAAACTTGTCGGATGCAAGAATGTTCAGATGTTTTTTAGCTTTTTTGATGTTAATTTCCTCTGCATATTTTTGTGCATTCGGATCCTGAGCGAATACCTGTGTAGAAATGCACAGCAGGAATAGCACCCAAATTGTTTTTTTTGAATTCATATTGTGGTTGGTTAGTTTAAAAATATTAGCAGGAGATTTTATTCACCCTGTTGGCATGGCGGCCTCCCTCAAATTCTGTATTGATAAATTTTATACAGATCTGCTTGGCCAGTTCGGGTGTAATAAACCTAGCGGGAATACAAAGAACATTTGCGTTATTGTGAGATCTTGCAAGTTCTGCAAGCTTTTCATTCCAGCAGATGGCTGCTCTGATCCCTTGATGTTTATTGGCTGTGATGGCTACCCCATTAGCGCTTCCACAGATCAATATCCCCATTGTAAATTCAGCATCCTCTACGGCACTGGCAACGGGATGAGCAAAATCCGGATAGTCTACAGAGTCGCTACTGTAGGTTCCAAAGTCCTTAATTATATACTCTTTCAGCAAATCAATAAGCATGTTTTTGTATTCAAAACCTGCATGATCGGCTCCAATTGCTATAGATATACTTTTGTTCATTTCTTTAATTCTTAACTTAATCTTTGTAAAATTCTATTTCAGCTTTTTTCTTTTTTGCGGCTACTCTTGCCGAAACATAAATACTTACTTCGTATAGTAAAAACAGGGGAAAACTAACAGTAAGCATGGTTATAAGATCAGGAGTAGGTGTTACTACTGCCGCAATTATTAGGATAATTACAGTGGCATACCTCCTAGATGATCTCATAAACTCAGGAGTCATGATTCCCAGCTTTGAAAGAATATATATAACTATTGGTAGTTCGAACGTAATTGCAGCTCCGATTGTAAGTGTCGCAACAACGGAGAAATAAGAGGAGATTGTAATCTGGTTATTGATGATCGAGCTGACTTCCCAATTAGATAAGAAATTAATTGATAAAGGTGCGATGATATAATACCCAAACATTAAGCCGATAATAAACAGTAAGGATGCCCAGAAAACAAAACCGGTTGCTGATTTACGTTCATTTTCATGCAATGCAGGTTTTACAAAGCGCCAGACCTCGAATAATAAATAGGGTACCCCCAATACAATTCCTATCATCAATGATGAATTTAGCTGTAAGGTAAACTGACCACCCAATTCAGTATTGATAATATTGAAACTCAGTTTTTTGACACAAAAATCGGCACCAAGATTAAATTTCTCTGTCATTGCACACATCATTCTGTAGGTCCAGAAATCAGTCCGCCCGGGACCCATAATGATTTGATCGAAAATAAAATCGTAGTAGGTGTAGGCTAGTACTGAAAAGGTTACAATAGCAATAGAAGCCCTAATCAGATGCCCCCGGAGGACATCCAAATGATCAAAAAATGACATTTCGGCTTCAATTGTCTTACCTTTTTCCTTAATTGCCTTTACCAGGTCAGTACTTTCCTCACTCATAATTTCAAAACAAAAATACCATTCTATTTTATTTAAGAATGGTATTCAATGGATATTTAATAATCATCACGTCTATTGTGACAATCAAATCAAAAAAAGACAGTTTATTGGTTTTCAACGACATATAGAACTATTTTTATTCACTCAAATCAAAGCTTTCCATAAATTTGGTGGTAAAATTACCTGCTCTGAAATTTGGATCTTTCATCAGCCTTAAATGGAATGGGATGGTTGTTTTCACTCCTTCAATCACAAACTCACTCAAAGAGCGTTCCATTGTACAAATTGCTTCTTCCCTTGTTTGTGCCACACAGATCAGTTTAGCGATCATAGAGTCATAATTCGGAGGTATCTGATAACCTGCATATACATGTGTATCAACCCTTACTCCATGACCACCGGGTGAGTGGAAATGAGTAATCAGTCCGGGAGATGGCCTGAAATTATTAAACGGATCTTCGGCATTGATACGGCATTCGATTGCATGCATTTCAGGGATATAATTTTTTCCTGAGATTGGGATTCCTGAGGCAACCTTAATCTGTTCTTTAATCAGGTCGAAATTGATTACCTCTTCAGTAACTGGATGCTCAACCTGTATACGGGTATTCATTTCCATGAAGTAGAAGTTACGGTGTTTATCCACCAAAAATTCTACAGTGCCTGCTCCTTCGTAATTTACTGCCATGGCTCCTTTAATGGCTGCCTCACCCATTTTTTCGCGCAGTTCGGGTGTCATGAACGGCGATGGAGATTCCTCCACCAGCTTCTGATGTCTTCTTTGAATAGAGCAATCGCGTTCTGAAAGATGACACACTTTTCCATACTGATCTCCAATTACCTGAATCTCAATATGACGTGGATCTTCTACATATTTCTCGAGATATAATGCGTCATTACCAAAGGCAGCTGCTGATTCCTGACGGGCTGAATCCCAAGCAGGTTCAAACTCTGCATCATTCCATACGATGCGCATACCACGGCCACCACCACCGGCTGTTGCTTTCAGAATAATCGGATAGCCAATTTCATTGGCAATTTTAATTCCCTCTTTAACATCAGTTAATAAACCTACAGAGCCTGGAATTATTGGAACACCGGCTTTTTTCATGGTTTCTTTCGCTGATGCTTTATCTCCCATACCATTGATCTGATCGGCAGTAGCCCCGATAAATTTGATACCATATTCTTGGCAGATTGCAGAGAATTTTGCATTCTCAGACAAAAAACCATATCCCGGATGGATCGCATCGGCATTTGTTAATTCTGCTGCAGAGATGATATTCGGAATACTTAAATAAGAGTCTTTACTTGCAGGCGGACCAATACACACTGCTTCATCGGCAAACCGTACATGTAAACTATGACGGTCGGCAGTTGAATAAACAGCCACGGTTTTCACTCCCATTTCCTTACAGGTTCGGATAATCCGAAGAGCTATTTCACCTCGATTTGCAATTAGTATTTTTTTAAACATGTTTTTTTTGATTTGGGAATTTGATGATTTGGGAATTTGAAAATTCAGAAAAATCAGCAGAGCAAGCTATGAATCTTCAAATCTTCAAATTGTTAATCTTCAAATCAGATAGGTTCCACCAAAAATAAAGGCTGATCGTACTCTACAGGACTGGCATTATCTACGAGCACTTTTACAATACGACCTGAAATTTCGGATTCGATCTCGTTAAAAAGTTTCATTGCTTCAATGATACAAACTATCTGTCCGGCTTTAATTTCATCACCAACATTTACAAAAAGTGGCTTATCGGGAGTCGTAGACCGATAAAAAGTACCAATCATTGGAGATTTAACGGTTAAATAGTTTGAGTTATCATCCTTAAAAGGTGCAGCTGCTGGCTTAATTTCTGCCGGAGGTGCCGGAGCCGTTACAACCGCAGGGGCAGATGTAGCCTGTATTTGATGTGCAGCCTGAACCTGATAGGTAGGGGGCTGGTTAGTTTTTATGGTAATTTTAAAATCTTCCTGCTCAATAGAAACTTCATTTACCCCAGATCTGGAAACAAATTTAATAAGCTCCTGAATTTGTTTAATATCCATTTTGTTTAGTTTATGTAGACGATTTTGATTTAAAATTATGATAAAAAAATTAATAAACGATTTTGATTTATTTTTTAGTAAGCCCATTTCAAATACAGGGAACCCCAGGTGAATCCTCCTCCGAAAGCGGCTAGGATCAGGTTGTCACCCTTCTTGAGTTTGCTTTCCCATTCCCATAAACAAAGTGGAATGGTTCCGTTTGTGGTATTACCATATTTTTCGATATTGATCATTACTTTTTCGGGAGCAATACCACAACGACTGCTGGTAGCATCAATAATTCGCTTATTGGCCTGGTGAGGAACCAACCAATCAATATCATCAGAAATCAGATTATTTTTTTCCATGATTTGAGCAGCAACATCCGCCATATTAGTCACGGCGAATTTGAAAACAGCTTGTCCTTCCTGGAACAGGAAGTGTTCATCATTATCAACTGTTTCATGACTGGCTGGTCTTAATGAACCCCCGGCCTTTTGGCATAAATAGGGACCACCTGATCCATCACTTTTAAGTATCGAATCTATTACTCCGAAACCTTCTATGTTTGGTTCAAGTAAAACAGCACCGCATCCGTCACCGAAAATAATACAACTTGTGCGGTCTTTATAATTGATGATAGACGACATTTTATCGCCTCCAACTACCAAAACTTTCTGATGTTTACCGGTTTCAATGAATTGTGAACCTGTTGTTAGACCGTATAAAAAACCAGAACATGCAGCATTGAGATCATAGCCCCAAGCATTAACAGCACCTATTTTGTGGGCAAGGATATTTGCAGAGGCTGGAAATACCATGTCGGGAGTGGTAGTGCAGAAGATTATCAGGTCGATCTCCGATGCACTGATTCCACGTTTTTCGAGCAAACCATTTACGGCATGGGTAGCCATATCTGAGGTGCCAAGATCCCCTTTAAGGATTCGGCGCTCTTTAATCCCTGTGCGACTGGTAATCCATTCATCATTGGTTTCAACCATACCTTCCAGTTCCTTATTGGTTAGAATATACTCGGGAACGTAAGCATTAACGGCTGTTATTGCAGCATGAACTTTAGCCATGTTAGATTGGAAATAGTTATTTAAAAGCTTCTTTGATCTTATCTACGAACTGACTTTCGATCATGGTTCGTGATAAAAGTACCATATTTTTAATTGCTTCCGGACTAGAGATACCGTGGCCAATAAGAACAGGCGCATTTACCCCTAGAATAGGGCTACCTCCATATTGTTCATAATTGAAACGGTCAAAGAATTCATCCTTAAATCCTTTTTTGAGTGTAAGTATATAAAAAGTTTCGGCTAATTTCAACATCACATTACCTGTAAATCCATCACAGACAATAACGTCTGCTTTTTCATTAAACAGATCCCGGCCTTCAATATTGCCTATAAAATTAATTTCTGATTTTTGTAGGAGAGGGAATGTAGACTGTGTAAGAACATTCCCCTTTTCTTCTTCCTCACCCAGATTCATCAGACCCACTTTGGGATTGGGAATATGGTACACATGCTCAGCATAAAGGCTACCTAAAACTCCAAACTGAGCCAAAACTTCAGGTTTACAGTCGGCATTCGCCCCAACATCCAACATTATTCCGAAGCCGGATTTTAATTTGGGAACATTGGTTGCAACTGCCGGACGAATTACACCCGGAACAGGCTTTACACTGAACATGGCGCCAACTAACATAGCCCCGGTATTTCCTGCTGAGGAAAAGGAATCAATTTTGCCTTCTTTGAGAAAATGAAATCCCAAGCTGATACTTGAGTTAGGCTTCTGAAGTACAGACTTTGTTCCATGTTCGCCCATCCCGATCATTTCGGTGGTATGAACAAATTCGAATACATCAGGATCAATTCCAGCTTCTATTATAAAGGGCAGAGCCTGATCCTTGTCTCCAAAAAGAACTAACTTTTGGTCTGCCGATAAGCCTTTTTGAGCTTCTATTGCACCCAAAACTGCTGCTTTGGGAGCAAAATCTCCACCCATTATATCTAAGCCAATCTTCATATCAGAAAGGTAACTTAGGCAATAGAGGTGTTTTCAATTACCATCTTTCCGTTGTAATACAAGTTTCCGTCAACTGTATAAGCACGGTGAGGTAAATGTACTGCACCAGTGGTCTGGCAGGTGGTTAAACCCGGAGCAACTGCTTTATAGTGAGTTCTTCTTTTATCTCTTCTTGATTTGGATATTTTCCGTTTTGGATGTGCCATTTGTTCCTAAGTATTAATTTATTACTTTTTTATTTTCTTTAATGCTTCCCATCTTGGGTCGGCAATTTCTTCTTCTTCAACTTCTTTTGGACCGGGTGCCAGTTGCTGTAACTTGGCAATCATTTCACTATCGCACCATTCTGTATTTCCCTCATCATTACAACGGCTGATATAAGGTACTGCCAGATTGATAAATTCATAGATCAGTGTTGCGACATTGATCTCAGTTTCATTTCTTTTTAAGACAATGATCTCTTCGGTATCATCCTCCAGATCATCGCTTCCGTTCAATTTAACAATCTGCCTCTCCTTAATTTCAACAGCATAAGGATAATCAGCAAGGCAAACATCACATCCCAGTTTCATCTTACCTGAAATATGAAAATGCAGGATCATCATTGTTTCCTGCTTATCCAGTTCAAGTTCTGCTTTCAGCTTCCCACTCTTAACCAGCGAATATTCAAATTCATTAAAAAATACATCATCTACTTCGAATTCAAAATCATGAACTCCAAGTTTTAATCCGGTAAACGGAATGCAATATTGCTGTAACGATTTCAAAGCACATCAATTGAGCCTGCAAATTTAGGAAAATTTATTTAGTTGCTAACAGTTTTTTAAAAATGAGCTGATAAGCCAGTCTTTACGATTCGTTTTTATCGTGTTGAAGACATTTAATCCCTGTCTTTAGAAAATTTACTCAGTTTCAGAGGATTTGAGCTGAGTTCGAGACTTTCTCTTCTGCGCTCAACAATTTTGATTGCAGTAAATAATGCTTCCCTAAAGGAATTGGCTGATGCCAGATTTTTCCCGGCGATATCATAGCCGGTTCCATGGTCGGGTGAGGTTCTGACAACCGGTAAACCTGCAGTAAAATTTACTCCATTATGAAATGCAATCTGTTTGAAAGGGATTAAGCCCTGATCATGATACATAGCTAGTACAGCATCAAACTGAGAATAAGTGTGTGCAGCAAAAAATCCATCTGCTGCATAGGGGCCAAAAGCAAAGATTCCCTGGGTGTTTGCTTCGGCAATTGCGGGGGTAATTATCTCAAGCTCTTCTTTTCCAATTAGACCTTCATCTCCCGCATGCGGATTCAATCCTAATACGGCAATTTTTGGTTTTTGAATCCAAAAATCTTTTTTAAGGCTTTGACTCATAATTGCCAGCTTTGAAAGAATCTTTTCTTTGCTGATCTTTTCGGCAACCTCGTTCACCGGAATGTGCCCGGTAACTACGCCAACACGGATATCTTCACTAACCAGAAACATCAGGGAATCTTCAGCCCCTGTCTTAGCCTGAATATATTCTGTATGACCAGCAAATTGGAAATCATCGCTTTGAATATTATGCTTATTAATTGGCGCGGTAACTATTGCATCTGTTTTGCCTGCTATCAAATCATCCAATGCTCTTTCAAGAGATATGAATGCATACTTTCCTCCTGAGGGAGTACTT
>Ga0105054_10011960_pt1 | contig 10716 bp, 5 predicted proteins | sample BON02_FD_78091 | JGI IMG/M metagenome (GOLD analysis project Ga0105054, IMG submission 78091) | Freshwater microbial communities from Lake Bonney liftoff mats and glacier meltwater in Antarctica - BON-02 (megahit assembly) | ecosystem: Environmental > Aquatic > Freshwater > Ice > Glacier... | reverse complement strand
GGCCACAACGGGCAGATGGCTGGTCTGCTTGAGCACGGGGATGGCATTGAGATCGAAGGTGTTGCGCGTGGCGGTCTCGTAGGTGCGAATGCCACGTTCGCAGAGCATCACTTGGGTGTTGCCACCGCTGACAATGTATTCGGCGCACATCAGCAACTCTTTGATCATACCACTAATGCCGCGCTTGAGCATGACCGGGCGCTGTACTTTGCCCACCGCCTGTAACAGGCCATAATTTTGCATGTTGCGCGCGCCAATCTGCAAAATATCGGCATATTCAACTACCAACGGCACGGCTTCCACCGTCATTACCTCGGTGATAATTGGCAGACCCGTAATCTCGCGTGCCTCGGCCAGGTACTTCAAACCCTGCTCGCCCATGCCCTGGAAGTCGTACGGGCTCGTGCGGGGCTTGAAAGCACCACCGCGCAGCACCTTACCGCCGGCGGCTTTGACCGCGATTGCGCTCTCGATAATCTGGTCGCGGCTTTCGACGCTACAGGGGCCGGCCATCACGATCACTTCCGGCCCACCGATCTGCACGCCGTGGCCAATGTCGATAATCGTATTGTCGGGGCGGGCGCTGCGGCTGGCCAACTTGTACGGCTCTTGGATGCGCATCGTCTGGTGCACGCCTTCCATGGCGTCAAAAACTTCACGCGTGACGCGGGTCATGTCACCGACCAGGGCAACCACAGTGCGATTCTCGCCATAGATCGGATGGACATTGGCGCCCATCTGTTCGGCTTTCTGGATGACGGCGCTGATCTCGGTTTTGGTTGCGCCTGGTTTCATAACGACGATCATGGGTTTTGCTCCTTTGGTAGTTTGAAGGGAAACAGGATACGGGAAACAGGATACGGGATGTCGGGCGGCCACTGTTTCCCGCATCCCACATCCTGTTTCCCTATTCAAATTTGCAACAACGTCGATTGCGCCGTGGCCGCGCCATTTTCTAACTGCACGGCAGCGGGATAACTGCCCAGCAGCTTGACAAAAGCGGCGCGGCTGAGCAGGAACATGATGGCTTCACCGGCTTCCTTGTCTTGCCAATGGCCGTCGAAGTCCAGATAGAAGACATATTGCCAAGGCCGTCCGCGGCGGGGCCGGCTTTCGATCTTGGTCAAGTTGATGCGCCGGCGCGCGAATTCTTCCAATGCGCCGTACAGTGAACCGGCCGTGTTGGGCACGGCGAAGACAAGTGAAGTCTTCGAACGTTCGCTGCGCGGCGCATCGCCCTTGCCGACTACAAAAAAGCGGGTGTAGTTATTGGACATATCCTCCACCCCTTCTTGCACAATTTCCAGACCATAGATCTGCGCGGCAAGTTTGCTGGCGATCACAGCGACGCCTGGCTCTGGATTGGCGGCCAAATCTTTGGCGCTGCCGGCCGTATCATACCAAGGCACGGCGGTGTAGTGATGGCGATTCATAAACGTTTCGCACTGGGCCAAGGCTTGCGGATGGCTACGCACCTGGCTGATCGTCGCCGCATGGCCCGGCACGGTCAACAAACAATGGCGCACGCGCAGCAAGATTTCGCCATGCACCTTCAGATCATGTTCTAGCAGCAAGTCAAATGATTTGTTGATGCTGCCGGCGGTCGAATTTTCGACGGGCACCGTCCCAAAATCGGCGCGCCCACTGTCCACCGCCTCGAAGATATGTTCAAAGGCCTGGCATGGCAATGTCTTTACCTCAGCCCCGAACTGTTGGCGGACGGCTTCTTCCGAATAAGCACCGGGTTCGCCTTGGAATGCTACGATAGGCATGATTCCTCCTGAGTCGTTAGATGCGGAATAAGTAATAAGTAACAAGTAACAAGTAATAAGTAACAAGTAACAAGTAACAAGTAACAAGTAACAAGTAACAAGTAACAGCTAATTATTAATTGTGAATGAAAGCGCTGATGACCCGACATTACTCATTACCAATTACTTATTACCTGTTACTTATTTTTTATCTCCGCGCCACACGTCTAACTGCGCCTCAATCCAGCGATTTAACTCGGCCATATCGGCCTCGGAAAAAACAATCGTTTTGTCGGGGCGCAGACTTTTTGCTTCGCGCAGATAAACATGCTGGATGTCACTTTGCGCTTTGTCTGTGTTCCAGTGCAACAAGACGCGGATGCACTGAGTCAAGGCGCCGGGTACGCCGATCTCGTGGCTGCACATCAACGGCACATCCAGCCAGCCCAGTTGGCGGGCAGCAGTGGCGGGAAAAGCCGCCACCAGATCCGGCGTAGTGGTAAAAATGGCGCTGGTCACATCTTCGGACCGGATACCATTAAGTTGAATCATCAAGGCCAGTAATTCACGCGTCGCCTTGAGTACAGCTTCACGTTCATCCGTCTCTACTGTGGTGGCGCCGCGCACTCCTCGACATAACATAAGCGCTTACTCCTGATTATGGGTTATTTTTTTGCAAAAAAAGAGAGCGGGGAGTGTCGCCATTCCCCGCTCTCGTTGAGTTCAATGTCCGCCCGGCATCAGCCAGCGTTCATCTGCTCCCTTGCGCAGAATGGCGACGAGTTGCTAAAGCTAAAATAGTAGTAACCAAAAGAAAACCCACGCCATGTATCGCGTGGGTTAGCATAAAACGCAAAACGACCGATGGCAGATTGGCTGCCGATCAGGTCATGTTGGTTATTGCGTGCAGATGCAGAATGAGAACGCATAGTTTGGTTACGACTTTGGGTTTAGCAAAACAGTCGGCTGCTCAAGTTGGCACATGAATCAATAATGATTGGCGCTAAGATACCATGAGTGGGACAGGTTGTCAAACTCGACTGCTTATTTAATCGCTAATTTTAGCCGAATCCTTCGTTGTTGATCGAACATTTCTAATTTACAGCTTAAATGGTTTCTTTTGGATAATGCAGTACGCATGGGGACAAAAGCGTCTGCGGTTGCCCGGCTGGAATCTGCCCTGGTCAGCGGCAAACACTCACCTTCTATTCACACCTTGCGCCACTATGCACGCGCAGTCAACTGCCAACTTGAGGTGCGATTGGTTGGATAGCTTGACCGGCAGATAGATCCCTGCTTCAATCGTTTTTTAAGCGGCAGCGAATTTCGGATGGCGAGGCAACTTCAAAAAAGCCTTCCACTGCCTCAAGTAAATGTAAGCGCGCGGCTTCGATCGTGTGGCTTTCGCTCACAATGTCTAATTCTGGACAAGTCGCTACATAGTCATCGTCTTCGCGCGCAATCACAGCCGTTCGTTGTAACACCCGCTTTGCCTGTTTCATCGTTTGTCCTCACGAAATTGTTAGATGCTTACCAAGTGTTCAGTATACCCTGAGTATTCGACTAGCGTCAATCTAAGCGGATAATTTGGGTGCATCCTCGTTGCTAGGCGAAAATCTTTCTGGAAGATGGGTGACAGTGTAGAGCCAGCCTATTCTTCCACTTTATTTTTGGTTTCCATAAACACAAGCAACGGATCAAACAAGAATGTTTGTTTGATATTTACATTTTCATATCGAACTATTTTACAGATGAATTACTGTAATGTAAACTATTAAATTATATAGCTAAATATTTTGTGATGGAGAGACAGACAAAATATGTAGCCACCCCATCTACCTTTCAAATTCTCAAAGTATTTGCCTGTCGCAGATGCGTTGACGTTTTCTTGATTTTCACATATTGCTTTGTATATGTCCATAAGAAGACAACCCATACACTGATGTACCGTCGGCTTTCGGTTATGTTCATGTCTCCTCTGGCTTTATAAGAGGATCGTCAAGTAATCCACCGAAGCAAGATTCTGGCTCAACTAAGGACCAACACAATGAACAAGCGACAGTTTTTGTGGTGGCTATTGGTCACCATCGCACTCTCCATCGCACTGATGGTAGGTGGACAGACGCCCACAGCCAAGGCTGCAGGCGCGTGGACCATGGGGGAACCCATGCCCGCGGCACGGCCTGGTGCAATGGCTGGGGTGATTAACGGGAAGTTGTATATTGCAGGTGGAAACACCACGAGTGGAGTTACGTCGACTCTGTTCATCTATGACCCAGTCACCGACTCGTGGACATCTGGTGCAAATATGTTGCAGAATCATGCTCGCGGGTTGTCATGGGTCATTAATGATAAGCTGTATGTAGCAGGAGGATTCGACGGAACAAGTGAAATTACCACGCTTGAGATCTATAATCCATCCACAAACTCTTGGTCGTATGGAACCAATATGCTGACGGTTCCATCTTCTCGATTGGCAGGTGTAATTGGCGGTAAGATGTATCTTGTCGGCAACTACAGCGATCAAGTTGATATTTATGATCCAGCTACCAACTCCTGGGCAATAAAAACAGCTAGTAAGCAGATTGGCGGCCCATCTGTAGTCGGAGTCATCAATGAGAAGATGTATTTGACAGGTGTTCAAGTAAGCAGCGGTAACGAAACCTATTTCTATAGTTATGATCCAACAACAAATTCTGTAATTGCGAATGCTAACGGCTTGGGTTATGTCGGAGCTACAGCCGGAGTTATCAATGGGAAACTATATGTTGCTGGAGGGCGTGTGTACAGTCAGCCATTCATCTTGGATTATCTCCAAGTCTATGACCCTGCTACTGATATGTGGACGACTCTTGAGCCAATGCCTACCCCATTGGGAGGCGATGTGTCTGGGGTCATCAACGGAAAATTGTACGTGACTGGTAGTACGACGCTCCAGATCTACGATCCAAACGGTGGGAACCCCACACCGACATCTACTGCCACTCAAGTACCGACTGCGACACCAACATTTACACCAATCCCCACAAACACACGGGTACCGCCGACAGCGACGGCGACACCACCCACTCCAACGGCGACGCCTATTCGGTCTGGTATCGAAGGCAAACACATATGGGGATATTCCAATTATAGGCCACTTCCCGCATCCTGGGCGAGTTTTCAAATTGCTTTTGGTCCCGATGTAGTCGGAAGCGAGGCGAATCCGAAGCCTCGCATGAAAGCCCTCTACGATAGTATCAAGGAAAATGGCGGATTGTGCTTTGGTATGTCGTCTACAGTAGCACTTTCGTTTGGTGGGCAAGTACCAGTTTTATCGCGGGTAAATCCGCCACAGACGTACCTGGATATTAACAGTGTTCCCCAAGCCGATTCGGTCACCTACTTGAGTGGATGGCAGATGAAACAGTGGACTCCTGCGCTCATGGCTACCAACGAAATCACCGCTCAGCCACTACTGGCTGATGTAGTGAGCGCCATCAAGGCATCCATCAATGGCATGATGCAAAGTGGACCAGTGGCTCTCCGAGTCAATGGCCCCGTGGGCCCGCTGGACCATCAGCATCGTTCACCCGATGCATGTAGTGCCCATGTGATCTTGCCGGTCGCCTATCAGGTGTCTGGGTCTCAAACCCTCGTGACAGTGTATGACTCAAACCATGGGAGTTTACAACGTCGCACACTCACCATCAGCCCGAATTCATGGGAGTATCCTATGACAGATGCAAGTGATGGGAAGTGGGGGAGTGCTATTCAATGTACTGCAAAGCTCACTTCAAATACACCTACGGCACTGCACCCTGGCTTCCTCAGTGTCTACCCCCTGAATAAGGCAGTGGGACTCCTTCCTTTGCCCGCTACAAACTCCAGTGGGGCAGCAACGGTCATACTTGGGCCCGGCACCTCGGTTACGTCAAGCTCAGCCAACGTGAGGCAAGTAACACTCTCGGATCTTAGTCAGCAAGGTCCTTCCGCCTACATCATCTCTGACACGCATCCAGTCACGCTGTCCGTTCAGTATGAGGCAGAGAAAAGGATCGCAATTTTTGCGAATCAGACTGCAATAGTGATCGGAGCTAATAATACAGGCGAAGGGACAGACCAGGTACTCATCGATGGAGCCTCGCTGACAGTCACTGGTGACGTTGCGACGCAACGGTCGCTTGACTTTATCGATAGTTCTGTTAATGGTTTTGAGACCGAGATCTCGCTCCTCGGCGTCACCACGACGCCCGGGGAGACCGTCAAAGCAGAGTTGAAGTTGGGTGCTGTGCAGGTACAGCTAGGCACCAGTAGCGCCTACGTGGTATCTATCCGGCAGGTCAGTAGCACGGACGACGTGAGCTATACCGTGTCGCTACCTAGCCAAGAGACAGGATCGATCCAGACGCTCACGCCTAGCCTGAGTGATCACACTGTCGTCGTCGACATCGACCACAACGCTGACGGGGTGATTGATGAAACGAAAGTCATCAGTCAATCCACTCAGACATTGTCGATCTTTCTCCCGATCATCAATCGGTAAAAAAGTCTATCGATGTGTACAACGAAGTACAAGCTATAGGTTTGCGCTCATGATAGCCACTTAGCACGGGTCGCTCAGGCTGATGTATCATGAGCGCAGCTTTCTGCCGCACCCTACTCCTCGCCCGTTGCCGCGCCATCTGTAAGGACCGAACGGGTAATCGCGGCATACGAAGTAAAAAAGGGTGTCATTAGTTCATATCCCCTCTGGCTTTGTAAGAGGAATCGTCAAGTAATCCACCTGCGCAAGATTCTGGCTCAACAAGGAACAAGGCAATGAACAAAGCTATTACGAAGTGGCCCATACTAATTGCAGTATTGCTGGGAGTGATGATTTACCTTGGTCCTATTTCTGCAGCACATGCCCTATCACTAAACTGGTTCAAAGGAAACGACATTCCAACGGTACGAGTTGGTGCTGTGGCTGCGTTGATCGGGAGTAACTTGTATGTTGCAGGTGGGACTAATGCTAGTGGCGGTATGACTACGCTTGAGATTTATGACTCTAATACGCAGAGCTGGAGTACAGGTGCAAACATGCAGTATGCCTATAGTGGCGCAGCATCTGGTGGGGTGATCAATGGGAAGCTGTACGTGGCGGGAATTGCATCCGGTTATAAGCGTTACCTACAGATCTATCATCCAATAACAGATACCTGGACTCTTGGCACCTCAACAAACGAAATACGATGGTCGGGGACAAGCGGTGTCATTGGAAGCAAACTCTATGTCGTAGGTGGTTCAAATGAGTATGGGTATACTAATTCAACTCTTCTAATCTACGACTCCATCTCAAACTCCTGGAGTAATGGACCCTCCATGCCAAATTACGGAGATTATGGACCTTACGGAATGGGATCAGTTGTCTACCAAGGCAAGCTCTATGTTGTGGGTGGACAATGGACACATGGCTCTTATAGTCGAATGCTGGTGTATGATCCGGCGAGTAATAATTGGAGCGAACTTCTCCCTATACTTACAGCACGCGGGAATATGGCAACAGTGCTCTTTGGCGATAAGATGTACGTGATGGGAGGAATAGTAGTGACACAAACCAGCGATCCCCAGCCTACACACACTCCGGTGAATACTGTGGAAGTCTATGACTTCACATCAAACACCTGGACCACTGGTACCCCATTGCCAGCCGCGTGTGGCAACTGTTGGTCGGTCGCAGTCAATGGGAAGATCTACTATGCCGGTGGAGACAATCCTGTTTTGCAGACCTACTCTCCAGATAGTGGGAATCCCACCTCGACGCCCACCCAGACACCCGTTCCGCCGACGAATACGCCGATACCGCTAACAAGTACTCCGACACCTATAAGTGGGTGTCAGACAGTTGCTAGTGTCAAGGTGTGTGCCGACTCGTTTACCAGTAGCGGCAACGGTTGGACCACGACTGGTAAGGTACAAATTGGCGATTACACGACGGTCGAAAATGGCAATGTGACAGCAAACGGTAGCGCGCTGACCGGCAATGGGTTGGTCAGTATGCGTACGAAGGCTGATGGCAGTCAATTAACTGCCTTGTTTCGCGATAGCTTCGATATTGCATCCGATAGCGGCGTACTCACCCCTAAAGCGGTTAGCGGTTATGAATTCAAGCTCAGTAATCTGGTCGGCTTCAGCGTCCAGCAAAATCGCTATCAGCTTACACTTGATGTGCTCAAGGGACAACTGAGCGGCAGCATTAACCTAGCTATCATCATTCCACGCCAGAATCTGATCAAGACGATCAGCTTTATCCTTGATCACAACGGCGCGGTTAGTGGTTCACTGGCAGATGCCAGCTTCGATCTAGGCCGCGTAACGCTCAATGTTCGGCGGGCCAGTCTTAGCGCGGCTGGCTTTACGATTGAGGCCGCTACACTGCAACTCCCACCAGGTCTTGGTGGTGCAAGCGCCGCGCTTTCGGTAAACAGTGCGCGTATTACAGGTGATGGTCACTTTACCCTGGGCGGCGGCAGCGTAACCATCAACTTTCCTAACATCAATGTTGGTGGCGCAGCCGGTTTCTCCATCAATGGGGCGCAGACGACGCTTACGATCAACAATGATCTGTACCTCTTCAGCGGTAGAGGCACCTTCGTGCTGCCGGGCATTGGACCTGGTGACGGCGGGTGTAAAATTGGCACAAGTTTCACCTTTGCTAGTGCCCCGCCACCGGTGCGTGAAGCATCACTCTCGATTGATGGCTGCTTCAAAATTCCGATTGCCAGCACCGGTTTCTTTCTTACTGGTGTCAGCGGCACCGTGCAACTGGGAGAAAGCACAGTTGCTATTGATCTTGGTATTGGTGTTGAGGGTGGCCCCGACATTCCCAATCTGGGTGTGGCAATCAACGGCAACCCTGGTGTCCATTGGGACAACTCCTGGGCTTTAGGTCTGAATGGCACGCTCAAGATTTTCAAATTCGATGCAGCGGAGGCGGCGCTCAAACTCAGTAAGGCGCGTGGGCTGGAAGGCCAGATCCATATTTCATTGGTAGGTGGGATCATTGATGGCAGCAGTAGCCTGCATGTCTGGAAAGACAGTAGCAGCTTTCACTTTACCGGCAGCGCGCTTGTGCAGGTGAAGATTGAAAAAGGGAAGATTTATCATGCCTGTATTGCATCCGTATGTGTGGACATACCACCAACGACGGTGCAGGGGCCAATGGCTAGCGCCGATTTTGGCGAATTTCGGGTGGGCAATGATAAGAAGTATGGGATCAAAGGCAGTGGGTATGCCTTTGGTTACTCTTACGCTTTCTTTGTGGATGCCCTCGGCAATATAAAGTTTGATGGCATTGACCAATATCAACTCGTGGGTTCGCGTCAGCTTAGTGCGTATAATGATAAGCCAGAAAGCGCCACCGTCAGTGATATAAGGAGGTTTACGGTCGGCGTTAATACGCCTGCATTACTCGTCGAACTGGCGGTGAATAATGGCGCGCCGATCCTGAGCCTAGTCACACCCAACGGTCAAGCTTTGAATGCCAGCAGCCCTGGGGTTATTACTACGACCAGCCTCACCCAAACTCTATTGACGGTTGCCAATCCGATCCCAGGAGAGTGGCAGATTCATGTAGACAACCTGACCGGCGGCGAACAGTATGATGTGGTAGCGTTCGGCGCACGTCAGGCCGCGGTAGTTGCAATTCCCTCCGTGACGGACAATGGCGACGGCAGTTACACGATTGGCGTTGTCGCCACCAGTAACACGCCGACTAGCACCATCAGCCTGTTCTATGACACGAGCCCGATTTCGCACACAGGTCAGGTAATTGTCCAGGATTTGCCACTCACGACCACGACTTATCGTTGGCAGCCAGACCGCATCGCATCAGGCACCTATTTTATCTATGCGATGGTGGATGATCCATTGGGCGCGCCCGCTTTTGCTTACGGTGCATCACCGCTCACCATTCATGATAGCACGCCACCTGCTCCACCGACAGATTTGCGTGTGAGCACGCTGGGCAGCAATGCTGAGATCACCTGGCAGCCCAGTAGTACGTCCGATGTCGCAGGTTATCACGTCTATTATCGTGAGCCAGGCGGCACAACCTTTGTTGCTGATATTCCAAACAGCCAACAGAGTAGCTATACACAAAGCGGACTCTATCTCAACGGTGGCTGGGAGATCGCCGTCAGTGCTTATGATCTCAGTGGCAACGAAAGCATCCGCAGCGCGGCGGTCGTGGCTACGGTTTACTTGAACAATATCTATCTTCCGCTGGTACTTACGAACCAATAGCTTACCCATTCGGCAAAAGCAACAGACTTATCACATTGTGCCAGAACGGTATCTTCTCAATAAAACGGGGAACACTTACTTACTCAGGTTCAATCCCCAACGCGCGCAGTTGGGCCGCCAATCGTTCGGCGCGCATGCGTTCCTGCTCGGCGCGCGTGCGTTCCTGCTCAGCGCGTTCCAGTAACTCCGTATAGGTTTCAAACGGCTGCCCATCCGGTCGGTATATGACCAGTTCATCGTCTTGCAGTGCAAACCGTACGCCCGTGCGCGGGCTGACCCAGTCCTGCATTTCGTCGATGACTTCTAACCCCTGGCCGGCGCGCAGCCATCCGCTTAAATCGCCACTGTCGGGGTCGTACAAATAATACTCTTCCACGCCAAACCGATTGTAAAAGGCTAATTTCTTCGCCATTTCTGTCAGTCGATTGCCAGGCGAAAGGATCTCAAAGACAACTTGGGGCGGAATATTGGCCTCGCGCCATTGCATATACGAACCACGATCACCTTTGGGACGGCCAAAGGCCAGCATCACATCCGGTGCAACGCGCGTTTTATTATCGCCCTCCACCGGATACCAGAGCAGATCACCGGCGACGAAGACAGCCGGGTCGTCTTTATAGAGACCCTCAAAGCCATTATGCAAAGCGACAATAATGCGAAATTGTTTGGTATTATCAGCCATTGGTTGACCATCGCTATC
>Ga0105054_10011955_pt1 | contig 10718 bp, 5 predicted proteins | sample BON02_FD_78091 | JGI IMG/M metagenome (GOLD analysis project Ga0105054, IMG submission 78091) | Freshwater microbial communities from Lake Bonney liftoff mats and glacier meltwater in Antarctica - BON-02 (megahit assembly) | ecosystem: Environmental > Aquatic > Freshwater > Ice > Glacier... | reverse complement strand
GATGCCTTCGCCCGCCTGGCGCCCGATCTGGACGCGGCGGGCCTCGCCCGGCTGACCGACGGCTACAAGGCTGCCTCCCTTGCCCTGCGCGAAGGCCCCGACGCACAGGCGCGCGAACCCCTCTACGACGGCATCGCCGAACTGGTGGTCGCCCTCCATGACGGCGGCGTGACGCTGGGGGTGGCGACCAACAAGTCCATGAACAGCCTGCGTCATAACCTGGCGATTCACGGGCTTGAGGAACGCTTCGTCACGCTCCAGACCCGCGACAACGCCCCGGGCAAACCAGACCCCGCGATGGCCCTTCAGGCGATGGCGGAGGCGGGCGCCAGGCCCGAAACCACGATCATGGTCGGCGATACCGCCTATGACATGGAAATGGCCCTGGCGGCCGGGACGGGGGCGCTGGGTGTCGCCTGGGGCTACAGCTCACCCCAGGCGCTGCTGGCGTCTGGCGCGAGCGATGTTGCGGCCGATGCGGCAGCACTTGCCGGCCTGATCGACGCCGGCCTGGGGCGCAACCGATGAAACGCTTCTACAAAGAAGCCGGCACGGCGCCGGTTGAAGGGGGCCACGGGGTCCTGCTCGACGGCAAGCCGGTGCGCACACCTGCGCGGGCCCCTCTGGTGGCGCCCACGGCGGCGCTGGCCCAGGCCGTGGCGGATGAATGGCACGCACAGAGCGAAAAGATCGAACCCGCCACCATGCCCCTGATGCGCATGGTGGCCACCGCGATCGACCGGATTCCCGGCCGGCGCAGCAGTGTGGAGGCCGATCTGGTGTCGTTCGGCGCCGCCGATCTGCTGTGTTACCGGGCCAAGACGCCTTCGGAACTGGTCGCGCGGCAGATGGCCCTGTGGCAGCCGGTGCTCGACTGGGCGGCCCTGCGGCTCGATGCGGCGCTTCTGGTCACCGATGACGTGCGTCATGTCGAACAGCCGCCCCAGGCGCTGGCCGCCCTGACGCGGCGTCTGCAGGCGCTCGATGCCCTGGAACTGACCGCCGTCCATGCGGTGACCTCTCCGACCGGCTCCCTGCTTCTGGCCCTGGCGCTGCTGGATGACGAGATCGATGCCGAACGGGCCTTCGAAGCGGGCCTGGCCGACGAACTCTACAATCTGCAGGTCTGGGGCGAGGATCCCGATGCCCGCTCTCGTCTTGAAGCCCTGCGTTCCGAGATCGCCGCCGCGCGGCGCCTGATCGAACTGCGCAGGGCTCTGTAGAAACAGGGCTGGGTGCGGCCTCTCTTGCGCTTTCATCACGGCCTGATCCGCATCAGATCGGATCGCATTGGCGCTGCAGCGCCAGTGCGTGAATCCGATCTACATCATGGTCTTAGAGCATCTTCACGCGTTCTATTTGATTCAAATTGAACGCGATCTGCTCTAGAACGGCCCCTCTGCCATGGATTTCGACGGGAGTAACGACGCCCATGAAGGACGTCTTCGGCGAGCTTGAGGAACGGCGGGCCCAGGCCGGCATGGGCGGCGGCGCCAAGCGCATCGCGGCCCAGCACGCCAAGGGCAAGCTCACGGCCAGGGAACGCATCGACCTGTTGCTCGACGAAGGTTCGTTCGAGGAATGGGGTATGTTCGTCGAGCACCGCTGCAACGATTTCGGCATGGCCGAGCAGAAGGTTCCCGGCGACGGCGTCGTCACCGGCTGGGGCACGGTCAACGGCCGTCTGGTCTTCGTCTTCAGTCAGGATTTCACGGTCTTCGGCGGTTCGCTTTCCGAGCCCCATGCCGAGAAGATCTGCAAGATCATGGAGCGCGCCATGCAGGTCGGCGCTCCGGTCATCGGCATCAACGATTCCGGCGGTGCGCGTATCCAGGAGGGTGTTGCCTCGCTCGCGGGTTACGCCGAGGTCTTCCAGAAAAACGTCATGGCTTCGGGCGTGGTGCCCCAGATTTCGCTGGTCATGGGCCCCTGTGCGGGCGGGGCGGTCTATTCGCCGGCCATGACCGACTTCATCTTCATGGTGAAGGACAGCAGCTACATGTTTGTCACCGGCCCCGACGTGGTGAAGACCGTGACGCACGAGGTCGTCACCCACGAGGAACTGGGTGGCGCGATCACCCACACCAGCAAGTCGGGCGTGGCCGATCTGGCCTTCGAGAACGATGTCGAAGCCATCGCCGAGGTACGCAGGTTCATCGACTTCCTGCCGGCATCGAACCGCGAGGAAGCGCCCGTTCTGGAGACGCAGGATCCGGCAAACCGCGCCGAACCCTCGCTCGACAACCTGATCCCCGACAATCCCAACAAACCCTACGACATCAAGGAACTGATCGAGAAGGTGGTCGATGAAGGCCATTTCTTCGAACTGCAGCCCGCTTATGCCGGCAATATCGTGATCGGTTACGCCCGCATGGAGGGCCACACCGTCGGGATCGTCGCCAATCAGCCGATGGTGCTGGCCGGCTGCCTTGATATCGACGCCAGCAAGAAGGCCGCGCGTTTCGTGCGCTTCTGCGACTGTTTCAACATCCCCATCGTCACCTTTGTCGACGTGCCGGGCTTCCTGCCGGGTACCGCCCAGGAATACGGCGGCATCATCAAACACGGCGCCAAGCTGCTGTTTGCCTATGCCGAGGCGACCGTGCCCAAGGTCACGGTGATCACGCGCAAGGCCTATGGCGGGGCCTATGACGTCATGAGCTCCAAGCACATCCGGGGCGACGTCAACTACGCCTGGCCGACCGCCGAGATCGCGGTGATGGGTCCCAAAGGCGCGGTGGAGATCATCTTCCGCGGCGATCTCGACGACCCGGCCAAGATCGAGGCGCGCACGCAGGAATACAAAAACCGCTTCGCCAACCCCTATGTCGCTGCCCAGCGCGGCTTCATCGACGAGGTGATCCGGCCCCACAACACGCGCAAGCGCGTCTGCGGGGCGCTGCGCATGCTGCGCGGCAAGGAACTCCAGAATCCCTGGAAGAAGCACGATAATATCCCCCTCTAATCAACGAGCTAGGCGGGAATGTTCAAGAAGATTCTCATAGCCAATCGCGGCGAGATTGCCTGCCGTATCATCAAGACCTGCAAGCGCATGGGGATCGCCACGGTGGCGGTCTATTCCGATGCGGATGCGACAGGGCTCCATGTGCAGATGGCCGACGAGGCCGTCCACATCGGCGCCTCGCCGCCGGGCGAGAGTTATCTGCGGATCGACAAGATCGCAGACGCCATCCGTGCGACCGGCGCCGAGGCGGTGCATCCCGGGTTTGGTTTCCTCTCGGAGAATTCGAAGTTCGTCGCGGCGGTGGAGGAGGCCGGTGCGGTGTTCATTGGCCCGCCGGTCAATGCCGTGGCGGCCATGGGCGACAAGATCGAGTCCAAGAAACTGGCCGAAAAGGCCGGTGTGTCGATCATTCCGGGTTTCATGGGCGAGATCGACGATCCCGACGAGGCGGTGAAGATCGCCCAGGGCATCGGCTATCCGGTGATGGTCAAGGCGGCTGCCGGCGGCGGCGGCAAGGGTATGCGTGTGGTGCGTTCGGACGCCGAATGCCGCGAGGGTTTCCGTGCGGCCAAGGCCGAGGCCAAGTCCAGCTTCGGCGACGACCGGGTCTTCCTCGAGAAGTTCATCGAGAACCCGCGCCACATCGAGATCCAGGTTCTGGCCGACAGCCACGGCACCATCCTCTATCTGGGCGAGCGGGAATGTTCGATCCAGAGGCGCCACCAGAAGGTCGTCGAGGAGGCTCCCAGCCCGCTGCTGGATGCCGCCACGCGCAAGGCCATGGGCGAACAGGCCGTGGCCCTGGCGCGCGCCGTCGACTACCACTCGGCAGGCACGGTGGAGTTCGTATCCGACCAGAAGAAAAACTTCTATTTCCTTGAAATGAATACACGTTTGCAGGTTGAGCATCCTGTGACGGAATTCGTGACCGGCCTCGACATCGTCGAGCAGATGATCCGGGTCGCCAACGGCGAGAAACTTGCCTTCGGCCAGGATGACATCAGGATGGATGGCTGGGCCATGGAGGCCCGTGTCTATGCCGAAGACCCCCAGAGGGGTTTCCTGCCCTCGATCGGGCGACTCTCGCATTACGACGTTCCGGCCGAGGGCAAGGACGTGCGCATCGACAGCGGCGTCGCCGAGGGCTCCGAGGTCTCGATGTTCTACGATCCGATGATCGCCAAGCTGGTGGTCCACGGCAAGGACCGGCCCGCCGCCATCGCGGCGATGCGCCGGGCGCTTGACCGCTTCCATGTCCGGGGCGTGCGCCACAACATCGACTTCCTCAACGCCATCATGCGCGAGCCGCGCTTTGCCGAGGGTGCGCTGACCACGGCCTTCGTCGAGGAGACCTGGCCCGACGGCTTCAACGGCGGCGCGCTCGACGGCGCGGTACGGCGCACCCTGATGGGCGTGGCGCTCCATGTGCACCTGTCGGTCATCGCCCGCGACCGGGGCATCTCGGGCACGCTGGACGGCCCTGCGCCGATTGCGCGCAACTGGGTGCTGCGGATGGACGGCATGCTGATCCGTGCAGAGGCCGATCTGGTCGAGGGCGGGCTGGATGCCGATGTCGAGGGCGCCGCCGTGTCGGTGCGCGCCGACTGGCGCCCCGGCCAGCGCATCTGGGAGGGCAGTGTCGACGGCGCCGAGGCCGTGGTCCAGGTCGAGCGCCTGGGCACGCGCTGGCGTCTGGCCCATGGCGGCGTCACGCTTGAGCTCTCGATCCTCACCGAACGCGCCGAGGCGCTGCTCGAACGCATTCCCGAAAAGGTCGCCCAGGACAGCACCGGCATCCTGCTTTCGCCCATGCCCGGCATGATCGTCGATGTCCTGGTCGCGGCCGGCGACGCCGTCCAGCCCGGGCAGGCGCTGGTCATCGTCGATGCCATGAAGATGGAGAACGTCCTGCGTGCCGAACGTGCCGGCGTGATCGCCCGCGCGGCCGTCGCCAAGGGCGATTCCGTCTCGGTCGACCAGGTTCTGCTCGAATTCGAAACCTGATCGCCCGGTGCCGCCGGCGGCGCCGTGCAACCGCGGAAATGTCCTGGCTCCCCAAGACCGAAGTTTGCAACGCTACCGTGTAGCTTTACGGTAGTCTGGAGCGGTTGAGGCGGTCAGACAGGGGGCGCGTTGAAGCTGCGCACGCCACAGGATCACGGCAAGGGGAAGACGGTTGGCTGAGCGCGGATCGTCCAGAACCGACCGGGCAGGTCTCCTGCTTGCCGGGACCGCACCGCTGGCCCTGGCCGCCGGCGGCGTCTGGCTCGGTGTGACGGGCGACCCGCTGGGGTGGGCCGCCCTGGCCGTGGGCCTGATTTCGGGCGCCGGACTCTACCATCACGCACAAACGACCAAACCCGGTCCGGCAACCGAACCCGCGGCCGACCGGGAGACATTGTTGCGTCACCTGATCGACCAGCTTCCCGTCACGGTCTGGGTCGAGGACTGGTCTCCGGTGCGCGCCATGCTGACAGCGGCGTTGTCGCAGAGCGGTACGGAAGGGCTGGCCGGATGGCTCGACCAGCATCAGGACGAGCGCCACAAGGCAGCCACGGCGGCACGCGTGCTTCATGCCAATCCGGCAGCCATGCGTCTCTACCGCGCCGAATCCATCGAAGCCTTCGACACGCCCGATTTCGACACCATGCTGACACGCGAGAGCGGCGCCATGGTGGCGGGCGTGCTTGCGCCCCTGCTTGCGGGCGAGCGGTCGACCATGTTCGACAGCATCGACCAGCGCGCGCTCGACGGCAGCCATGTCAGCGTGCGCACCGCCCTGATCGTGGCCGAGGGATATGAGGAGACCTGGGAACAGGTCCTCATGGTCGAGACCGACATCACCCAGGAGGTCGAGGTCAACCGGCGCCTGGGCCAGAGCGAACGCGCGATGCGGGCGCTGCTTGATGAACTGCCCATGGCCGTCTGGCTGGAAGACTGGAGCACCGTGCGCCCGATGCTCCTGCAGGCTGTGGCCGAAGCAGGTGACGACCTCGAAGGCTGGATCGGGAGCAACGTGCCCTTCTTCGCAGAGGTCGAAGCCAACATGGAGGTGCTTTATGTCAACCAGGCGACGGTTGACCTCTATCGCGCCTCCTCGGCAGCCGAGCTGCAGGAATCGGATGGCCCATCGCTGATGTCGGCGGTCAATCCGCGGACCATGGGTGCGCAGATCCGCGCACTTGTCGTCGAAGACAAGGGGCGGACGACGTTCGATGCCCTGCACGTCCTGCGCCGGGACGGCTCGCTGATGGACATGCGCGGGACGATCGTGATCATGCGCGGCCACGAGCTCGACTGGTCGCGCGTGCTGATCGTCGAGCGCGAGATCACCGAAGAGGTGCTTGCCGAGCGCGAACTGGCCGCCAGCGAGAGGCGCTATCGTGAGCTGTTCGAGAGTTCTCCGCTGGCGATCTGGGAGAACGACTGGTCGGGCGTCAAACGCCAGATCGACATGCTCCAGGCCGATGGTGTCAGGGACCTTCGTGCCTATCTTCTCGATCACACCGATGTCGCCGAGGAACTCAGCCACGAGATGCGCTTTGTCGCTCTCAATGCAGCGGCCAAGGCACTCTACCGCGTCGAAGACACCACCCAGTGGTACGACAACGCCAACGTCCCGCTGTCGTCGGACGAGCGGGCGGTTGCCATTGCGATGTTCCTCGATTTCATCGAGGGCAAGACAACCTCGGCGATGGAGGCAACGGCGGATGCCTTCGACGGCTCCACGATTGAAGTGAAGCTCAGCGCCTCGCTTCAGGAATCTCACCGCGACGACTGGCGCCGTGTCGTCATCATCGTCCAGGACATCGGCGCCGAGCGGGAGGTCATGGCGCGCATCCGCAGCAGCGAGGAGCGTTATCGGGAACTGTTCGAACAGTCGCCTCTGGCGATCTGGGAGGGCGACTGGTCGCCGGTCAAACAGGAGGTGGAGAAGCTGCGCGCCCGGGGCGTCACCGATCTCAGGGCCTATTTCAAGGCGCGGCCGGACGAGGCCGATGCCCTGGAGGACATGATCCGCATCACCAATGTCAATGCTGCGGCGGTCAAGCTCTATAGCGTTCCCGACCGCGAGGATCTGCTGGCCGGACGCCTGGTGGTGCCGGGGACCGACGATGAGCGCGAGAACTTCATCGAAGTTCTGGCGGCGCTCGACGAGGGCCTTTTCCTGTTTTCCCGGGACATCGTCGAGGTCACCTTCGACGATCGCCTGATCGACGTGCGCAACACGTTCCACGTGCCCGATGCGCACCGCAAAAACTGGGACCGCGTGGTGCTCCACGCCGAGGACATCACGCAACGGCGCGAGGCCCAGAAACGGATCGAGGAGAGCGAGCGCAAGTATCGCGAACTGTTTGAACAATCGCCGTTCGCGATCTGGGAATCGGACTGGTCGGCGGTCAAGGCAAAGGTCGGGGAACTGAGCAACCAGGGCATCCCCGATGTCATCGAATATCTGCGGTCCCGTCCAGACATCATGAGCGAACTCGATGCCGCCATCGTTCCGGTCGACGCCAACGATGCGGCCCTGCGCCTGTTCGGCATCGCGTCGCGCGAAGATGCATTCACGCAAATGGCCACGATCGTCTCGACGCGCGACGAGGTCGACGCGATGGTCGACATCGTGGCCGGATTCCTGGCTGGCGAAACCAGCGTCGTGCGCGACATTGTCGAACAGACCTTCGACCACCGCATGATCGTGGTGCGCGCCACCATCACGGTGCCCGAGGGGGCACGGGGTGAGTGGAAACGCGTCGTCTCGATCATCGAAGACATCACCGAGCAGCAGGAATCCAGGGCCCGCATCGAAGCCAGCGAGCGGCGCTATCGCGAACTGTTCGATCAGGCGCCGGTCGGTATCCGGGTCGATGACTGGTCCCATATCCGCCGCAGGGCCGAACGCATGTTCGTCGCCCAGGGCGGGCGCCTGGCCGACTACCTGATCGCCAATCCCGGAGTCATGCGCGAGCTCTGTGCGGAAATGCGTATCGTGGAGGCCAATGAAGGTTGCCTGCGCATCTACGGAACGGACGGCCTGGACAATCTGCGCGACCAGTTCATTGCCGAACTTTCCGACGACATGGTCGATGAACTGGCGCGTACGCTGGAGCAGCTCGTCCAGGGAGCCTCGTCGGTCAGCCGCGGCGAAACGGCCGAGACCCTGCGTTACGGCGGCAAGATCTACACCCGCGGCACGGTGCTGATCCCCGACGAATATCAGCGCGACTGGGCGCGCGTCATCCTCACGGTCGAGGATGTCACCGAAATCCGCCGCACCCGCGAAGCGATGGAAACCAACGAGCGGCGTTATCGCGATCTGTTCGACCAGTCGCCGGTGGCGATCTGGGTGGAGGACTGGTCGCGCGCGCGCGCCAGGCTGGATGCGCTGGGCGATGAAGCGCTCGACCGGCTGGCCGATACGCCAGAGCTGATGGATGCTCTCTACGACGACATGGAGCTTGTCGACATCAACGAGATGGGTTGGCGGCAGCTCAATGCCGGCGGCCGCGAGGATGTTCTCGAATGGTCGCGCAATCCGCTTCCGGACGCCGATCGTGCGGTCTGCCTGCGCCTCCTGGAAGGCCTGTTGCGGGGCGAGCGTCGCATTGCGCTGCCCGATTCGCGCCAGCTCCGGCTGGATGGCACGCCCTATATGGAGCGTGGTGTGACCTTCCTGCCGCCGGAATTCGCACGGGACTGGCGTCAGGTCATTCATGTTCTCGACGACGTCACCGCCGAGCACGAAGCGCTGCGCAATCTCGACGAGAGCCGGACCATGATGTCGCTGGCCCAGCGCATGACCAGCCATGGCCATTTCGTCTACGACACCGAAATCGACCGCATCATCGAGGCCTCCGATACCATCGGCCAGATCTTCGGCATCGAGACCCAGGACTTCATCACCGACCAGGCCTCGACGATGAATTTCATTCATCCCGAAGACCGCGAGCGGGTCTCTATGTATCTGGTGGAAACAGCCAGGAACCACGAACCGGTCGATGTCGAGTTTCGAGTTCTCTGGCCCAACGGCGAGGTCCGCCATCTCCACGAGCAGTCCGAATTCATGCTCGACGAGGATGGCGAGCGGATCAACCGGCGTATCGGCGCGATCCACGATGTCACCGAGGAACGCCGCACCGCCGAGGAGCTGCGCCGCGCGCGCGACGACGCGGAACGGGCGAGCCGGGCCAAGACGGAATTCCTGGCGACCATCAGCCACGAACTGCGTACGCCGCTCAACGCCATCATCGGCTTTTCGGAAGTCATCCTGGACGGCATGTTCGGGCCGCTGGAGAACCCCCGCTACAGCGAGTACGTGCGCGACATCAACGAAAGCGGCCGTCACCTTCTGGAGCTGATCAACGACATTCTCGACCTGGCCAAGGCCGAGGCCGGACGGCTTCAGCTCAACGAGGATATCGTCAACCTGCGCAGCGTCGTCGAACAAGCAACCAAGCTGTTCCGTGAACGCGCCGACCGCTCCAGCATCACGCTGGTGGCGATTGCTCCCAAGGGGTTGCCGCGGCTGCGGGCCGATACCCGCAAGCTGCGCCAGGTCCTGCTCAACCTGATTTCGAATGCCGTGAAGTTCACACCCGAGAATGGCCGCATCGAAGTTTCGGCGGAGCTGCGGGAGGATGGTGGTGTCGACGTCGTCGTTGCCGATACCGGTATCGGCATGTCGGGCGAGGACATGTCGCGCGCCTTCGAGGTTTTCGGCCAGGTCGACAGTGCGCTCAACCGCCGTTACGAAGGCACCGGCCTGGGTCTGCCGCTGTCGCGTGCAGTGATGCAGCTCCACGGCGGCGATCTGGTGATGGAGAGCGACCTGGGCAAGGGCACGCGGGTCATTGCGCGCTTCCCGCCTTCGCGCAGCGAGGTCGAACGCTCCGGCGCGACGGAGGGGTGATGACGTCGGTGCGAACGGTCGGGCTGCGCATCCACGGCAGGGTCCAGGGTGTCTGGTACCGCGCCTGGACCCAGGAGGAGGCGCGCGAACTGGGGATCGACGGCTGGGTGCGCAACCGCAGGGACGGCACGGTCGAGGCGCTGCTGTCCGGCCGGGCCGAGGATGTCGACAGGCTTGTCGACCTGTGCGGCTCGGGACCGCCGCTTGCGCGCGTGACACGGGTCGAGGTCACGCCGGAAGAGGAAGTGCCATCACCCGGTTTCGTGCAGCGCCCGACCGTCTGAGTCTGCGCACCGGCATCATGCGACGGCACGCTGCGCCGGCAGGCTGGCATCGAAGGTCTCGCGCAGGGCGGCATCCAGCGCAGCCATATCGGCTTTCACCCCAAGGGCATGCAGGGACGTGACGCCGTGCTCGCGGATGCCGCAGGGCACGATTCCGGCATAGTTGCCCAGATCCGGCGCCAGATTGATGCTGATGCCGTGAAAGCTGACCCAGCGCCGCACGCGGACGCCGATCGCTGCGATCTTGCTCTCTCGGCCGTCGGCCTCGACCACCCAGACGCCGACACGGCCCTGCCGCCGCTGTCCCTCGACGCCCAGTTCGGCCAGGGCCGCGATGGCCCAGTTCTCGAGCCCGGCGACAAAGGCGTGGAGATCGGCGCCGCGGCGGTTGAGGTCGAGCATGACATAGGCAATGCGCTGGCCCGGGCCGTGGTAGGTGTAGCGCCCGCCACGGCCGGTGCGGTGGACCGGCAGGGTATTGCCCGGCAGCAGCTCCGTGGGATCGGCACTGGTGCCTGCGGTGTAGAGCGCGGGATGCTCCAGCAGCCAGACCAGATCG
>Ga0105054_10011950_pt1 | contig 10721 bp, 10 predicted proteins | sample BON02_FD_78091 | JGI IMG/M metagenome (GOLD analysis project Ga0105054, IMG submission 78091) | Freshwater microbial communities from Lake Bonney liftoff mats and glacier meltwater in Antarctica - BON-02 (megahit assembly) | ecosystem: Environmental > Aquatic > Freshwater > Ice > Glacier... | reverse complement strand
TTCCCACCAGCCTGTTCACGGTCAACCGCTGGGTCACCGGCGACGCCTGGTACAAGGCAGGCGATGTCGGCGTCATGGTCGACCGTTTCACGATCGACCACGCGCAGCCGTCCTGGCCGGTCAACCGCTGGATCACCGGAATGGTCGGCCTGTTCGCCCCGCTGGTGAAGGATCTGGTGCGCGAGCGCGATGCGGTCGTCGCAGCCTGGAGCGAAGCCCACCCCGACCAGGATGTGTTCGAGGACAAGAACCTGGAAATCGTGTCCTCGGCGGAGATCACGGTCGAAAAGCAGATCAGCCGCCTGCGCGCCCTGCTCGCCTGAACATCCCACGCAAGGCCGGCCAGTCAATCACGGCAGGCAAACCAACATGATCAAGAAAAGTTAGAAACGAGAACGGGCGCCGCCCCCGGGAGGGGGGTCTCGGGGGCAGCGCCTTCTCGAAGGCCGGAGGTCACGGTCCGCGCCCTTCCGGGGTCGGGGGGGACAGTGGGTGGGCGCAGCGAACCGGCTGTCTCGGGGGAGTGGGACTTACGCCGGATCGGCCGGACCATCCGGCTCCTCATGATGGAGATATGTGATCCACCTGCCCGGCCGGCAAGACCGTAGCCATGCCAATCGCGCGCATGTGATCCGCGTCCCATGCAGCCTTGCCGCCTGCCTCGCCAGGGGCTAGGCAGGAACCATGACCGCACGCCAGCACGTTCCGTCCCGTACCCAGGGCCCGCTCTATCAGGTGGTCAAGGATCACGTTCTGGCGGGCATCCTGGATGGCACCTGGGCACCGGGAACGCGGGTGCCTTCGGAGCAGGAACTGGTGAGCGCCCTGGGCGTGGCGCGGATGACGGCCAACCGGGCGCTGCGTGAACTGGCCGTCGAGGGTTACCTCACGCGCAAGCAGGGGCTGGGCAGCTTCGTTGCCGAACCCAAACCCCAGAGCGAGCTGCTCGAGCTGCGCAACATCGCCGACGAGATCGCCGCACGCGGCCATGTCCACACCTGCGACGTTCTGATGCACGAACGCTGCGCCGCCGATTCTCGCATCGCCGGGCTGCTTGGCCTCGACACCGGCGCGCCGGTATTCCATTCGTTGTGTGTCCACCGCGAAAACGACGTGCCGGTGCAGTTGGAGGATCGTCACGTCAATCCCGCCGTGGCGCCCGACTACCTGGCGGCAAACCTCATCGCGACCACGGCGACCGAGTATCTGGTGGCGCACGTCCATGCCGATGAAATCGAGCACACGGTCGAGGCCGTGCTGCCCGACACGGCGACGCGCCGGCTGTTGTCCCTGCGAAGGGGAGCACCGTGCCTTGCCCTGCTGCGCCGGACATGGTCAGGCGACAAGGTCGTCACCGTCGCCCTGTTGACCTATCCCGGCAGCCGCTATCGCCTGACCGGCCGGATCGGCGGCGCTGAGGCGCCCAGGGCGCATCAGGCCGGCGCCAGTACACCTGCGAGATAGCGGTAGAAGTCCCAGACCGTACCTTCGAGGTCGCGGGCAGCCAGTACCGAGCGCGGCGCGTGGCGGGCAGCCAGACCACGCTGGACACGCTCCAGGCGAAGCTTGTCTTCGCCGTTGTAGCCTCGCGCCAGCGTGACCGCGCGCTCGATGGCATCGGCTCCGGCTTTGCCGTCGTAAAGCGCGATGCCCCAGCGAAGCAGCACACCGCCCGGCCCATCCGGGCGCAGGGCCATCCAGGTCATGGTGTTGGGCGCCAGCGCCACGACATGGGCCGGAGCGACACAGAACATCAGCGTCTCGCGCCGCTGGTCGGGCGTCAGTTCCGACGCCCAGGGCCCGCGATCGGGAAAATCGGGCGCGTAGCGGGAGTGGTAGCCGAAGTATCCGGGCCCGGAAGGAAAGTGCTCGCAGCCGGAGGTTGGCGTAATGGGATGCAGGGTCGTCCGGTGGGTGGGCGTGAGGTGATAACCCTCCATGAAGTTCTCGACCATGCTCTTCCAGTTGATCGCCCAGCGCTGCTCCTCGACATGGACGGTGGTCATGTCCGCCATGGCGAAATTGCGCGCCATGGCATCAAGACCCTCGAGTTCGGGTGCCAGCGCCCCTGCCGCGGGATCGAGATTGGCATACAGGAAACCGTTCCAGACCTCCGTGCGGACCTCGGGCAGACGACAGGCGGCGCCATCGAACAGCGGCGAGTCCTCCATCAGCGGTGCACCGCGGAGCGCTCCATCGGTGCCATAGGTCCATGCGTGGTAGGGACAGACAATGGCGCGGATCTGCCCCTTGCCCTCCAGAAGCACCGTGGCGCGGTGCCGACAGACATTGGACAGCACGCGCAGAGCCCGGTCGGCACCGCGAATCGCGACCAGCGGCTCACCCGCAAGGTCGAAGGCGATGTAGTCCCCCGGGTCCGGCAGCTCGTCGACGCGGCAGACACACTGCCAGAGTCCCCGGAACAGACGCTCTTCCTCCAGGGCCAGCATGGCGGGCGAAGTATAGAAGGAAGGCCGCATGGCAACGGCCTGGTCGTGACCGGCATCCAGGGTTGCGCGGAGTTCGGCGAGCAGGACACCAAGGCTTACGTTGCCTGTATCAGATGGATTCATGGGGACCCCGCTACGTCATCAGATCACTTGTATAGACAACTAAAAGGGTCGCTGCTAGATGCTACACTAGTTACTGCGCTGCAATGGGGAGGCCGCCATGTTCCTGCGCAATCACTGGTACGTCGCCGCCTGGGATCACGAAGTCGGCCGTACCCTCGTTGCCCGCACCGTATTGGGCGAGAAGATCGTGCTCTACCGGCGCGAGGACGGCAGCGCCGTGGCCCTGAACGACGCCTGTTGCCATCGCAAACTGCCGCTCTCCATGGGCCGCATCATCGGCGACCGGATCGAATGCGGCTATCACGGCATGACCTATGACGGCGACGGGCGCTGCGTGCGCATTCCCGGACAGGAGCGTATCCCCGACAAGGCGCGGGTGAAGAGTTATCCCGTCCACGAACGCTGGGGCTGGGTCTTTGTCTGGATGGGCGAGGCAGAACGGGCCGATCCAGCATTGTTGCCCGAGATACCCGAGTTCGGCGCGCCGGGCTGGGGCATCAACCGCGGCCCGGTGATGCACATCGAATCGCACCAGAGCTGGGTGATCGACAACCTGCTCGATCCTTCGCACACCACCTTCGTCCACCCCACCACGCTGGGCGTGCCAGAGGGGGCCGACGTGCCGATCACGGTGCGCGAGGAGGCAGGCAGCATCGCCGCCGTCAAATGGACGCTCGACCTCCCGCCTGCGGGACTTTTCAAGAAGTTCGGCAGTTATGCGGGCAATGTCGACAGATGGCAGATCTACGCCTTCCATCTGCCCTCCCTGGTGATCGTCGACCTGGGCGCGGCCGATTCCGGCAGCGGTGCACAGGAAAGCCGCGGCACCAATCGCATCGCCATGCGCTCGTTCAACTTCGTCACGCCCGAGACCGATACCACCTCGCTCTACCACTGGTTCCAGATCCGCAATTTCGCGCCCGACGACGAAGCCGTCTCGGAAGGAATCACTGCGACGTTCACGCAAGCCTTCGAGGAGGACCTCGTCATCCTCAAGGCCGTCCATGCGGCACAAGCTGCCGGCACGGAAGCCAATCTCGACATCGCCAGCGACGCCGCGCCCATGCGCGTGCGACGCATGTTGAAAAAACTGATCGACCAGGAGCGCACGCCCGCGGGCGCCGCGGCCTGACACCCCTGCCCCACGGAGCCCGACCATGAGCAGCGAACGTTTCGGCAATGCCCGCGAGGTCACCTCGCCCACCGGTACGGAGATCACCGCAAAGAGCTGGATGACCGAAGCGCCTATGCGCATGCTGATGAACAACCTGGACCGCAATGTCGCCGAGAAACCCGAGGAGCTGGTCGTCTATGGCGGCATCGGCCGTGCCGCGCGCGACTGGGCCTGCTTCGACCAGATCGTGGCCAGCCTGAAGTCGCTCGAGGAGGACGAGACCCTGCTGGTGCAGTCGGGCAAGCCGGTCGGCATCTTCCGCACCCACAAGGATGCGCCGCGCGTGCTGATCGCCAATTCCAACCTGGTCGGCCACTGGAACAACTGGGCCCACTTCAACGAACTCGATCGCAAGGGCCTGATGATGTACGGCCAGATGACCGCGGGTTCGTGGATCTACATCGGCAGCCAGGGCATCGTGCAGGGCACCTACGAGACCTTCGTGGAGGCCGGGCGCCAGCACTACGACGGCGACCTCACCGGCAAATGGATCCTGACAGCGGGCCTGGGCGGCATGGGCGGTGCCCAGCCGCTGGCCGCGACCATGGCCGGCGCCTCGATGCTCGCCATCGAGTGCCGCCCCAGCCGCATCGAACGGCGCCTGGAGACCCGCTACCTCGACGCCAAGGCCAACTCCCTCGACGAGGCGCTGGCGATGATCAAGGAGGCGACAACGAGCGGCAAGGCGATCTCGGTCGGCGTCGTCGGCAATGCCGCCGAGATGCTGCCGGAGATGTTCAAGCGCGGCGTGCACCCTGACATGGTGACCGATCAGACCAGCGCCCATGACCCGATCAACGGTTACCTGCCTGTCGGCTGGACTCTGGAGGAATGGGAGGAGCGCGCCCAGAGCGATCCGGCCGGCACCGAGAAGGCCGCACGGGCGTCGATGGCCCAACATGTCCGCTCGATGCTCGATTTCCACGCTGCCGGCGTGCCGACCTTCGACTACGGCAACAACATCCGCCAGATGGCCAAGGAGGAAGGCGTCGACAATGCCTTCGACTTCCTCGGGTTCGTGCCCGCCTACATCCGCCCGCTGTTCTGCCGCGGCGTCGGCCCGTTCCGCTGGGCCGCACTCTCGGGCGATCCACAGGACATCTACGCGACCGATGCCAAGATGAAGGAGGTCATCCCCGACAACCCGCACCTGCACCGCTGGCTCGACATGGCGCGCGAGCGCATCAGCTTCCAGGGTCTTCCGGCGCGGATCTGCTGGATCGGCCTCGGCGACCGTGCGCGTGCGGGTCTGGCCTTCAACGCCATGGTCCGTTCGGGCGAACTCAAGGCCCCCATCGTGATCGGGCGCGACCATCTCGATTCCGGTTCGGTCGCCAGCCCCAACCGCGAGACCGAAGGCATGCGTGACGGCTCGGACGCCGTGGCCGACTGGCCCCTGCTCAATGCCATGCTCAACGTCGCCTCGGGCGCGACCTGGGTCTCGATCCACAACGGCGGCGGCGTCGGCATCGGCTACAGCCAGCATGCCGGCATGGTCATCGTCTGCGACGGCAGCGAGGACGCCGACCGCCGCCTGATGAACGTGCTGACCAACGATCCCGCCACCGGCGTCATGCGCCATGCCGATGCGGGTTACCAGGACGCCATCGACTGCGCCCGCGAGCAGAAACTGAACCTGCCGATGCTCGACCGGAGGTGAGCAGCGGGCGCTACAGCCTGCGGCGTGCCGAGGCGGAAGATGCGGCGGGGATCGCTGCGGTCCATCGTCAGGCGCGCGAAGCGGCCTACGACGGGCTTGCCCCGGCAGCCACCATTGCCGACCACATTGCCCGTACGGGGGAGGACTACTGGTGTGCACGCCTGCCGGCGATCCTGGCCGGCGACGATCTGCTGGCTGTCGCCGAGGCCGATCGCCGTCCGGTGGGGTTCGTGCATCAATGCGGCGAGCGGCTGCACCGGCTCTACGTCAGCCCGCCATGGTGGGGCAGCGGCATCGCCCCTTCCCTGTTCCTGCTCGCCCGCGATCATGCGCTGAGTTCAGGCCATGGCCGCCTGATCCTCGACGCCCATGCCGGCAACGCCAGGGCGCGGGCGTTCTACGCCAGGCTTGGTGGTTGCGAAACGGGCGAGCGCATCGACCGCTTCGCCGACGGAACGCCTGCGCCCGTGGTGGATCTCGTCTGGAACCTGGGCTGAAGCACCGCCTCAGGTCTGCGCCGGCCGGAGCGCGGCCCATTCGAGCAGCGCATCGAGCGCCGGACACATCGCCTGGCCCCACGCGGTGAGGTCGTATTCGACCTTGGGCGGCACCTGGGGATAGACGGTCCTCCGGATCACGCCGTCGCGTTCGAGATCGCGTAGCTGCTGGATCAGCATCTTCTGCGAGATGCCCGGTATGGCCCGCTCCAGTTCGGAGAAGCGCAATGTGCCGTGACCGAAGAGCTGGAAGATGATGACCAGCTTCCAGCGGCCCTCAAGAATACGGAATGCGCTCTCGACGCCACTGGCGGCCATGTCGGGCGTGACATCGCTGAGCTTACCTGTGGGTGAGTACCCTACTTTTCTGTCTGTACTTGTCGTCATGGCGGAAAGACAGCACATCGCGTCAAGGACCGCAATCCACAACGAGGACGCCATGACCATGACATTGCCCGCCAGCCTTTCGCGCTACTTCGAGGCCCAGAACACCCACGACATCGACGCGCTGATTGCATGTTTCGCGCCCGACGCCGTGGTGCGTGACGAGGGCGAGGACATCGTTGGCCCCGTGGCCATCCGCGCCTGGAAGGAGGCGACGAGCGCGCGCTACCGGGTAAACGCCACACCCATCGAAGTCGAGGCGAAGGATGGCCGCACGGTGGTGCTGGCAACGGTCGCGGGTAATTTTCCGGGCAGCCCGGCAAAGCTGACCTATCGTTTCGGTCTTGCCCACGACGGCCGCATCAACGCACTGGCGATCGGCTGATGGGTGCCGACATGGACCTGGCGGGCAAGCGCACCCTGGTGACGGGTGGCACCCGCGGCATCGGATCGGCAGTGGTGGCGCAGCTCATCGCAGCAGGCGCGGATGTGCTCACGACGGGCAGAAATGCACCCGCGGAGGGAGACGCGCGCGATTTCGTAGCGGCCGACCTTGCCACGGTGGACGGCTGCGCGACGGTGGTCGAAGCAGTCCGGCAACGTTGGGACAACGTGGACGTCGCCGTTCATGTCGTGGGTGGATCGTCGGCACCTGCGGGCGGCTTTGCCGTTCTCGACGACGCGCAGTGGCAGCGCGCGCTCGACCTGAACCTGATGGCTGCAGTACGGCTCGACCGGGCATTGGTCCCGGCCATGGTGGCGCGCGGTTCCGGCGTGGTTGTCCACATCTCCTCGATCCAACGGCAGATGCCGCTGTTCGAGGCGACGACCGCCTACGCGGCGGCCAAGGCCGCGCTCTCGACCTACAGCAAGGCGCTGTCCAAGGAGGTTGGGCCAAGGGGCGTGCGTGTCGTGAGGATTGCGCCGGGCTGGGTTGAGACGGAGGCTTCCATTGCGCTGGTAGAGCGCCTTGCCGCCGAGACCGGGGGCGATGAGGAGAGCGCACGGCAGGGTCTGATGGATTCCCTCGGCGGCATACCTCTGGGGCGCCCCACACGTCCTGCGGAGGTCGCCGAATTGGTCGCCTTCCTTGTCTCATCCAGGGCAAGCGCCATCACCGGAACGGAATATGTCATCGACGGTGGCACGCTGCCGGTGGCCTGACCTCGGTGAAGCAATCCCGGCAAGCCATGGCCGAATTTCGTTTCAATTCCGATCCACGATCTCTCCCGCCTTCACCGCGCCGTAGAGCGGGTTGAAGCCGATGCGGTAGGAGAGCTCGGCGGGGCGTTCGATGTCCCATATGGCAAGGTCAGCGGCCTTGCCGAGCGCAAGGGTGCCGCGGTCGTCGGCGAGGCCCAGCGCGCGGGCGGCCTCGCGCGTGACGCCGGCAAGTGCCTCCTCGGGTGTCATGCGGAACAGGGTGGCGGCCATGTTGAGCATCAGCAGCAGGCTTGTGGCGGGCGAACTGCCGGGGTTGCAGTCGGTCGAGACGGCCATGGCCACGCCGGCCTCGCGCAGCATGGCGATGGGCGGCACGTGGGTGTCGCGCAGGAAGTAGAAGGCGCCGGGCAGCATCACCGCAACCGTGCCGGCCTTGGCCATGGCCGCGGCGCCCTCGGCCGAGAGGAACTCCAGGTGATCGCAGGAAAGGGCGTCATAACGTGCGGCCAGCGCGGCCCCGCCCATGTCGGAAAGCTGTTCGGCGTGGAGTTTGACCGGCAGACCCGCCTCCCGTGCAGCGCGAAAGACACGTTCGGTCTGCTCCAGGTTGAAGGCGATCTTCTCGCAGAAGACATCGACCGCATCAGCCAGCCCCTCGCGTGCCACGGCCGGCAGGGCCTCGTCGCACATCAGGTCGATGTAGGCGTCGGCCCGATCCTTGAACTCGGGCGGCAGGGCGTGCGCACCAAGGAAGGTCGTGACGACGTTGACCGGACGCAGTTGGCCCAGGCGGCGGGCGGCGCGCAGCATCTTGGTTTCGGTCGCCACGTTGAGACCGTAGCCCGACTTGATCTCGACGGTGGTGACACCCTCGGCCAGCAGGGCGTCGAGACGCGGCAGGGCGGTGGCGACGAGGCTGGCCAGCGAAGCCTCGCGCGTGGCGTTGACGGTGGAGAGGATGCCGCCGCCGGCCTTGAGCAGGTCCTCGTAGCTGGCGCCCTCCAGGCGCATCTCGAACTCACCCGCGCGGTCGCCGCCATAGACCAGATGGGTATGGCAATCGATCAGGCCGGGTGTGATCCAGCGGCCGTCGAGATGGTGGATCTCGCGCGCCAGGGCATCGGGCGCGCCGGGCAGATCGGCCTCGCGCCCGCAGAAGACGATACGTCCATTATCAACCCCCAGCGCGCCGTGTTCGATCGCGCCATAGGGCATCCGCGCCTTGTTCATGGTAGCCAGCCGCGCGCCGGTCCAGAGCCTGTCCCACATGGTCATCTCCACTTCCCGGCCCAAGCTAGAGGCCGGAACGGCCATGGGGCAAGGCTTGCGGCATGGCCGCAGGTGGGCTTTATAGACCGCGACCGCCCACCGCACGGCACGCCACCATGACCGATATCTTCGCCCGTTCCGCCATGCTGCCCGACGGCTGGGCCGACGATGTCCTGATCGGCGTCGACGAGCACGGCGATATCACCTCGGTCAAGGCGGGAGCGCGGGCCTCGCGCGGCGCGCTGCGTCTGTCGGGTCCGGTGATGCCGGGCATGGCCAATCTGCACAGCCACGCCTTTCAGCGGGCCATGGCGGGGCTGGCCGAAAGCGCCGGGGCGCAGGGCCAGGACAGCTTCTGGACATGGCGCGACATCATGTACCGCTTCCTGGCCAGGCTCGATCCCGCCCAGGTCGGCGCCATCGCCGCACAGCTTTATGTCGAGATGCTGAAGTCCGGCTACACATCGGTCGCCGAGTTCCACTACCTGCATCACCAGCCCGGCGGCCAACCCTACGACGATGTCGCCGAGATGGCCCGCCGGGTGACCGGCGCGGCGCAGAAGACCGGCATCGGCATGACCATCCTGCCGGTGCTCTACGCCTACAGCGGCTTCGGCAGCCAGCCGGCCAACAAACCGCAATGCCGTTTCGTCAACGGCGCCGACCGCTTCCTGCGCATTTTCGAGGCGCTGACCGACAAACACGGCAACGACCCGCAGGTGCGCGTCGGCATCGCGCCGCACAGCCTGCGCGCGGTTTCCAAGGGCCTGCTGGCCGAGGCGATCACCGGTGTCGACCGCATCGATCCCAGGGCGCCGATCCACGTCCACATCGCCGAGCAGATGAAGGAGGTCGAGGACTGTGTCGCCTGGTCGAACATGCGCCCGGTGACCTGGCTCTACGGCAACTTCAACATCGACGAACGCTGGTGCCTGATTCACGCCACGCACATCAACCGCATGGAAACCTGGATGATCGCCCACAGCCGGGCCGTGGCGGGCATCTGCCCCACGACCGAGGCCAATCTGGGCGACGGCATCTTCCCGCTGGGCCTCTACCTGCGCGGCGAAGGCCGTTTCGGCATCGGTTCGGACAGCCACATCTCGGTCTCGCCGGTCGAGGAGCTGCGCTGGCTGGAATACGTCCAGCGCCTGCGCCGCGAGATGAGGAACGTCACCGCCAATGGCGCCGAACGCCATGTCGGCATGCGCCTGTGGCAGGGCGCGCTGGCCGGTGGGGCGCAGGCGATGGGGCGCAAGGTCGACGGCATCAGGGTCGGCAACCGCGCCGACCTGATCGCGCTCGACGGCAACCACCCCCTGCTCTTTGGCCGCGACGGCGCCGTGCTGACCGACAGCTTCGTCTTCTCGGGTAATGCCAGCCTGGTGCGCGACGTGGTGGTTGGCGGCAAACAGGTCGTCAGCGAAGGCCGCCATGCCGACGAGGAAAAGATCGCGCGGGCCTACCGCAAGGTGATCGGCGAACTGGTGGCGGCGGCCTAGCGGTTCGCCATGGCAGCGGCCAGGACCTGCCAGAGCGGCGCGCCGGCCGGCACCATGTCAGTTCGGAACTCCCACCAGAAACAGCCGCCGATGAAGCGGGCATGATCGATGCCGGGCGCGTAGCACCACGCGGCCTGATGAGCCGCTGCCGCGGCGTCGTGGGCACCGGTTTCGCCGATGCCCAGGGCGGCATGAGGGAAGAGCAGGCCCAGAGCATCGAAGACCGCCTGCCAGTCGGGCGGCGGTGCGGCGCAGTCGTCGGGCCACCAGGAGAGCAGCACGTAGTCGAGGCCATCGCGCAGTTCTGGCGCAAGGTGGCGTTCGGACCAGGTGAGCGGGTCCTCCTCGCCCTCCTCCAGACAACCGAAGTTGGCGTAGAGGGTGAGCGCCGTGCGTCCTCCCCGGTCGGTGACGGCATCGAAGGCATAGGCTACGCGGAGAGCCTGCCGGGCGGGGGCGCCTGTCCAGCCGCCGTTGACCTCGTTGCCGATCTCCCAG
>Ga0105054_10011949_pt1 | contig 10721 bp, 8 predicted proteins | sample BON02_FD_78091 | JGI IMG/M metagenome (GOLD analysis project Ga0105054, IMG submission 78091) | Freshwater microbial communities from Lake Bonney liftoff mats and glacier meltwater in Antarctica - BON-02 (megahit assembly) | ecosystem: Environmental > Aquatic > Freshwater > Ice > Glacier... | reverse complement strand
TTATGGAGACCTCCCCAGGTAAGAACATCTTCTTTCACCCGATTCCTGCCGTATCTACATACTTACCCTTTTTGTGTTCTTAGGGCGTTGCAATGATGTGCTTGCTTACCCAAGTAAATATGCCTCTGTATACGGTTCCTGTTCGTCAGTACCGAGTTTTGTAGTCCCGCTTTCTTCAGATGTAACCTCACGGTTACCACCCTTGCGACTTACTAATGCTTCCAGACGTTACTCCAGCGCATAAGGGACTTGCACCCTCTAAATAAATCCCTATATTGCTATAAGGTAAAGATGCCCATACTGGGCACACACACCGTGTATAAACGTTAGCATTTATATAAACTATGTGCCTTAACTAACATATGAAAACAAACTTCATCGAAATTTCAAATAAAGTCCAAGATGATACTCGACTTGCCTGTATGAAGTTTTATGAAAACGCAGAATCATATGCCAACGGAATCCAAAATGAACAATTGGGAACAAAAATAATTTCTCAAACGGATTCATTGCTTTTTAAATTTATATCGGTTGCTACAAATCTTGAATTCCTGTGGCAAATACATTACCTGAAAAAAGACAAATCTGAGTTGCAGAAACATACAGCGGAATGGCAGAATAATTTATCCCTGACGGACTTAATGTATTTCGAAAATGTAATTATGCAACTTCGAGCATTTATTGACTTTGCCCAAAAACTTTGCTGTTTGGTGCTGGAATACACTAAGCCAATTTATGTAACAAAAGATTTTTATAAAATAGTCGCAAAAAATGAATCCCTGAAAGCGAGGGAAATCGAGTCTAAGTTCAGGGAAATAATGTCCGAAGATTCTTGGGGTAGTTCCGTTAAATCGATAAGAGATAAGATAACTCATTATGATGTTATTAAAACGAAGTCGGAAATTAAGCCAACAATACAAGGAAAATCATATGAGCGATATTGTCAGGATTTGGAAAATAATATGTTCGTCTTTCTAATCGAATTACAACCAATTCTATTCGAAAAAGAATGGATTTCAGGCTAAGCATGGAAAAAATACAAATGCTAATCGAGTGGATGGGTGACGGCTTTATAACCGCAACTGCACCCCTCACACCAAAGTAGGCCCAGTGGAAGGGTGGCTGTCACCAGCGGCCATCTGGCCCTAATTCATAGAACAAGTGGAATCCTTTTTCCATATCGAGTTCAAATTTCCCGTAGGGATTGATATGTTTGTATATGAGGGGAGTCAGGGCCCTTAGATCATCGGCACCCATCAAACCGCCCCTGTAGTTCCTGCCACCAAAGCCAAAACAGGAGCAATACAACAGAGCGATGCTGTTATTGCAACAAATATCGATGTCCCAACTAATTTGTTATTCATGTCCATAATCTATGATACTACTTCTTTGTTTTTTAGTAATTCAAAAAGCGGATTTAGCATATAGAGCTTTTCCGGATTAAGGGCATAGAAAATAATTTGTGCCTCTTTCTTAGAAAATATCAAATCCCTATCCCTGAGCTTTCTCAAATGCTGACTTATAGCGGAAACGTTCATACCTAAAATATCGCTCAAATCGCAAACACAAAGTCGAGTTTCTCTTTGCAATAGAAACAATATCTTGAGACGTACTGGATTTCCAGCTAAATGCAAAAAACGGTCAAAGTGAACCACTGAAAACGGATTTTTTTGAACCACTTAAAAAATCGTCTAAGGTTATGTTATAAAAGGGTTTGCAGTAAATATTGCTATGCTCACTTTATTCCGGCGGGGGTGATATACTATGTCCGTCCTTTCCACAAAACCACCCGGTTCAATTCCAAATAGTTCAACAATTCCCGAAATATGAAAATAGGCTTGGAATGAAGTTTGGTAAAACCTTCAGCTTTGGCCAACAAAGTGGCCCGGATCTCTCTATTGGCAACCTTGTAGCCCTTCAACTCCAAAATCATCTTTTGTTGGTCCAGTCGTGTGGGTTTGGATACCCGTCCTTTAAATTCTAGGATGTGTTGGGGAAAATAATGTCTGCAAACATATCTAGCATCTACTTCCACCGATTCCAAATCAAAAACATAGAATAATTGCTTTGCCTTGAAATAGCCTAGTTGCAGGATGAAGTAAACTTTGGCAAAAACTCTGTGGATGGTGTTGATAACCGGTTTTTCGGATTGGTCGAGATCAAAATATTTTAGCCGGGCGTTCTCATCAAATTTTGGAAGGCCATATAGTTTGCCGATCTCATCGTCCGACAGGATTACAAGTTGTTTTGTCATGTGTGGTTTTTATTGAATAAAGGAACGTTTAAATGATAAGTATAATTAATCAAAAACCATTGATAAAACAATAAGGATCCTTATTGTTTATTTCGTATATTAAGGTTTACTTTAAATAGATGTCAATGAGAGCTATCAAGACTTTGGCCTACCTTCGTGTCTCTACCACTGACCAGGATACTGAGAAAAACAAGAACGATATCCTCCGTTTGTCCAATGACAAGGGATTGGGGCAGATCGTAGTTGTGGAGGAAAAAGTATCGGGTACGGTTTCTTGGGGGAAATAAAAATCGCCAAAATCCTGGAGGAACTCAAAGAAGGCGACAATTTAATTGTCAGTGAATTGTCCAGGATAGGACGTAGTATGTTGGAAATCGTGCAAGTGTTGTCGCTTGCCATGGAAAAAGGCATCCATGTCCATGCGGTAAAGAGCAATTGGCAACTGGACGATTCCATTCAAAGTAAAATCATGGCAATGGTTTTTTCAATGGCCGCCGAGATTGAAAGTGACCTGATCTCCAAAAGGACCAAGGAGGCCCTAAAAGCTAAAAAGGCACAGGGCATCAAATTGGGCAGGCCAAAAGGACCGGGGAAAAGCAAACTGGATAAATTTCGCCTAGAGATAGAGGCTTTGCTCAATAATGGCTCCGCCCAGAAATTTATCGCCAAGCGTTATGGTATTACCGAAGCGAACCTTTCTCTTTGGATCAAGAAGCACAATTTGAAAAAGAGCAGGTCATGAACAAGGAATTTTTCCTTCGCCCGGGAACGTAAAATTGTAGTTCACATTGCTGGCGTACTTTACCTTTTCCACGCAATGGGCAAACAACCCCAAAATGTAGCTGCTTTTTTGTTTGATGGCATGCTTATGGGGTGTTTTTCTAAATTTGAACACCTCCGTTTTCTTTTCATAATCCAATTTTGGCAGGCAAGAAATCAACGGTTCGAATCCGGCATTCTCCTCCAGTAAAGACTATGTTTCCAACAAAATGGAAGCCTTTTTATTTTTAGGCTGCATGCAGATTGCACGCGGTTTATTTCTCCTTTCTTTACCAAGAGGTAGCGGCTTCACAACGAGGGCTCTTAATGGAATGGCCATGAATGCTCAAAGGGAAGAAGTATGTTCTTGATATCAGATACTGGAAAACCACACTAAGCTTTTCTTCTTTTGGACGATTCCGTTGTAGGAAAGGATGATGTTAAAAAAACCGTGGTATAAGGATATTTGGTATGTATCCGTTTGGAAATCTAGACATCCAAAGCTTAAGTAACTGTTATGACAAAGGCAAATGCAAGGCTCCAAAGTGAAGATAGGTAATCTCAAAGCACTTTTACAAACCAAGAAATGCTTGGAGAACCCACTATATAATACAAATGCCTAATGATAAAGCTGTTCAGGTCAATCCTTTAATTGAAAATTAATTTGATTGCGATATCTTAATATTAATATAAAGAAAAGCTACAGGGAAAAAGATAGTTTTGTTACCTCAATAGTTTGAGTTGAGTTAGCCAGTCTTAAAAGCCGATGGATAGTTTCATCGGCTTTTGTCTTTTCGATAGGCGCATACTTATTAGGAGCTATCGGTCGTTGTTATAAGGTTTGCCATTTTAATAGCATTTCTTGGCTGTTGTTTAGGGCTTCGCGATAGCTTTCTCCTTCGTATAACCGTACACAGAAATCATGCCGTTGGCCAATGAGAAAGCCTTTTCAACAATTTGTGGTTCCATGCCGGCAAGCCAAGAACTGAATTCTTTGACGTTATCCAATAATGTCAAAATTGTTAACCTTGTATAAAGGAAGCTCCTGTCTTTTTCCCTTTAAAATAGACTTCGCTTGAGAGGAAAAATCGGTGCAATTAATTAAAGGGGGGCTAAATTCTGAAATAAGCTAGATTTATTTGGCGACTAGTGTATTTTCATTTCTACGTACAGGCAAACTCGCCTTGAAACAAAAAATATTCTAAAAATCTAAAAGTGCTATCGCATTTAAAGGGTACCGTATTAATCCCAAATGGGATTACTCCAAACCTAATTTGCCCAGATCATAGAAATAAAAATTCTTCTCATCGTTCATTGCCACGAACATGCCATTTGGAAAATTAGTATTTAATGGCACCGTAACTACTTCACAACCGTCGGTTTCGGTAGTCATCAAATTCAGCGCCTTGATAAATGTATTGTCCTCTCTTGAAAAAAGATTGAATTCACCCTTCTGTTGGTTTGAAACGATAATATACCCATGACCATCAGCATAAGAAGCGATTGCAATACCCTCTATATCCTCTAAAAAGTATTCCCCTCCAAAACGGGAAATTTCAGCATCTCCCATACCGGGTTCCGCATGGTATTTTTTTATACAGATTCCTTCGTCCGAATAGTAAACAAAACCTTTTTCATCATCGATTGCAATAGCCTCTATTTCTTTTATCCCACTAAAAGAGCCGAACCTTCGTACAAAACTAGCCTTTACCCATGCACTATCCGCCCTTAGGGCATATTGGTACAAATAACCATCTTTGGGACCTGTTTTTCTTCCAACGATAGCATAAATCGTTGAATCCTTTGGCGACTTATATAAACTTACGCCCATTGGAAGTCTATTTTCCAATAACTCTTCATCTTCAAAAACAGGGAAGCCACCATTATCCAAGGCTTGCATATCGGGCACGGAAAACAGTCTGATCTGTTGTTTCTCCCGTTCCGTAAACACCAGAATATCCGTGGTGGTCGAATCATTCAATCGAAAACCATATTCAACGTCCACATTATTCGGGCGTTCTATGTTTCTGATGGTCTTTTCTTTAATTATTTTTCCGTCTAGATCAAAAGCATAAATGGCACCGTTTGTTTCTTTATCGGTCCCAAAAACAATACTTTTTGCTGGGTCTTTAGGGTTGATCCATATAGCTGGATCATCAGTATCGTTTATGGTGTTTTCTGTAATTACATCAGGTTTTATCGGGGGTAACTTACTTTGGTTGCACGCTAGGTTCAATTGTAGTATTAAAATAAAATAAAGTACTTTTTTCATGGCTATTTGGTTATAATAAAACCGCACTTTTAACGTAATGAACGGTTTTGTAAAGGCAATTTTGATTGGTCTTTACTTTTTAAATAAGTCATACTTTAAACCAAAAGTCAATCTTTGGCCGTAGAACTCGGCTTGCATGGTACGCTCTTTTACGCCCTGAAAATAGCGGAGAGGCTGGTTGTTGATGTTGTTTACGGTCGTATAGATACTTAGGTTGCTGTTGATTTGGAAGGATGCGTTGAAATCTATAAATAATTGGGTGTCATAATATCTGTCCTCAAAATCATTGCCTCCGATTTCATCAATATAACTATCGGAAAAGTTAGCGGATAATCTAGCGCTAAATTTTTTATCCGCATAAGCCAAAGAACCATTGAACATGTTAGGTGCCGTATTTGGAAGATCTAAATCTGTACGTTCATCCCCATCTTCATTTCTTATCCCTTCTGCAGATGACGATAAATAGGTGTAGTTAAGATACAGGCTAAAGTTTCTTGCAAAACCTGGAAGAAAATCCAGTTGACGCTGAAATGCCATTTCAATACCAAACAGGCTTGCACCATCACCATTAAGTGGCTGAAAAGTTTGAAAGCCGTTAGTTCCCGGACCAAAAGTGTCGTCAGTGGTCTCCCCCTGAAACGTATAGATAAAATTGTCAATGTCCTTGTAAAAAAGCCCTCCTGAAATAAGCCCTACGCTTTGAAAATAATGTTCTGCCATAAAATCAAAGTTCATTGAGGTGGTGGCCCCCAGGTCAGGATTTCCCAATATGATTTCATCATCCTCGCTCAGAATTTCTTCCCTCGGGATCAAATCCTCATAGTTGGGCCTTGCCAAGGTATTGGTCCAAGCGAACCGCAGGATGGTGTTGTTGGACACATCATACTTTAAATGTACTCCTGGCAATACGTTGGTGTACGTGTTTTCTGCATTTACTTCTTCTACCTCTATTGACTCTTCGATACCCAGGTCTTCATCTTCCTCAATAAACGTAAGGCTGTTCCCCTTAGATTTAAGCTTAGTATTCTCAATACGTATCCCTGCCAAAAGGCTCAATTTTTGGGTTACTTTTTGGTTGAACATTACAAAACCGGCCCAGACATCTTCGACAACATCAAAATTTCCAGGCAAAAATTCATCCAAAACAGACTCCCCGTTTACAAGATTTAAATCTCCTAGCCATTCCTCGCTCGCAAATTGACCTATGAGGTATTGTGATCCTGCCAAATAATCTGGATCTGAATAGTCTTTGGTGGGTACATCGGCCAAGGTAGGGAACTCATCCTCCAAATCAAATACAAAGAAGTTGTTGTCTCTTATCTTAGATTTGAATCTACCTCTACCACCAAATTTCATGGTGCCATCGCCTTTCCCAAAAAGGTCTAAAGGCAGTTCAAAATTTACGAATAGATTGATATCCTCTTCCTTGGTGAACTGGTTCTCTTCCGAAATTTCATCGAATTCAAAATTGTCCAAGGAAGCATCAGCGGAATTTTCGGCTGAAAATCTTGGATATCTAGGGTTCAGTACATTGCTGTTGATGATGTATTCAGACTCATACGTAGCATAGCGCTCGTTGAGTCTTTCTTCAGATGCTTTGGCATAGGCGGCCATCCAATCCACTTTTAGCAAGCCCCAAAGGTGGTCTCCCGCCAGCGTGTAGTTCTGCATACGTTGGTCTTCCAACCTCCTGTTTTTACTTCTTTTATTGTCAATTCCTCCTTTGCTTTGCCGCTTAACTTCAACAGGAAATCTGGTTGGTACACCGTTGGTAACAGTAAAATCTCCCAGTGCAATGTCCTCGCCATCCAAAAGTTCATGTTCTAAACGAAAGCGGTTTTCACGGTCATCCCTCCAATTGTACATAGTTTTTAAGGAAATGGTATTATTGGCATCAAACTTATAATCCATATTTGCAGAAAAACTTCTTCTAACGCGCTGCACCAAATACTCCCTTTGCTCAAAAACATTGGTATAGGGGTCAACATCGATTTCTTCCAAAATAGGCTCCCCGTCGGCATCATCTACACCGGTGTTATACTCGAATTCATCTGTCCATTCCGCTTCAATATTATCCGACCCAAAATCATTGTCGTTATAGGAGGAAGAAAGCAGCCAACCAAATTTGCCATTGTCACTCCTGTTACCGATCATAAAGAAACCGTTATAAATAGGCTTGTCCGTTATAACATTTATACCTGTTCCCAGGTTAGTTGAAACCCTAAAGCCCTGAGGAGAAGTTCTCGTTACCAAATTAACGGAACCGCCCAGTGCATCCGCATCCATATCTGGAGTTACGGCCTTATTTACTTCTATGGTCTGGATCATGTCCGAAGGAATTAAATCCATCTGCACATTTCTGTTATCCCCTTCGGCGGAAGGAACCCTGCTACCGTTCAAGGTTACGGAGTTTAATTGAGGCGAAAGACCTCGAATGATAATGTTCCTGGCCTCGCCTTGATCCACCTGCATGGTTATGCCAGGTATTCGTTTCACGGCATCCCCAATATTGGCATCCGGGAATTTTCCGATTTGGTCGGTAGATACAACATTTGTAATATTAAGGTTATTTTTCTGGGTATTCAGAGCCTTGGATTGACCGCTGAGGCCATATGCGGTGACGTCCACACCGTCAAGTTCCATGCTTTTAGGTTCTACAAAAAAAGAAACCTCTGTGGTCTCACCGGCTTTTACGCTTATTTCCTTTTGTATATCGTCATATCCCAAATAGGATACTTTTAGTGAGTAGGTACCTTCCGGAATATCCACCAAAGTGAATTTTCCATCAAAATTGGAAATAGCTCCTTTTGATAATGAAAGTATCATAACGTTTGCCCCGGGGAGATACAGTCCGTTTTCATCCGATATAGTTCCTGTAATATTTCCGGATTGAGCGTAAATATTAGCACTAAATAACCCTGAACATAGCGTTACAAAAAGGACTTTTAATAGTTTGGTTGTTTTCATTTTCCACATAGTTTGTTCAGGACAAAGCTATATATAGCAGTCGATTACAAGGTTAAATCGAGGATAACAAACCATCAATAGTATAGATTATAGCGGAAACATCAAGGCAACAATAAAGATTTGGTCACATTGTCATAACCTAAAAAAGAAGTAGCACAAATAAGAACTTATAAACCGAGTAAAAAATGGACCAATTCTTCCTTTTGTTCAATGCCCAGTTTTTTGCGCAATCGATGCCTTGCCACGCGAATACTGTCCGGTGTTACCCGTAAGACCGAGGCAATTTCCTTTGAAGATAAATTTAGGCGCAGTAACATTCCCAAACGCAATTCAGCAGGCGAGAGTTGCTCTTTGGGGTAAGTTGACAGTTTTTTTATGAAATCAGGATGGATATCGCTAAAATAAGTCACAAACTCGTACCACTCTTGATCTTTCTTTAAATTATGGTCGATTTCTTTAGCTAGTATTTTTATCTTTTTTGAAGTATCCATGTTTTGGCGATGCGCCATATTTTTCAGAGTTGCCGATAGCCCATATAATACCTTGTTTTTTTGGGATAGGTGAAGGCTGTACTTGGATAGCGCGGCGGTTTTTAATTGAATTTGATTTTGAAGATTTTGTTCTTCAATGGCCTTCTTCTCCAATTCGGTTTTCAATAGGCGTTTTTCATAATCCTGCATGCGGAGCTTTACTTTTCTTCTTTTACCTAAAAAAAGGTAAAGACCTACCAGAATACATATGCCTGTACCTAATAAAAACAACAAAAGGTTCTGCTTCACTTTAATAAGTCTATTCTCCTGAACCAAGAAGTTGATTCTAGCTTCTTTTTTACCGGTTTCATATACCGTTTGAAGTACATTGAATTGATTGGTATTTTGAGAATAGAATCCCTCCTTGTTCAAACGCTCCGCTTCTTGTAGATATAAAAACGCCTTTTGATAATCCGCAAGAAAAACATGGGTCTTGGAAAGGTCTTTATTAGCACTCGCCAACTGATGGTTGTCCCCTAGCTCCATGGCAAGGGCAAGGGCTTTATTGGTATAGTTAATGGCCTTTTTGTAATCCCCTTTTTTTCTGTGGACATCCCCTAAATTATTTAATATATTCACTTCTTTGGTAGAATGTTCCCCTTTGACCAGACCATATGCCGTATTAAAATATTCATAAGCCAAATCATAATTCTTAAGGTCTTCATATATACTCCCTATACTCTCATTTACCAAAGACAATCCTCTTATATCTTTAAGCAGTTTAAATAGGGCTAGACTTTCTTTTTGGTGCTTTAAGGCCTTTTCGTATTCCCCCTTTTTTTCGAAACAATTTCCTAAAAACCCGGTTGAAATCGCTTGCCCTTTGGTATACTTTAATTTTTTGGCTTCCTGAATGGCTTCATTAAAGTAAACTTCTGCCTGTTTATAGTTCTTCAAGTAAAGTTCTACCTTCCCGATTGCGTTCTTGACAACTACTCGTAAGGTGTCATTTGGATCTTGTGAGCGACTCAAAGCCTTGTTAAATTGACCCATGGCCTCGGAAAAAACACCTACATTGAAATAAAATTCTCCAAGCTCCCAATGTTTTAAGCCCAAAATGGATGTTGAATCTTTATCCTGGGCTATTTGAAGTTGCTGTTTGTAGTGTAGGAAAGTCGCATCTAATTCTCTATTTGAAAATGTGTAATCCTTTTCCAGATCCTGACCAAAAACAGTTGTGAACAGCAATGGAAAAACCAAGAACATAATCAGAAACGAGCGGACAGGCATATCAAAATATTGAGATGCTAAAAATATCGCTTTCGTGTAAATTATAACTCGGAGCTAATTTATCAAATGGTTATTTTTTTGAACGCTGTAAAAATTACTTCGTCCTGATGTTTATACAACCGTTCGTAAAAGGCATAAGCCTAAACTCTTTTGATGTTAATAGCTGAAAGCTCCTTGTTAATTGAATTTGTTAATGCAGACCAGAACATCATCCAAACATTAAGTTAGAGTACAAATTATAAAATTTTCGCAAAACCGATTGGAATTCTCTTCACTATGGATTATGGGATTGATTTTGCTAAAAATCCCCTGAAAATTTTAAAAAGCTTCGCCTCAAACTTCTATACAAAGATTTATGTATTAAATATGGCTGTAGTTTAAATGAGGTATTATTTTGTAACTTTAAACTATGGATATATCAGCAATAAAATCATACTTTTTGACCTTGTCGGAGCTGCAGCGCTCAGATCTGTTGGGCTTACTGAAAGATATTGGCGGAGCGGATGTGCCGGTAGGTGTCCTGAGTGCCCGCAGGGAGGTGTTGGACAACAAGCAGGGATCCTGTTCCCATTGCGGACATCGGAAATATGGAGTGTCTACCTTTGATGGCACTAATTTATAGAGTCCGTAATAAGTATATTTGAATTATGGCAAAACAGTATGATAATGAATTCAAGGTTATGATAGTAGATCTATTAAAATCTGGATT
>Ga0105054_10011948_pt1 | contig 10722 bp, 11 predicted proteins | sample BON02_FD_78091 | JGI IMG/M metagenome (GOLD analysis project Ga0105054, IMG submission 78091) | Freshwater microbial communities from Lake Bonney liftoff mats and glacier meltwater in Antarctica - BON-02 (megahit assembly) | ecosystem: Environmental > Aquatic > Freshwater > Ice > Glacier... | reverse complement strand
CGCGTGTGCGATCATGGTGCCGTCCGCGATCACGCCATACAGCGTCACTGCGATGGTCTGAATGGTCGGCAGCAAGACGCGCGGAAAAAAGCCGCTATAGGCGACCGCCTGGTAAAGCGCCGCCGCCACGCAAAGCGTGATCGCCGCGCGCAGCATCGAGCGGTTGCTGAGTTGCCGGCGTGTCATCATTCCATCGACCCCACCATGCCCCAGCGCACCACGGTGTAGTTCTCGATCTTCTGGAACACGTATTTTTCCAGCGCGAGCCCGATCAGCGCGATCACAACCACGCCGGCCATCATGGCATCGGTGTTGAGGAATTCACGCGCGCCGAAAATCAGCCAGCCCATGCCCCAAGTCACGCCGGCGAGCATCTCGACGGCGATGAGAACGCGCCAGGCCTGCGCCAGGCCGAGCCGCAGCCCGGTCAGAATGTAGGGCAATGCACCCGGCAGAATGACATGGGTGAACATGCGGCGGTCGTCGGCGCCCATCGCCTGCGCCGCGCGCACCCAGATTTCTTTCACCGCCTTCACGCCAGTCCAGCTGTTGTAGATGATCGGAAAGCTCGACACGAAGGCGACCAGCATCATCGCGGAAAATTCGCCGGGGCCGAACCACAGCAGGAACACCGGCGTGTAGGCGAGCCCGGGGCTCGGCGCCAGAATGCTCACCCGCGGCCGGAAAATATCTTCCATCCGCCGCGAGCGTCCCATCAGCACGCCGATGGTCAACCCAATCACCGCCGCGAGCGCGAAGCCCGACAGCAGGCGGACGATGGTGTCGAAGGCGTGATGCGGCAGAATGCCGGCCAGGGTGAGGTCGACGAAGGATTGGGTGATGTCACCTAACGTCGGAAACAGCTTGCGTGGGAAAATGCCGGAGCGCGCCACGCCTTCCCAGATCGCGCCGACCACAATAAACGGAAAAGCATTGCGCCAAATTACGCGCAACTGGTCGGCGATACGCGATTGAGGTTCGCGTGTGCCCGTTAACGTGACCGCATCATGCATTGCTGCCAGCGCTCCGCCCAATTCTATTTTTCTTACGGCCTCTCGCGGACCGTTTAAGTCGGCCTGATGGCCAACCGTGACGGCAGGATAATGCGCTTTGTGCCCGAACTACAAGCGTGGCGGCATCGCAACACTGATCTGCGGCTCACCTACTGGCGAATTTGCCACGGAAAGGCTAAAGCGCCTGTCAGAAACGGCGAATGTGGCGGGTGCCGTACGTAACGCAACGGGAGAGTTTCGGGATGTCGAAGAACGCGCTGAAGATTGGCTGGATCGGTGTCGGCCGTATGGGTTACCAGATGGCCGAACGCCTCGCGCAGGCGAATTACGACATCTCGATCTGGAATCGCACCAAGTCCAAGGCCGAACCGCTGACCAAGTCCGGCGCCAAGGTGGTCGACAAGCCTGCCGATCTGGCCGGCGTCGATATGCTGTTTGCCATTGTGTCAGAGGGTAAGGATCTCGAGGAGGTCTACTTCGGCGCCAACGGCATCGTCACCAACGCGAAGGGCAAGCTGCCGAAGACCTTCGTCGATTGCTCGTCGATCTCGGTCGAAGATTCCGAACGTATTCGTGCGCGCCTGAAGGAGAAGGGCATCGATTTCGTCTGCGCGCCGGTATCGGGCAACGGACAGGTCATCAAGGCTGGCAAGCTGTCGTCGGTGGTGTCGGGACCGGAAGCCGCGGCCAAGGCGGCGATGCCGGTGATCGCAGTGTTTGCGCCGCGCGGCGTGTCTTATGTCGGTGACGGCGAACTGGCGCGCATCTGCAAGATCGCCCACAACGTCATGCTCGGTGTCGTGATCGAGAACCTGATCGAGATCACGCTGCTCGCCAACAAGATGGGCGTGCCGCGCGAGGCCTTCCTGGCCTTCATGAACAATGGCGTCATGGGTTCGATGTTCACCGCCTACAAGACATCGGCGCTGGTCAATCTCGACTGGACCACGACCTTCACGCCGGAACTGCTGCGCAAGGATCTCGATCTCGGCCTCGGTCTCGGTCGCGAATACGACGTGCCGATGCCGGTGACGGCCGCGACGCGCGAGGTCATTCAGCAGCACATCGGCAAGGCGCTGTCGAAGCCCAACGCCAAGGAAATCCTCGCCGCCGACTTCGCCCAGATGGCGGAAACCATGGCCGAACTGGCCGGCATGAAGCTGACGTCGGAAAACAAGAAAGTTCCCAGCGGGCTTGAGTAATCCAGCCTGGCTGCGGCGGTTATAGAATGTCATGCCTCGCGCAAGCGGGGCTTGACTGTTTCTGGCGCCGGCCGACGCATTTTCGGCACGCAAAAAAATAGGGCCCCCGTCGCGGGGGCCCTGTGTGCAAAAGGTGGAGGATTCAAAGCCGCGACGAGACCCGGTTAAGAGCCGGACGCGGTTGCGCACGCGGCCAGTGAACCGGTTGGGCGCCTGTGCCACAAGTAAATAGGCTATAAATTTAAGTCTGGATTTTTGACCGCGTCGCGCCACATGATTGGCGCGCCGAGATGCGAAACGGGAGAACGGGATGGCCTACAAGCTATACAATGCGCCGCAGTCGACCTGCAGCCAGCGCGTTCGCTTTGTGCTCAATACCAAGCATCTGCCTTTCGATGAGGTGAAACTCAATCTGCTGGAAGGCGACCAGCTCAAGCCGGATTATCTCAAGCTCAACCCGAACGGCGTGGTGCCGACGCTCGACCATAACGGCGCGATCGTCACCGACTCGACCGTCATCACCGAATATCTCGACGAGGTTGAGCCGGATGCGAGCTTCACGCCGGAAGACCCGGTCATGCGCGCCCGCATGCGCGCGCTCATGCATTTTATGGACGAGATGCCGGCGCCGGCGGTGCGCGTGCCCACTTTCAATCTCGCCTTTCTGCCCAAGTTTCAGGCCATGAGCCGCGAGGAATTCACCGCGATGGCGGAGTCAAAGCCGCTGCGCAAGGAATTCATGATGACGATGGGCCAGACCGGATTTCCGAAAGCGGAAATGGACTCGGCGCTTGCCCGCCTGCGCCGCAGCTATGAACGCATGGACGTCGAAATCGAGAAGAGCGGTGGCCCGTGGCTATTGGGCAAAGACATCAGCCTTGCCGACGTGGCGGTGATGCCGGCGCTGGTGCGCATGCACGATCTCAATTACGCCGATTGGCAGGACTTGCCGCGCGTCGTCACCTGGTTCGACAACATCCGCGCGCATCCGGCTTTCGTGCCGACCTATTATCACGGCTCGCTGTTGACCGAACGCTTCCCGCATCTGCGCGAAAAGGCCGGTGCATAGCGATCCGAATCGCGGTTTGTGACAATTCTCCATCGTCCCGCCGCGAAATTATAAATTCGCCGGCGTGACATTTGCGTGACTCGCATCTTAAGCGAACGGGAACCTTTGAGGTTCTAGACAAGCATTCCATTACCGCTTGCCTGGAAATTGCGATGCTCCGGTTGCCGTCACTTCGCCTGCCGATTGCCGCCAAGGCGATGGTGTTGATCGGCGCGCTCGGGCTTCTGTCGGCCGCCGCCAATTGGTTCAGCCTGCGCAGCCTACACGAGATTGACCGGGTCAATGACGTCATCGCGCGCGAGGTGGCGCCGACCCGCCTCATTCTTACCGAGGCCAAGAGCGCGGTCGAATCGCTCGGCCTTGCCACCTATAAAATGGCCGGCAGCAGCGATCCCGACACCATCCGGGAAGGCAATGACGAGCGCGCCGGCCAATATGCCTCGGCCAAGCGCTGGCTCAGCAACGTGATCGAAACGATGCCGGCGCATCGCGATGACGTCGACGGCATGTTCAGAAGGCTCGAACTAGTCAAAATTATCGCCGACAAAGTCTATCGCGCGGTCAAGGATGACGAGCACGAGGCGGCGCGCGCACTGCTGGAGTTCCGGTTCGATCCGGCGCTGGTCGATGCTACCACCAGCATGAACCGGCTGATCGATATTCTCGGCGGCCAGATGAAAGAAACGATGGAGGCCGCCGCCGCGCGTAAGGCCGAGACCTACAGAATTCTGTTTGCACTGCTGACGGGCGGCACCCTGATCACCGTGCTGTTGGCGATGGCGCTGGCGCATTTGATTGTGGCACGGCCATTGCGGCGGCTCGCCGTCGCCATGCGCGAGATTGCGCAAGGCAAGCTCGAACCGGCGATCGGCGGGCTCCGGCGCACCGACGAGGTCGGCACCATGGCGCGCGCCGTGCTGGTGTTTCGTGACAACGCCGCCGCGCTCAATGAATCGCGGGCGCAGCGTCAGCGCGCGCGCGAGCAGGCCATAGCCGAAAAGCACGAGGCGCTCGACCAGTTCGCGCGCAATTGCGAAAGCAAGATTCTCAATGTGGCGGCGGCGTTGGTGCGCTCGGCGGTCGAACTCGATCGTTCCGCCCATGCGATGAGCGAGGTTGCCGATGAATCCGGCCGTTATGCGCACTCGGCCGCGATGGTGGCGGAAGAAAGCTCGACCGTCGCCGGCACCGTCGCGCACGCCATCGACGAGTTGTCGATGGCGATGAACGATATCGACACGCAACTGGTCAATGCGTCGGGCGTAGTCGAGGAGGCGACCCGGCGCGCCGACGTTGCGGTGGCCAATGCCAGCGGGCTTAATCCGGCCGTCGACGATATTGAGAAAGTGGCCGGCATGATCCAGGCGATCGCCAGCCAGACCAATCTGCTGGCGCTCAACGCAACCATCGAGGCGGCGCGCGCCGGCGAAGCTGGACGCGGCTTCGCGGTGGTGGCGCAGGAGGTCAAGACGCTTGCCGGTCAGACCACGCAGGCGCTTTCCAATATCAAGGAGCGCACTGGCTCCGTCAGCGTCATCATCGATGGCGTCTGCGATGCGACGCAATCGATGTCGAGCGTGATTGCGCAGATCGAGACGGTGGCGCGCGCCATCACCGGGTCGGTCAAACTACAGAATCAGGCGACCCAGAAAATTGCCGAGAGCGTTGAGGGCGCCGCCGAACGGACGCGTCAGGTATCGGGAACGATCGCTGGGGTGAGCGAATTCGCCAGCCGTACGCATGCCGGCGCGCAACAGATTTTGCAGGCGGTGGCCGATCTCAATCGCCAAGCCGCCGCGTTGCAGGAAGAGGCGCAGGATTTCGCCACGCGCGTTCGGGCGGCCTAGCCGACCGTTGCCGTCTGCCGCGCTTTCTTCGATACCTCGAAGCCGTGCATGCCGCCGAACCATTGAACGGCGACCACGGCGCCTTTCACCGGCTGCAGCAAAGTGAGCGCCATCGCCAGTGCAAGCGATGGCCACAGCGCCATGCTCAGCACGATCGGCGGCGCTAGATGGGTTTCCACCGACAGGACGATCGGCACCAGAATGTGGCCGGTGATGGCGATCACCAGATAGGCCGGAAAATCGTCGGCGCGGTGATGGTGCATCTCTTCGCCGCAGTCCGGGCAGACGTCGTTTACTTTCAGGAAGGCGCGAAACAGCCGTCCTTCGCCGCAGGCCGGGCAACGCCCGCGAAAGCCACGCCATATCGCAAGGCCAGCCCCGCCGGGCAGCGTGCGTTGCACCGGCGCGATGGGCGCAGGCCGAATTTGGGCATTGTTCATGGGGCCGGTCTTTCAGGTTGTAAGACCTGACATAAGCCCGATATTCGGTTGCCGCAACGCGCTAAAGCGCACGGCAGGCAATCAAACGCCGGCGGGGCGTAAACCCGGCCGGCGTTCGTATTGGCGCGCTATCATGTCGCGCAGCGAACGACATCGTGGTCCGCCACGAGCCGTTCAACGACGGTTCTGATTGTCGCCATTCCCATCGGTGCTGCGATCGTCGCGGCGACGATCATCGGGCCTGTCGGCACGATGCTCGGGAACGTCGGCACGATGCGCCGGCGCACTGGTGGGCGCAGCCGCTGGAGCGGCGACGTTCACGGTGGTCGTCTTCGGACCGCCAACCATGCCGGTCGCATACAGAATGCCGCCACCGACGAGGATGACGATCAGCGCGCCGATCACTACGCCCAAAATTGGATTTGTGCCGCTGCTGCCGTTTGTTCCGTTGTTGCCGTCCGCCATGTCGATTTCCTTTCGGCTCTCTGAGGGATTCTGCCGTTGAATGAGCCATCGTCATAAAATGAATACAGACAAGCGCGGCCGTCCGCGCTTGTCTCACAATCGTATCATTGCGTTATTTCGTTGTGCTGATCTTCGGCATTTCAATCTTGACGGTCTTGCTGCCGCCGCCACCGAGATTGCCGGTCGCGTACAGAATGCCGCCGCCGACCGCGATCACAATGATCGCGCCGACCAGAACCCCAAGCACGCCATTTCCGCCGCCACTGCCTTCGGCCATGGTGTTATCCTCCTGATGAATGTCGGGAGTCTAAGTTCCGGGCGCGGAAAAAGTTCCACACGCCGTCAGGCCGTGATCGCCTTGATCAGCGCCAGCACCGGAAATCCGAAGGTCGCATCCAGCCTGAAGGCGAATTCGCGCAGCCATTCCGGCGCCTGGTCGGTATAGGCAAACATCATCGCTAGCAGAAACATCGCCAGTCCGGCTACGCCCCACGTGGTGAAGGCGCGAATGCGCGCGCGATTCTCTTCGCGTTCCTTCGGTGAAACGTAGCGGGGAAAATTTTTCGGGGTTTTCATTGCTCGCCGGATCCGGGGCGCGCTTGTTTGGCGCGCCCCGATCCTGAGCCTTAGTAGCGGTTGGCGATCGGCAGTTCTTCGGCCGGGAACAGCGAGATCACGCGGCAGCCCTTGTCGGTGACCACGACTTCTTCCTCGATGCGTGCGCCGGAATAGCCGTCGGTCGCTGGGCAATAGGTTTCGATCGCGAACACCATGCCTTCCTTGATCTCGGTCGGGTGCTCCATCGACACCACGCGCGAGATGATCGGCCGTTCGTGCAGCGCCAGGCCGAGGCCGTGCGCGAACTGCAGGCCGAAGGCCGACAATTCGTCCGGAAAGCCGAACTCGCCGGCCTTTGGGAAGGCTTCGGCGATATGGTCGGTCGAGGCGCCGGGCTTGATACGCATCATCGCGTTGTCCAGCCATTCGCGCGCCAGCTTGTAGGCGTCGTGCTGCGCTGGCGTGGCGCGGCCGACGTTGAAGGTGCGGTAGTAGCAGGTCCGATAGCCCATGAAGGCCTGCAAGATGTCGAAGAAGGCCTGGTCACCGGGGCGGATCAGACGGTCGGTGAAGTTATGCGGATGCGGGTTGCAGCGCTCGCCCGAAACAGCGTTGACCGCCTCGACGTCGTCGGAGCCGTGGCGATACAGAAACTCGTTGACCATGGCGACGATGTCGTTCTCGCGCACGCCCGGCTTCAGTTCCTCGTTGACCATGTGATAGGCGCCGTCGACCATGGCGGCGGCGCGGTTCAAGAGCGCGATTTCGTCCTGCGACTTGATCTCGCGCGCTTCCAGCATGACCTGCTGGCCGTCAGCGACTTTGATGCCGGCCTTTTGCAGTTCGAACATCATCGGCGGTTCGATGATGTCGACACCGATCGGCATGTCGGCGACGCCGGCTTCCTTCAGCAGCGCCGCGATTTCCTTGGCGTGCTTGGTCATCAGGCCGAAAGCCGGATCGACCATGCCGCGCAGGCCGATCAGGCCGGCTTTGCAGTTTTCCGGCTCCAGCCAGGGCGCATACAGCTTGTGATGGACGGCGGCCGAGCCGAAGTCCCACAAAATCGGCTCGCCGGTGCGGGTCAAGAGCGCCCAACGGGCCAGCTTGTCGCGCTCCCACTCGCCGATCTTGGTCGAGGTCAGGTAGCGGATGTTGTTGACGTCGAACACCAGCAGCGCGCCGAGCTCGGAATTCTCCAGCGCCTGCTTGGCGCGGCCGAGCCGGTAGCGGTGCATACGGCGGTAATCGACGCGCTCCTCGAAATCGACGCCCATGATGCCGAGCGACGGCAGCGCGCGGCCCCAGTTGTGGCGCGGGTTGATGTCCTCGGCGTTAACTCGGTGCAGGGCTTTGTCCATGGCGATCTCCTCGGTGCGTTCTGCGTTTATTGCTTTGGCCGGCCGCCGGACCGGATGGCTGGCGGCATTATAAGGGTTCCGCGGGGCATTAACACGCGCGCGGCTTTCGGTCACGGCCCATTCGCGCGCGCATTTGTCCCATTCGGGAAAGGACGGGCACAAACAAGGTACCGGCGCATTGCCGGCCTGCTGATATTAATCCCATTATGGACGATATGCCCCTTTGCCTTGTTCGGCTGAGAGCGTCTTCGCGCCGTGTCACGACGATGGAGCAAGGCGCGGTGCCTGCTGGCCACCAAGGGGCGTTACCCTTGCGCCGCCGCCATGTCGCGCTTCACGCCGGCCAACAATTTCGCCACATCGTCCTTGATCTTCGGACCGTGCGTGCGCATTTCGGAAAATTCGGTTTCACTGATGAGATCGCTCAGACCGGACTTGAAGCTCGGCCATTCCTGCGCGCGCGCCCACCAGGCATTCACGTTCGGCCGGTCGTGCGTCCACACCTCGAGCAGCCCGAGATAGGCCAGGCGCGCCACCAGCGGCATCAGATTGATATCGGCGAGCGTCACTTGTTCGCCGAGCAACCATGGGCCGCCTTCGCTCAGCGTCTCTTCCATGTATTTGAACGCCCGCTCATAGGCGCCGATGGCGTGCAGCACATAAGGCGACTGCACGCCATGCTCGTAGGTCGACATGAAGCGGTCGCGCCGGCGCGGATCGCCGATATTGCGGAAGCGAACTTGCCGCGTTTCCTCCGGCATGTTCTTCATCTTCTCGCGAAACATGGCCGAGAAGCTGAACTCGGTGCAGCCTTCGAACAGACCCTCGTCGACATATTTGCTCCACAGCCGCATCCTGGCGCGCGCGGCGGCGTCCTTCGGCTTCAGCGCTGGGTCCGGAAACTTGTCGTCGAGATATTCGCAGATCAGCGTCGACTCGATCACCGGCACGCCGTCATCGACCAGCGTCGGCACCACGCCTTTCGGGTTGAGCTTGAGATAGGCCGGATCGAACTGCGCGGCGGTGAACAGATCGACCCGCCGCGCCTCCCAGTCGAGGCCCTTCTCGCGCATGGTGATGCGCACCTTCTGGCAGCAGACCGAATTGCCGAAGTCGTAGAGGATGAGCATGGCGGGCTTCCGGCGACCTAAGCCACCTTCTTCCCCCACAACCGCTTCGACGCAATGTCGGCGCCCTGGCGCAGGCTTTCGAGCTTCTTCCAGGCGATCGCCGCCAGCACCCATTCGCGTCCGGCAAAGGTGCCGAAGCCGCAATCGGTGGAGGCGATCACGCGCTCGCGGTCGCCGACGGCATCGACCGCTTCCTCGATGCGGCGCGCCACCAGTTCCGGATGTTCGACGAAATTGCTGGTGGTCTCGATCGTTCCCGGGATCAGCACCATGTCCTTCGGGAGGCCGATCGATTTAAGCGTCGCATATTCATGCGCGTGACGCGGGTTGGCGAACTCGATCGACAGGTAGCTGGCATTGGCTTTGAGAAAGATCGGCAGCACGTGCTTGAGCTCGATGTCGAACATATGCGGCCCGTCGAAATTGCCCCAGCACACGTGCAGGCGCACCTGCTCGCGCGGAATGCCGGCGATACCCTTGTTAATCGCTTCGACGTGTAGTTCGCAGGTCTTCACGAACTCGGCGTCGGTCTGGTCCTGGAAGTTCATCACCCGCGACATCGCAAGGTCGGGCGCGTCGATTTGCAGCGTCAGGCCGGCGTCGGCGATGGCCTTGTATTCCTTGGCCATCTCGCGGGCGAGGGCGTCCAGATAGGCTTCATGCGAATCGTAATGCGCATTGATCATCGTCGTTGCGACGATGCCGGGCGACGGCGCCGTCATGAAGGTGTCGGCGAACTTGCCGTCGGCGGCTTTCTTGAACCGCGCAATTTCTTCCTGGATCGGCGCCATGTCGAGATATTTCAGTTCGGCCTGTGCTTCCGGCGCATTGGTCGACTTGCTGCGCTGCGGGAAGCGCGCTTTCAGCTGATTGATGAGCTCGGGAAACTCTTTCAGATCGCGCGCCAGCGGCCGCTTGGATTCGCCGCCGAAGCCGGACATGCGCTGCGGCACATATGTCTGGAATCCGACCCTCTGCTGTTCGCCATCGTTACCGGCGTCGATGCCGGCGGCAACCTGGCGGCCGACAACGTCGGCCACGGCCTTGTCTTTCTCGGCTGCGAGTTTCTTCAGGTCGATGGATTCGCCGGCTTCCTGGCTGACCAGCAGTTCGGTCAGGGTGTCATTGCGCGGCAGCGAGCCGACATGGGTGGTCAGAATGCGGTCCCGGCTGAAAATCATCGAAAAACTCCCGTCTTTTTTTGTCGCAGCACGAACGTGTCGAAGCGCCTGCGGAAATATGCTGCGCTAGGCAGCCTCGCTCGGGGTAGGCATAATACGGAAACGACCCGGGAGGAAAATAAAATGACAGTCGCCGAAGCGCTAACGGCGGAAATCGGCACGTCCGCCGGTGTGGGCCAAGACCCACAAGGGGGCCCACGCGCCTACAATTTTGCCGCCGATGTGCTGCGCCGCAATCTCGATGCCGGCCGCGCCGACAAGGCCGCCTATATCGATGCGCGCGGGACCACAACTTACGGTCAACTCGCCGACCGGGTCGCACGTTTCGGTGCCGCGCTGCGCGCGCTCGGCGTGCGGCGCGAGGAGCGCGTGCTGTTGGCGCTCACCGACACCGTCGATTGGCCGATCGCATTCCTCGGTTGCCTGAAGGCCGGCATCATCGCCGTGCCAGTCAAT
>Ga0105054_10011946_pt1 | contig 10723 bp, 13 predicted proteins | sample BON02_FD_78091 | JGI IMG/M metagenome (GOLD analysis project Ga0105054, IMG submission 78091) | Freshwater microbial communities from Lake Bonney liftoff mats and glacier meltwater in Antarctica - BON-02 (megahit assembly) | ecosystem: Environmental > Aquatic > Freshwater > Ice > Glacier... | reverse complement strand
GGCGCACCACGCTTGCCGGGTCCGCTATGGTCCCGGAAACGCTGCGTATTATCCATCGCCCCGAAGAGATCGAGGCGCGCCTGGTTCCCGGCCACTGGGAGGGCGACCTGATCAAGGGCGCCTTCAACCGCTCGGCCGTGGGCACGGTCGTCGAGCGCAAGACAAGGTTCGTCATTCTCGGCAGTTCAAGCGTCAAGCAATCGATCCGGGGGATCGATTGCAGCGCAGAACGAACGGCTGCACCGCCAGCGCCGCCCTCGAAGGCTTCACCCGGCAGATGAAACGGTTGCCCGTGGCACTGCGCCGGTCGATGACCTGTGATCGCGGATCGGAGATGGCCTGCCACCCCGAACTGGCGCGACGCCTGAAGATCGACATCTGGTTTTGCGATCCACATGCGCCCTCTCGGCAGATTGCGTCGTGCTGAAAGCACACCGTTGGCGTGACGCAATCGCCTGCCGGGCAATGCGTGGCAGCGCGGCTCGAACGAAAACACCAACGGACAGCTCGCGCCAGTTCTTCCCGAAAGGCACCGACCTGAGCGATCTCAGTCAAGCCGCACTGAACGACGTCGCACGCGTGAAGAACAACCGTCCCCGCAAGACCTTGGGATGGAATACACCCGCCGAAGCCATGGCCGGGGAACTCGCGGCCATCAAATCAACCGTCGCACTTCAAACTTGGTTCCAAGTTGGCGTTCCGGACATTGCCCAAATTGGGCTTTGATGTGAAAGCAGCCCTTAACCTGGATCAGCGCCCTGCACGGTTTTCGGGCGTATGAACTTTACGTTAATGTATCTGCAAGAAAGCCGATGGGTACAATGAACGAGTCCGACGACCCGAACCGAAATCACGTGACCACCTGCATCCACATTTCCGAAGCGGTGGGCATCTTCGACACGTCGCAAACCCTTCAAGCGGCGCTTTATGATCTGCGGAGCGTCGGGTTCAGCCGCTATGACATCAGTGTTCTCGCCAGCCAGGAAATTCTGCAGCAGAAATTCGGCGTGACCTACTGGCGCGCAACCGATCTGGCGGACGATCCCGAGGCGCCGCGCGCGGCTTTCGTGTCGGAGGAAGGGAAAGGCGAGCTGGAAGGGGCCATTTTCGGTGGCTTCCTGTTCGTTGGGTCCGCCATTGCCATGACCGCCCTGTTGACCCCGGCCAGCACGATTGCGGCTTCCATCGCGGCGGTCGCCATCGGGGGCAGTCCGGCGGCGGTGATCGGTGCGCTGTTCGCGCGCCGGGTCGGCAAACATCACAGCAGCTATTATGCGACGCAGGTCGAGCATGGCGGCATCCGCTGTGGGTCCGGGTCCGCGATGCGGCACAAGAGGCGCTGGCCGTAAAGATTCTGACGGGCCACTCGGGCCGCGAGGTGCACGTCCACCCGTGGAGCGAATGACCCGTCTAACCTGCCTTGACGCGCGCTTTCTTCCCAACCCACAGCCCCGCGAGGTGGGAAACATCACCAGCGTGTCAACTGGCGTGGCCAAGCTCTCGGGCCTGCCGGCTGCCGGTTCGCAGGAACTGATGAGCTTTCCCGCCGGTCTGCCCGGGCTTGCCTGCAACGTCGATGAGACAGCGATCGGCGGGGTTCTCTTGGGTGATTAGGCGCATCGGACGCTCCTACCGCGGGTTGTTGCTGCTGCGCCGCCCCCCCATCGCGAGGCGATTCCGGACGAGATCTTTTTATATCCACTCGCGCTCGCTGGAGCGTTCGACCCATCTGCGCAAGGACCTTGGCGATGGATCGCTAACCGCGCTACCGATCCACTAAACCGAGGCGCAGGATATCTCGGCAACGCGGACCGCAAGTTTGCGAATGACATCTGTCAGGCAGTACTGGGCGAATTTCAACCCGCCGGGGAAGAAGCGGACAGGTCGCCATGACCAACACGATCGCCAGCATGAAGCGCCAGATCGCAAGCGCTGCCGACCTGCAAGCCGTGGTGCGCACGATGAAGGCAATGGCAGCCGCCAATATCGGCCAATACGAAATGACCAAATGCCGCGCTGCCCGAGGTGTCGGGCGACACGGTTCAAACCCTGAAGGCACTGATCCGCGAATACCTGTTCATGTCGCTGTTCCTGGCCTGTGCGGATTCCCTGGCCAGCGAGAATGCCAGCCGTTTGGCCGCCATGCAAAGGGCCGACAAGAACATCGACGCCCTGCGCACCGATCAGGCCTGAAAGGCCCCGGCACAACCGCCGATCACCGGATCGTTTCATCTGCATGACAATTGGATTGCCCATGTTACATGCTGTCAGGCATCCTCGCAAACAACTTGCAAAACCGTTACAAAAGGATGGTAAAGACTGGCGACCTTTATCAAGCAATTGGAACGACCCCGATGAAACACCTGAACTTTCTGCTGGCCGCGTTGGCCACTGCAGTGCTGAGCGGCCCTGTGATGGCCGATGTTTCCGGCACGCTTGTCCTTTACACGTCGCAACCCAATGAGGATGCGCAGCAAACCGTCGAGGCGTTCAAGGCGCTGCACCCGGGCGTCGAGGTCGAGTGGTTTCGCGATGGCACCACCAACGTTCTGGCCCGCCTTGAGGCCGAGTTTGTGGCAGGCGCGCCGCAGCCCGACGTTTTGTTGATCGCGGATTCGGTCACGATGGAGCGTTTGACGAACGAAGGCCGCCTGATGGCTTATCCTGAGGCCGATACCGCCGCCTATGACCCGGCGACCATGGACCCCGAGAAATTCTGGTTCTCTACCAAGCTGATCACCACAGGCATCGTCTATAACACCGCCGCGACGATGGTTCCGACCGCGTGGGCCGACCTGCTGAAGCCCGAGGCGGCCAACCAGATCGCCATGCCTTCGCCCCTGACATCGGGGGCGGCCACGATCCACATGGTTTCGATCACCGGCCATCCCGATCTGGGCTGGGCGTATTACGAAAAGCTGGCCGAACAGGGCGCGTTGGCCCAGGGCGGCAATGGCGGCGTGCAAACTGCCGTGGCCGGGGGCGAAAAGCTGTATGGCATGATCGTCGATTTCCTGCCGATCCGCGCGGCAGCCCAAGGCGCGCCGGTCGCCTTTGTGTTTCCGACCGAAGGCGTCAGCTATGTAACCGAACCGGTCGCGATCCTGTCGACCGCGCGCAACCCCGAGGCGGCGCGCGCCTTCATCGACTTCCTGTTGTCGCGCGAAGGTCAGGAATTGGCGGCGGCCCAGGGTTACTTGCCCGCCCACCCCGATGTGGCGCCCCCCGCCGGGTTCCCCGCCCGGTCGGAAATTACCCTGCTGCCGTTCGATCCGGCAAAGGCGCTGGCCGAGGACGAGGCAAACAAACTGCGGTTCAGCGATATCTTTGGCGGCTGATCTGGCCCGGACCAAAGCCCGGCACGGCACATGGGGCGGCGAGCGTTTGGCGCTTGCCGCCCTGATGTGTTTCGGTGTCACGCTGTTTGGCGTGCCGCTGTGGCTGTTGTTTGCCCAGGGGGTCGGCGGGACCGGCACGCCGTCTTTCACCCCGTTTGCCGAGGCTTTGGAAAGCCGCGCCGTGCGCCGTGCGCTGATCAACAGCCTGGACAGCGCGTCAATCTCGGCGCTGATCGCGCTTGTCCTCGGTGTGGCACTGGCGCTGGCGCTGGCGCTGACCGATGTGCGCGGCAAGCGGATTCTGGTGTTTCTGATCCTGTTGCCGATGATGATTCCGCCCCACGTGACCGCCATCGCCTGGACCCAGACCTTTGGCCCCTCCAGCCCGGTTCTGGGGCTTTTGGGCCTGGCGCCTGCCCCGGGCACACCCAACCCGCTGTATTCGCGCGGCGGGGTGATCGCGCTCTTGGCGTTGCAACACACACCCTTGGCGTTTCTGCTGACGCTGACCGCAATCCGCGCCCTGCCCCGCGAAATGATCGATGCCGCCCGCGTGTCGGGCGCGGGGCCCGTGCGCACATTGCTGCGGGTCATCCTGCCGCTGCTGGCGCCTGCCCTGATTGCGGCGGGGGCGCTGTTGTTCGTGGCCGCACTTGGCAATTTCGGCATTCCCGCGCTGTTGGGTATTCCGGGGCGTTACACCACGTTGCCGGTGCTGATCTGGCAGCGGCTGTCGTCGTTCGGGCCGGGCATGTTGCCCGCGTTGGCCGTTCTGTCAACGCTGATGGCCATGGTGGCCCTTGCAGCGGTGTTCCTTCAGATGGCTCTGTCGCGGTGGGCTGCGGTGCGGCTGATCGGAATACCGCAGCCGCCGCTGGCCTTTGCCTTGGGGCGCGCGCGGCCCTTTGCCGAGGCGGGGCTGGTGTGTCTGATCACCGGCACCCTGGCGCTGCCGCTTCTGGCGTTGATCGGAACGTCGCTGGTGCCGGTGTTCGGTGTAAAGCTCTCGCTGGCTACGGTGACGCTGGAGAATTATCGCGAGATTCTGGCGCGCCAATCGGTGACCGGGCGCGCGTTCTTCAATTCGACGCTGGCGGCGGGCCTTGCGGGGGTCACGCTGGCCGCCATTGCCGTGCTGGTCGGGTATTTCGCATCGCGCCGCGCGACCGTGGCGCGCCGCCTGTCCTCGGGCTTTGCCACTTTGGCTGAACTGACCTATGCGTTGCCCGGCATCGTGATCTCGATTGCCTTCATCCTGACCTTCCTGCGCCCCCTGCCCCTGATCGGGGTGTCGCTGTACAACACCCTGTCCCTGATCATCCTGGCCTATTTCGCGGCCTTTGCGGCCATCGCCCTGAAACCTGTACTGGCGGCGTTTCAACAGCTTGACCCCGCCCTGGACGAGGCGGCGCGCATTGCGGGGGCCGGGTTCTGGCGGCGGTTGCACCGCATATTCCTGCCGCTGATGGCGCCTGCCGCCGTGTCGGGCGCCATTCTGGTGTTTCTGACCGCGTATAATGAAATCACGGTTTCTGCCCTGTTGTGGTCGACCGGAAATGAAACCATCGGCAGCACGATCTTCAACTATGAAAACGGCGGCAACACCACGTTGGCCGCCGCCATGTCAACCGTGACCGTTGCCGTCACCGCCGCCCTGATGATCGGGCTGGACCGATTGGGCCGACGTCTGCCGCCCGGTGTCATCCCCTGGCGGCTCTGAAGGCATCGCCCAACCGCCGGTGATCGTCAGGGGCACGACCTCGCCGATCCTGATGGGCGAACGCACGGTGATGGGCAGATGCTCGTCCAGGTCGGCGACCCGCACCTCACCCTCCCACGCGCCGCCGCGATAGAAGGCTGATTGCACAACACCTGACAGGGCCCCGCCCGCCCCCACGGCAACATCCTCGGGGCGCACCAGGATCATCACATCGGGGCCAGTGGCCGTGCCTGTCACGGGAACGGACAGACCCGCGACGTGCGCCGTGTCGCCCCGGCGTTGGCCGCGCAAAACCGCGCCCCGACCGATAAAGCGCGCCACGGCGACCGAGGCAGGCCGGGCATAAATCTGTTCGGGGCTGGCACTTTGCAGCACACGGCCCCGCGCCATCACCGCCACCCGGTGCGACACCGCCAGCGCCTCGCGCTGGTCATGGGTGATGAACAGCATCGTCGCCCCGGTGCGGCGCTGAAAATCGGTAAGTTCGTGTTCCATCGCCGCGCGCAGGTGCGGGTCAAGGTTGGCCAGGGGTTCGTCCATCAGAATGGTTTTCGCGCCCTGGGCAAGACAACGCGCCAGCGCCACACGCTGTCGTTGCCCCCCGGACAGTTCGGCCGGGCGACGATCGGCAAATCCACCAAGGCCGACAGTTGCAAGGTGACGATCCGCCTCGCGCCGCGCGCCGCGCCGACCCGCACCGCCAACCTCGGCCGGAAAACCGACATTGTCGCGCACCGACATATGCGGCCACAACGCATAGGATTGAAACACCACACCCACCGAACGCCCCTCGGGGGGAACATGCACATCGGGGCCCGACACGACCTGATCACCGATCACGATCTGCCCCTCGTCCAACTGTTCAAGCCCGGCAACAAGGCGCAGAAGCGTGCTTTTGCCACATCCCGACGGCCCGACAACCGACACAAACTCACCCGCCTGAATCTCAAGATCGACACCGTCAACAGCCAGCCGCGTGGCAAACCTCTTGCTCGCGCCGGTGATCTTCAAAGACATGGCATTTCCCAACCGTTTGCGATTTCGTGCGCCCAGAGTGCGACAGGAATAGGAACTGCCGCGCGGGCAAACAGTTGCCCTGTCCCGGGCGCAACCGCAATCCTTGGCGCCATTATCGGGGGGGTTGCGCCCCCGATGTAACAGGCCCGCCAGAACCGGGCACCCTGATTGCGGGGGAAATAGCTAAAGCAATGCCTCGCGCAGGTCGCGGGGCGGTTCGGTGGCATCGCTCAGGTCCAGTTCGCTTTCCACATGCATCAGGTGATGGTTCATCTTGCCGATCGCCCCGGCGACATCGCCCGCTGCGATGCTGCTCACCACCTCTTCGTGTTCATCGGGGCCGCAGTTGTGCACCGCGCGGTGCTGATACATTGTCGTGATAAGCGAGGTGCGCGACACCAGATCGCGCAGAACCTCGGCCAGATAGGGCGACCCGGCCAGTTCACCGATCAGCAGATGAAACCCCCCCGAAAGCCGCACTGTGCGCGAAAAATCACCGGCCAGATGCGCCTTGCGCTCTTCGGCGACATGGGCGCGCAACTGGGCAATGTCGCCCACGCTGATTGAGGCACACAGCCGCTCGACCAGCCGGCTTTCGATGGTTCTGCGGGCAAAAAACACGTCGCGCGCCTCTGCCACGGTCGGCTCGGCGACAAACGCTCCGCGGTTGGGCACCAGCGTGACCAGGCCGTCGCGCCCCAGAATCGACAAAGCCTGGCGCACACGCGCCCGGCTGACCGAAAATATCTCTGCCAGTTGTTCTTCCTTCAACCGCGCGCCGGGGCGCAATTTGCGCTCGGCAATCGCGATCCAGATCCTTTCGCAGATCAGGTTGACCGCGTCCGTTTCAACAGCATCGACCAAACCCTATCCCCCACATCGCCGCACCCTAGCGGATGCGCAACCAGAGCCCGGAAGTCAACATTTCAGTTCACGATCTGGGGCCCGATTATAAAAGGTTGGCCCTGCGCCAACAGTGCGGCGCCCGCCGAGAGGCGCCGCAAGGTCATGGGCAGTGTCTTACTTCATCATCGTGTACCACAGGCGGGCCTTGTTGTCGGAAAGCTGCAACATGTTGCCCACCCTGTCAGACGTCGCCCAGACCATGGGTTGTTGATGCAACGGGACATACATCTGTTGATCCTTGGCCTCTTGCAGGGCCTCGTTCATCATGGCGATCCGGGCGGGGCGCTCCAACTCTGACGCCGACGCATCGGTCAACGCGTCGATCTTTTCGTTGCCCCAAAGGCCAAAGTTGAACACACCCCTGGCATCCGAGGGCGAATGGAACAGCTGCACCAGAATGGAATAGGCATCGATCATTGGCTCGTTCGCCCAGCCCAAAATCACCATGTCGAATTCCGCTGCAGACCGCTTGGCACGCTGCTGCGCCCCGGGCAGAATGTCGAGATTGGCCGTGATGCCAACCCGGGCCAGCATCGAACCCGTCGCCTGGCAGATGTCTTCCTCATTCACGAAACTGTTGTTGGCGCACAGCAGCGTGAAGGCAAAGCCATCGGGATATCCCGCTTCGGTCAACAGCGCCTTTGCGCGCTCGGGGTCAAAATCCAGCACGATGTCCAGCGCCTCGCTGTAGCCAGGAATGGCGGGTGCCACCAACGACCCGGTGGTGCGTGACAACCCACGCATCACCCGGCTTTGCAACAGGTTGCGGTCCAGCGCGAGGTTGACCGCCTCGCGCACGCGGATATCCAGAAACGGGTTCGGGCTGCCATCGGTGGCCGAGAAAAGCTTTTCTCGCATGTTGAATCCAAAGAAGATAGTGCGCAGTTCAGATGCCGCCAGTACGGTCACGTTTGGCGCGCTTTCCAGTCGCGGCAGATCCTGCAACGGGGCCGCGTTTACAAAAACGACATCGCCCCCGATCAGGGCCGCGACGTGGGTTGCGGCCGAGGCAATGGGCTGAAATTCGATCCGGGTGATATTGTGCTTGGGTTCGTCCCACCAGGCGGGGTTGACCACAAAGACAGTGCGCGCATCGGGCTGTCGGCTTTCGACGATGAAGGGGCCGGTGCCGTTGGCGTTGCTGGTCGGGTATCCCTCGACGCCCGCCGCGGCGTCGGTGGGCAGTTCGGCATTGTTCGCCTTCAACCAGCCCGCATCGAACAACAGGATGTTGGTCAGGTCGTTCAACAGCAGGGGATAGGTGGTGTTCACGACAATTTCGACCGTATGATCGTCGATCACACGGCTGCTTTCATAGGCGGGCAGGTTGCCGCGCAACGGCGATGTTTCATGGCTGACGCGGGCGAGGGAGGCGACCACATCCTCGTCGGTGAACTCGGCGCCATCGTGAAATTTCACGCCCTGCGCAACGTGAACGTCCAGGTCACATTGTCATCCGCGATCGCCCAGCTTTCGGCCAGGGCGGGTTCGATGGCCAGGTTGGCATCATAGCGCACCAGCCCCTCATAGACGTGGTTCATCGCCGCAATGGTGAACGTGTCGCCATAGCTGTGGGGGTCAAGCGACAGAATATCGCGTTGCACGCCCCAGCGCAGTGTTTCCAACTGCACGGAATTGGCAACCGAAAGGGTCGCCAGCCCGGCCATCAGCATCGTTCCGAATAGTTTCATCTGAACCGCCTGTTGCTGGCGGCTTCATGAATGGACCGTCCGAGGTGAGCGTATGAAGTCATTCACAAAATTTCAAAATATTGTTGATAATGTTGTATATGATTTCGACGTGAATGTTCCGCACATGTGGTATCGGCAGGGAAATGTTCGGATACTCGGCAGTGTGCTTATCCTTGTAGCGAAATGAAAAACTTGAAATTAAGTGAACAGTTGACGCCATCCTGACAGCAACAGCAGCGTATACAATCGTGTTGACAATACGCGCTGGCCAGCTACCATTCTCATGACAAAGTAGAAAGGCGCCGGGTATGGAATTCGACTTCGCGGTGTCGCCGCCCGAGGATCGCTATCGCCTTCTGATCAATTTCATCGGCCCGCACCCCATTGCCCTCGTCAGCACGCGCAGCCCGGATGGGGTGGCCAATGCAGCACCGATGAGCTTTTTCAACGTGTTCTTGCACGAGCCGCCGATCCTGGCACTTGGCATCCAGCTGCGCCTTTCCGGGCCAGACAAGGACACCATGGTCAACCTGCGCCAGTCCGGCGAATTCGTTGTGCATATGGTTGATATGGCGGTGGCCCGGGCCATGCTGATCTGTGGGTTGGGCGTTGACCCCCAGGTTGACGAAATCGCATTGGCGGGCCTGACGAAAAAACCCGCGCGCAAGGTTTCGGCGCCGCTGATCGCAGAGGCGCCTTGCGCGATGGAGTGCCGGGTCGAGCGGATCATCGATTGGCCGCACCGCGCCCTTGTGCTGGGCGAAGTTGTTCAGATGCACATCCGCGCCGACTGTCTGGATGCGGCGGGGCGTTATGTGAACCCCGAAACCTATCAACCCATCGCGCGGCTCCATGCCGACAATTACATCACGTCTGACCGCCAGTTCGAACTTCGCGCCCCGCGCCTTGCCGATGTGCTGGCCAGTGCAAAGGGCTGAGACATGCGCATTTTTGTGATCAACCCGAATTCCACCCAGTCGATGACCGACCAGATTCGCCGCAGCGCCGAAAGTGCGGCAAGCCCCGGCACGATTATCGAGGCGGTCAGCGCCAAAGGCACACCCCCCAGCATCGAAGGCTATGCCGACGAGGCGATGGCCGTGCCCGCCATGCTGGCCGAAATCCGACAGGCCGAGGCGCGCGGAGCTGTTGCCCATGTCATCGCCTGTTTCGATGACCCCGGGCTTGCCGCCGCACGCGAAGTGGCGCGCGGCCCGGTGATCGGCATCTGTCAGGCGGCGGTGCAGGTTGCATCCACCCTTGCCACCCGGTTTTCGGTGGTCACGACATTGCCCCGCTGTGTGCCGATCATCGAGGATCTGGTTGACGGCTATGGCGCCGCCCGGCTGTGCCGCAGGGTGCGGTCGGTCAATCTGCCGGTGCTGGCGCTGGAGGAATACCCGCAAGAGGCACAACAGCGCCTGCTCCATGAAATCCGCCGCGCGATTGCCGAGGACGGGGCCGAAGCGGTCATTCTGGGCTGTGCGGGCATGGCCGAACTATGCGGCGCGCTGCAACGCGATACCGGCATTCCGGTGATCGACGGGGTCAGCGCCGCTGTGCGTCTGGCCGAGGCGCTGGCCGGTGGTGGGTATCTGACCGCCAAGACCGGGGCCTATGCCTTTCCACGTCAGAAATCCCGTCCGTTGATCGCGGCGACGGTGGCGGGTGCCTGACCGGGCGCCATCGCCCTTATCAGCTAAAGCCCCAGCGTTTCGGCAACCCGGTGGCATGCAGTGCGTGCGCCGTCCGGCAGGGTCGGCATGGCCGGGCGTTCGCCCACACAGCGCGCGTCCGACAGCGGACAGCGCGGATGCAACGCACAGCCGGTTGGCGGATTCAGCGGGCTCGGCACTTCGCCCGTCGCCGCCTCGCGCTGGCGTTTGGGGGCCTCGATATTCGGGATCGTGTCAAGTAGCAGCCGGGTATAAGTGTCGCATCCCGGACGGTAGTATGGCTGTCTCTTGAACAGCGCCGGTTTGAGTTTGTGCCAGTCTTTCATGGTTTGCAAGGGCGTCTTGCTGCCCAGGGCTGATTGCGGGAGTTGTTGG
>Ga0105054_10011945_pt1 | contig 10724 bp, 9 predicted proteins | sample BON02_FD_78091 | JGI IMG/M metagenome (GOLD analysis project Ga0105054, IMG submission 78091) | Freshwater microbial communities from Lake Bonney liftoff mats and glacier meltwater in Antarctica - BON-02 (megahit assembly) | ecosystem: Environmental > Aquatic > Freshwater > Ice > Glacier... | reverse complement strand
CACCACTACTCGTAACCCACCACCATTAGCTGCCTGTGAAACCAGTTACTATACATCGAAATGACTTGTACTCTACAACTCATCTGTGCAGTGACTGTAGATGGAGACTCGGATGACTTGTACTCTACTGCAACTCATCTGTATACTTAGATGCAGATGACTTGTACTCTACTCCAACTCGTCTCTGCAAGGGGACTATAGATCGACATGACTTGTACTCTGATACAACTCATCTAGTACAACTCATTTTTATACTATAGATCGAGATGACTTGTACTCTACTACAACTCATCTGTGCAACGGGCCATTTTAAAATCCCAGCTGGTGGTAAGGTGTAGGAGGAAATTATGAGGGGTAGGAGGAGACTATTCGTATGCAAGCCGCTGTTGCAAATATCGCAGAGGAATCACGGTCTTTTGTCTGAGTCGAATGGGCATTGGCAAGGTTGGCACCGAATGCTAGTTGTAGTTGGCACTGAATGGTAGTTGGCCGCGGCACTCCATGTCGTCGGGGGGAGGGCTGCTGTGGAAATTGTTGGGCGGTCGTAAACATGGAGGTGCTACCAGGGGTTGGTGTTACAATAAGACTCAAGTGTTGCAATAAGACTCAAGTGTTGCAATAAGACTCAAGTGAGTGTGATTGCACGTTGGCGCGGTCGCGTGGGCCCATGCGTTCTGGTGCTGTTGGAGGAGTTGAGAGGGGGTCAAGCCGACGAGTATGGCCGTTTGTTGGAGTGTGGTGCGGGAGGACAAGAAAACGAAATGATACTGCCTGCTTTCTTTCATCTTCAACATTGTCACTACCACCCATTTCACTTGTTTTATTGTACAATGTAAAGAATTATTCGAGGCAGCATTTTTATTGTTATGTACAATTAAAGTGGAGGGTCGGCAGAGTGTACTAGTCGAGAGTTGCAAGAGTCTTCTGGTCCACACTCGTAACACTCTACTAGTAGGCGCGCTCACTCGCAAAAGAGGTCGCAGATGCAAGGCGCGGGCACCTCCAGATTGGAGAGGATCTAGGTTAGTCATCAATGATAACAGGCATGGAGATTGGCGCGGCAACCAGACGAGGCAACGAAAGGTCGGCCTTGGCATCCTTGACACTGCCCGTCATGCCAGTGGCGATGTCTTGCGTGTCGTCGATCTTGGGCGGCGCCTGCTGGTTGATGTTAATAGGGGGCAAGATGGAGCGATTTGACTTGACTTCGCGCTTGGCTGAGGATTCAAAGTGAGTGAGGCTCTGCTTGACATTTTCACTGGAGCGTCTTGGCAGTTGGGCATCAAAGCCAAGCAGAGGGTACGCCGTCATGTCACCTACATCTAGCGGCTGCACCAAGTCTGCGTCACTTGGTGCCATTGCCGAGAGAGCATCTCGGATGCTGTCACGATACGCCCCTTCGCTCGACACACTTACATGCATGGAGCCATCCACGAAAGAAGCATGCTCAGAGGAACGGCCGACGCTGCCAGGTCGGCGAGGCCCTCCAGGCAGTGAACTGCTGCGCAGATATGCCGGCAGAATCTGGCGCACACTCTTGTTGGAGCCTTTGATGCTTGTGCTTGACTCCTCTTGGAAGTCAGGCATAGGTACGGTGTGGGCGCCAAACCCACCTCTTCCGGTGTAATCAGTGGCATGTGGCATTACCCGCCCACCACGTGGCGGCGAAAATTCACCTGGTCTGCCCTTTGGTGGTGAAGCCCACGTGGCCAGGCGCTGTTTCTTGGACTTTTGCACCGCGTGCTGCATGGGCATGAGAGCACTCAGGTTTGCAGCGCTTGCTTTAGGCACCCTTTTCGCCTGCGCACCCACAAGAGAATGGACGCGCGAATGTTCGTTCTCGAGAACCTCCTTCATCACGTCTTCGAGGTTTGCGCGCTGGTATTTCCGAGCCTGCTGCTTGGCTGTGCGCAGCAACGTGGCCAGCTGACCACACTGCATTGCATCAAGCACGGCATTGCGCAATGCCTCCCTCCGTTCTTCAATCGCCATATCGACAAATGTAATCCAGTTGTTAAAGGCAAGCACAACGCAGGCATTGCCAATGCGGTAGGCAATGCGGCCAACGATTTGTCTGTTGCGCCGCTCCTTTTCGAAGTATTCCTTGTAGAGCTCGAAGCAGTGCACCATTGGTCGCTTAACGATGCGCATGAGGGTCTTGCTGCCCTTAGCTGCCATTTCACGTTCGGCAATTTTCCGGTCCTTGATTATGTCCATCCATGTTTGCAGGGCCAGTATCACAACACGTTTGTAGAGCTCAAACACCGCCCTCTTTACCGTGCGCTTACGCTCAGCACGTTCGTGTGCAAGCTCTTGCCATGCACGCGCCAGTGGCATGACCCCGCGCAGTTCGTAGCGCCTGCGAAAATTGGCCACGGTTTTGCGATAATGAATTGCCTGCTGCGCATGTTCGTAGATCGAACGGAAAGGATGGATAGTCTGCTTATTCATCCACATCAAAATACCGTCACCCACCAGACTTCTGTTATACAGTCGATCGTCCACGCAGTCTTTGAACTGATAAAACTGTTCGCGAGTGAGGATGTTGCGCCACTTGATCTTGATTTGATCTTGAATAGAGCGAAATTTTTTGAGGTCCTTGAGCCAAGTCGTGTAGGCTCGCCATGCCGTGTACAAGCCAAACTGCTTGCGTCTTTTCTTTGCCTTCAAATTTTTGAACATCATGTCCTTCCACTCAGCAAATGCCATCTTGATAAAGTTACCCGTGAGCATGTGGAGAAAGGTACCGCATTTTTCGCCCACTTTGAACCATAGCTCGCGGCAATCATCCATGTAATCAGCCCAGTATCCCCAAATACGTAATGCTGGATCCATTTCGCGCTTCACAGCCAACAATGCAGCATTGTGCACGTGCGAGCGCTTGGTGCTCTTATTCTCGGCGTACATTCGCAGAGCATTGAAACCGCGAACTAAGCCCATGTTGAGCCAGCGCCCCAACGTGCGACCTGCCACCTCCTTGAAGTGTGCTGCTGTGTCCGTGTGTTGAACCCAGTTCAGCCAACACTTGAGGAAGCATGCATTGTGCAAGAATGCACCGAGACGCTTCATCTTCAATGCCTGCCGGTTGCGCTTCACTTTTTTTCTTGAGAGCCAGCCTCGCATGATTTTTTGGATCTTCACGGCGGCCTGGTGCTTGCCCATTTTCTCTTTGTTGCGCACCATTTGTGCTTTCTGGCGCCGTGCCTGCTGCCCCTTCCACATAGCCTGCATTTTCGTCGCTGCCATATTGTCCATCTCATCCATTGTGAATTTCTGGCCGTTGTGTTTTTGCTGCAGACGCTTATAGTAGGCCGACGAACCCTTCATGCGCTTCGACATCATGTATGCCTGCCGTCTTCGCCAGGCTGTCTGCATTGTGAGTGCTGCGTACGTCTCTATTTGCTCAGGGGTGAGATTGCCCTTGCCTGGCTTTATGACTGATACGAACTTGAGATAGCTCGAGAGTGCACGCTGCCAACAGCCACAGCATAAACCAAGTCAAAGCACGCCAATCTGTCGCAACCAACATGATACGTTGCACCTGCTATAATGGAATACAAATTACAAACAGCCACCTGGCGCTGCATTTTCTTCCTGGCGAGGTAAATGCGGATGGCGCACTGGATGGCGATGGCAGCCTGGTTCTCGCGGGCATGCACCCACAATTTTCGCTTACGCCAAAGCGCCCGCCGTGCCAGCCTGCCCCACCACCATATCAGTGTGCTGTGCACATCATGAGGCATGGGGCCGTATGCCATGCAGCCGCCTTGGTAACAACGATGGGTACAGACCTGGACCGGTACGAGGTCTGAATGCGCATAGACATAGACGTGCGACGCTCATGCTGCCGCTTTGCCACGGTGCTGTCCATTGCAAACCACCAAGGTTCGCTTCTCTCCGCTCGCCACTTCCCTCACACACACTTCCACGAGTGGAGCCTACGCGCGGAGGAGCTTGCCGTTGGTCAAAAGTTTCCACCTCCACTTTGAAATCATAACTAGACTCTCTCCCGGCAATGAAGTTCCTGAAAATGCTGGGGTTGGGTTTAGGGTTTACGACTTCAAGGAAGAGCCGCCAGCATGCTCCTTTGCCGCTTCCGCTGACATACTTCGAAACTCTAAACATAAGTTGGAGGATACCTTCAATTTCCGAATGAACATGAAAGCATACACACATCCATACAAACACATTTTCGAGCTGCCGGCTGCGGTTTGAGGTTGAAGTTCCGGTTCCTCACACAGCCGCCAGCCTCGGCCGTCAAACGCCCTGTGCAGGCAAATTCAGTGCTGAGGCAGCAGTAAGGCCTTCTTCGAGCTTCGATGGAAGGCGGATGCACAGGCGCTCGATGCTGCACGCAGGAACACACGGTCTGTGATTGGGCAAGCAACTGGAAGCGAACAGTTTTCAGCACATTGAGTTGTCTCCCGGATGACTCTCTCGAACCTGGAGCAGCGGGAAGTAGAGATTACGTGATATCAACTGCCGGTCTTGGTGCAGCTGCTGCGGATTTGGATGAACCCTAGAATTCTTCGCAGGGAAACCAGATTTCATGCTTGCGAAGCAAGCGTGTACGTAGGTGTGCATGTGGATGTATGTGGATGTGTGAATACGTGGATGTGTGGATGTGTGTGTACTTGTGTATGTATGTGTGCGTGCGTGTGTATGTGTATGTGTATGTGAGTGTGTGTGCGTGTGTGTGTATGTGCGTGTGTGCATCTGTGTGTGTGTTTGTGTGTTTGTGTGTGTGTGTGTGTGTTTCTAGCGGTTGAGGGAGTTGATCGACTGCGCTGCCTTGCAAGTGTATGTGTATATTATGTGTCAATTACCAATAGCTGTTCTTTCTGTGGTACTGCTGATGCTCCTGGTTTTATTGCAATTTGCTCTCTCGCTCGCCCCTGCCCTCACTCTTGCTCGAGCTTTTTCGTCTCTCCCTCTGTCTCTCTTCGCTCTCTCCTGCTTCCTCTTGCGCTCAGCTCTCTTGCTGCCTTCTCCCACCACTTCTTCTCCCCCTCGCCCTCGCCCTCTCCCTCTCCTTCTCCCTCTCCCTCTCCCTCTCTTCCTCCCATCCTGCCTTCTCCCACCACTTCTTCTCCCACCCACCTTTGCCCTCTCCCTCTCCCTCTGTCTCTCCCTCCCCCTCTCCCTCCCTCTCCCTCTCCCTCTCCCCCTCCCACTTTTTCTTCAAAAGTTTGTACTCCTCACTTTTTTGCCTGGGTTTAACTCGGATACTTGAAAGACAGCGGAGCGACGGCGGCGGCTACTTCTCTGTGTGTAAACATTGCGCGTAATTTTTGCGACATTTACAGTGTTTCTGTGTGTGTTTTGATCAATTTCCGGTAGTTTTAGGATAAAATCCCGAACAATGTTAACAAGATTCAAAAAAATGAAGGAAACATGGACATAATGGTCTGAAACCCGTATTTTTTTTCTAAAAACTAATACTATTGTTGTGCACAAGACGGACAGGTGTGATCCTATCTCTTTCTGCGGTGTGTCATACAGTAACGGGGGGGCGCCTGGCTGAGGGCGCTGCCAAAGGCACTAGATTCGTGCGCGGAACTGTCTTTCCGACCCGCGTAGCCTCATCGAAGCACGTTTCGCCCCTCGCAACAGTGCGCTCGTTAGGGCTATTTTCCACCATTCTCAAGAGTCGCATTTCTCTGGTGGCCACCTCTGTCGAAGTGGCACACAGCCTACGTGGCGTTCGGCGACGCCGGCAGCAGGGTGATGACTGCGGGTTTGAGTTTGCTGTTGTCTGCCTTCCTGCTCGCATGCGTGCCCGCACCGCCTGGTGCTCGCTGGGGTCCCATGTTTTGGAGGCTGGAGATGGCCTGTGAAGATGCTACAGACGAGACTTCGCACAGCGGTTGCCGCACGCTTTTCTCGGCCCTGACTATGCACAGAATGCCCTTTGTGTGAGCATGCCTTGCCCCTGGTTGAGCTGCGCGTGCCCTGCTGTGCTGTTTGTCTTGCAACACAAACAGGTAACACAATGCACACATCAACAAAAACGGATGCGACACGCCAGGTGCCATTGCCCAGTCCTCGACCACGTGCGGCGACCTGCTTCCCCAGATGAGCTCATCAGAAGTGGATCAGCGAAGAACTCAGGAGGGGACGCGGGGGGTCTGCGCAACAAAGAAAGGACTCAGCGACACTAACAGTATTTCTTCGAACAATAAGAGATGACTTTCATTGTTGCCTAGCATGTTCTTGTTTGTGGCCATATCCTTAAAAGACACTAGTACAGAATTTTTACTATGAGCTAGTGTCTTTCCCAGCAATCTCTCTCAGATTCGGGCCGAAACACCCGAAGTACTCGGGCTCGGGCTGCCTCTCTTGCCATTGCGCGCCTATAGCCCTGCAAACAATTGTGCCATGACAGCCTCGTCAACTTGTCGCGAAGTAGGAGCCCAACAGCAGGGTATTGCACTCAAGACACCCACCTCGTCAAATCGAGCCTCAGCTGCCTCTGCTATGCACAGATTCTGCGACAACAACAGTGCCTGGTCTTTGTCGTCATGACTGATGCGCCGTCGAATCTTCTCCGCCTGGGTCAGCAGTGATACTGCCAGGCCTATCTCAGTAGGCTCTTTGGTTGCCAAGTAGGCTGCCCCCAACGTATGGTAAGGAATGACGGCGTCGGCATGCTTGACGCCAGTCATCTTGATCTGGATGCGTTGAAGCTCCTTGCTACTGACTATGGGCTCCTGTGCGAGGACTTGCAGCTGCAAGAGCTGCTCCTGCAGCTTCGACGCCGTGGGAAAGAGCGGGCATACATTCTCTGGCTTGAGCATAAACTCCGTATTGTCGCGCATATTTAAGCGAACATCCAAGCAACAATTGGACACTACCGTCCGTTCCTGTTTTTGAGATTCTGGGAGGGAAAAAGGAGTGTCCGTTCCTGGAATTTTTATTTACTGATAATGTTCGATTTATGTGATACACGTACTTGAGACACGTACTTCTAGTGCATCTTGCCGACAGTCCAAACCATGTCTATGCACCTCTCTACATCCTTGTGAAGGTGTGCACTTGGCCGCTGTGCATGCATTCAAGACATTTGGCATGCATTCAATACATTTGGCACTGAAAGGAGTTTCACCCGCATGGACACCCTGAGTTTGTACGTGATTAAAATGTGTGTGTTGCTAAATGCTGGCTTCTGTGCCTTATCTGCCCAGCACCGGCATCTTTCCACCAGTCGTCACCTCACAACTACAGTTCAACAAGATCCACACACTACTGTGTGGTGACATCTTAGGCGAACCAACCGCCGCGGCCCCTACCAAATCTTATTTTACTCAACTCCTTTTCCGAATCCGTACTAAGTAATCTCCTCAAAAGTGTCAATGCTGATATGGGGTTATGGTCACGGTCCGACTCGGAGATAACATTTCCACGCGAAGGGCGATTGTGGGATTTTGATGGGACTCGGGAAAATACACAAACGATTCCTTACTAGGAAAGAAACAGCGTGGTGAGGGTGCAGATATCTCTAGTCTGATTGACATTAAATCTATAAATTAAAAGTCTATTTAATAAATTGAGTTTGGGAATCACAATGATGGTTGTTTGAATAAGAGAATCTGGGAGTAACCCAGATCCTTGGGTCGTTCCCGAGACTAGTTTAATCGTGACATGAATAAAACACCAACACATTTCCGAGTCCCACCGAAATTCCAAACCCCCCTCCGGTGGAACTATTACCACTGACCGGTGCCTTACCCACATCCAAGACGCCGCGCACAGCGAGAGTTTCCGATTCTGGGGTCATAAGTGACCAAGGCGGGGGGGATGTCACTCTTAAAAAAAAAGGTATCTGAGCAGTGCCCAACGCAGGTGCTGCGCCACCCGGGTACCTCCAAGTTCGCGTCGTGAGGGGCAAACGAATTGGGGTCATTCATTAGTTGATGGTCTCAAGACCAAGTTGCAAGACGAAATGGATTGTAGACGATGTAATGTTGTCAAACTTGAATGGATTCAAGATCTAAGGTCCTCCACACTTGGACCGAATGCCCTCAAGACCCAGTCGATTCAAACTTGTACCTTGGTATCAAGGCACCGGCGGTCCCTCGACTCGGAACTTGAGAGGGGTTTTACCGTGACAGTCCGCCACTCCGAGTCGGCCTGGGGACTTACGTGACTATGTCGGGTTTTCAAGTTTCTTTCACAAACGAACCCCACTATCAGTTTCAAAACTCTCAGACTACTCTCAAGGTATGAGAAAGAAAAGAAAAATGAAGAGTTCACCTACAAGTTGAAAAGATAATACACTCAGGACCTAATACTTCGTACTAGTGCAGCACAGAAGGTGCACTACAAGGATGTCTCAGGCTGATGTCTTTTGTGTCACTGTTTCCTCCGAAAAAGAACATGCACACCACCGTGACTGGCCCTCGAAAGCTCAACAACCGGCAAAGTTTGGAGAGGGAGAGACACCACACCCAATAAGACAACAAGATACCAATCTCAGGGCCGCTCCAAGGGCACACGCTGGCACTCTGTATTCAGGTCTGAGCGATGGTGCGGTGCAACACGGATATCGTTTTTCCCCCTCGTGAAGTCATCTGCTTCAGCCTGAGTCCACTACTGTAGCAGTTAAGAATTCGGTGGACTTGGAGTGACATCGCTGTCGTAATGACTCACTCAGGCTGGCAGATTTTTGGGTGCAGGTCATTTTCTAGGCGTTTGATGGCGTTTTGGTGACAGACTGAGGGGTGGGAGGCGAACCATAGATTGTAGCCAAACGTGATCCTGATCCTTCGGTTTCCAATTTTGCCTGGGACAGCATTTTTCAGATGAACGTGGACTTCCATTTTACTACCTGAAAATTGGATTTTTTGAATATCTCCGAATATCTGGCGAGATACGGTATCCAAATGAACCCATGGGTTACAGAAAGAAGATAACAATCTGGAAAGTAGCCTGTATTGTGCATGTGGGGGCTGTTATCGACGATTATCAGGGGGAGGGAGCGAGCTGATCAAGAAAGTGCCTATGATGGAAAGATTGCCCAGGCGATTTGACATCGTTGAACACTGATAACGTCAACTTCTGCACGCGAAGTCGCCCGTACCAGCGCGAGGCGTCTTGGCCATCCGGCCCGGGACAGTTTTATTTAGATTTTTTTAGTCAGCCTCCCACCCCTCGACACACTGGCATCTTAGCGGTAACGGTACCGGAGAATGCGTTAACATCTGTGACCGTAGACACTTTACATGTGCATATGCCAGTAATGTCGAATCTCACAACCGGTAGTCTCTCACCTTGCCTGCTGTCAATCTTATTGAGACTTCCCGTGATCGAGTCGGGAAAATGAAATCATTTCAACAGTACTGTGACTTTGAAAAGGCTATGTGGTAAAGACCCTTAAATGTCCGAAAAGGACCCTATTCAGGCGCGCGGCAAGCGATGGGCCAGATCCGCCAAGCACCACCCAATTTCAGCCGTGATCCATACAGATGGATGGTTTGGGGGCTTCAACTGGAACGGGGTGGCGAAAACAGTGTTTCTCATGCGTGGAGTAAGGTGGAAACTCACTCCAAAAAACACCTTTCCCCGAAAAATTCGAGTTGAGCAGGCTCAACTCGAAAAACAAAGAGGAAAAAGGTGATACCCGTATGCATCGATCTGTATGGATCGCGGCTGAAATCAGATGGTGCGATTGCCACGCACCCACCCATGAACTGCACACGAACTCCCTGATAGCTCGGCGGTATCTAGGCGGTCCACTCACGAACAATCTCATGAATAGGTGGTCAATGGGTGGTGTATCGCAATCCGATGATTTTTATTACAGGAGCGGTCCGAGGAGCCTGAGACATGCGGCATAGGATGATAGGGCCCTGTGAGAATTTCTCATGCGTCGCACCACGATAGGTGCCACTTGACTCGTCGCGTGCATTACACGTGGTTGTACCAGAGTTCCAAGTTGAATCTCCACCAGTGACTCGTCTCTCTCATTAAACTTTGAAAGAGATCTTGCATGCCGTCTTGAATAGGGTACTTGGGTCGCGACGACCTACGTACAACACTGGTTTGTGTACCAAAATTTCAAAATATGAAACAGTTGAGATGCTCATCTGACGCTACAAGCGTGTCCTCGTGATGCTCGTGGGGTTTATTTTCAAATTGAGATGTTCTGTGCACGACAGCTGCACCAGGTGGGCGTACAGCCCGATTAGCCCCGTGTACTCTCGTCCATCATCTGCCGCGCGTTGCGTCATTGAGAGTAGAGTTTTTATTGAAAACTGATAGTGGGTATCCCAAGGACACGGGGGTTGCTTTGTTCACCCTGGCAACCCCTTTCAATCCCCCCTGCTATAACACCCATCGGTCTGCTCCACCAGTCTCCGCCCTCGCCCATTCCAGGGGAAGAGGTCCCAGTCACCAGTTGACATGCTCGAACATAGAGACACGTATGGACAGGCCCAAGTCTGTAGCAAGGGTCATCAGGGGAGTAGCGTAGACCGTCCATGTCAGCCGTCTTTCCCTTGGATCAAGTTCTGGCATGTACAGAATCCGCTACCTCAGAGTATTCGACTACGTCTCAGTGTCTTAGTGCGCTACTGGCCCGGGGCCGGCCAGGGAGAGTGAAGTTTATCCCCTGGTTTTTGGTTATTTTGTATCTTGTTATCTGTGATTTTGTTGTGGAGCGTGCACTGTTTTACAAGTATGGGGTGGGGCGCGACATTTCTCAACCAGAGGGGAGTGTTTACCCT
>Ga0105054_10011938_pt1 | contig 10728 bp, 5 predicted proteins | sample BON02_FD_78091 | JGI IMG/M metagenome (GOLD analysis project Ga0105054, IMG submission 78091) | Freshwater microbial communities from Lake Bonney liftoff mats and glacier meltwater in Antarctica - BON-02 (megahit assembly) | ecosystem: Environmental > Aquatic > Freshwater > Ice > Glacier... | reverse complement strand
GGTCGCTGTCATGGGGATCGCGACGCTCGTCATTTGGATGGCGACGCGCCGGCTGCGCGCGAGCGCCCCCAAACACGTTTAATTGCGGCTGCGTCCGAAAAGATTGTTCAGCAGGAAGCCGTCGAGGCTGGCGGTGCCGGTGCTCTGGCTTTGCTGCGCCGGCGGCTGAACGGTCGTGGGCGGCCTCGGCGCCTGCGCCACGCCGCCGAATAGACCGGAGAACAATCCGACGCTCGGCGCGGTCGGAAGCCCGGCGATCGGCACGCCCTGATGGGCGCCGCGCATGAAGCGGCTCCAGATTTCCACCGGCATGCCGCCGCCGGTGACTTTCTTGGTCGGCGAATTGTCGTCATTGCCAAGCCAGACGCCTGTGACGAGACGCGACGTGTAGCCGATGAACCAAGCGTCGCGGAAATCCTGGCTGGTGCCGGTCTTGCCGGCCGCCTGCCAACCTGGCAGCGCCGCGTTGTGCGCGGTGCCGACGGTGAGCGTCTCTTCCATCATCTGGTTCATCATGCCGGCATAGCGCGCCTCGATGATACGGCCGAGCGGCTGCGGATTGCGCACATAGAGGACCTTGCCGTCGGCATTGCTGACACGCTCGATCACATGCGGGATGACCGCGTAGCCGCCATTGGCGAAGGTCGCGTAGGCTCCGACCAATTCAAGCGGCGAGACTTCCGAGGTGCCGAGCGCGATGGAGGCGTTTGGTTCGAGCTTCGACGCGATGCCGAGCCGATGCGCAGTGCGGATTACCGCCATCGGCGAAAATTCCATGGTGAGGCGCACCGATACGGTGTTGAGCGACAGCGCCAGCGCCTTGGTCAGCGGCACCGGGCCGTAATATTCATGACTGTAATTTTCCGGCGTCCAGCCTTTGATCTTGACCGGGCCGTCCACGCGCACCGTGTCGGGCGTGAGGCCGTGTTCGAGTGCGGTCAGGTAAACGAATGGCTTGAAGGCCGAGCCGGGCTGCCGCTTGGCGGCGACGGCGCGGTTGAATTGGCTATCGGCGTAATCGCGCCCGCCCACCAGTGCGCGCACGGCGCCATCCGGCGTCATCGCCACCAGTGCGCCTTGCCCGACGCTGAACTTGGTGCCTTTGGCCGCGAACACCTCGTTGAGCGATCGTTCGGCGTCCGCCTGCAAGGCGCCGTCAATTGAGGTCTGCACGGTCAGATCTTCGTCGATATGGCCGATGGAATCGTTGAGCGCGTCCATCACCCAGTCGGCGACATAATTAACCGCGCCGTTGGCGGTTTGCCCGACGATGCGCGGCGGTCGCGCGATCGCGATCTTCTCCTTCGCCGGGCTGATGAAGCCGAGCTCGGTCATGGCGGCCAGCACCGTTCGCGCACGTTGTTCGGCGGCGTTGAAATTACGGGTCGGCGCCAGCCGCGATGGCGATTTGACGAGGCCGGCCAGCAAAGCCGCCTCGGCAATTGTCATGTGCCTCGCCGACTTGTCGAAATAGCGCAGCGCCGCCTGCTCGATGCCATAGGCGCCGGCGCCGAAGTAAACCCGGTTGAGATAGAGTTCGAGAATCTGCGTCTTGGAGAATTTTCGCTCCAGCCACAGCGCCAGCAGAACTTCCTGAAGCTTGCGGGTGATCGTTCGTTCTTGCGTCAGAAAAAGATTCTTGGCGAGTTGTTGGGTGATGGTCGAGCCGCCTTGCGCCACGCCACGGTGCAGAATATTGGCGACCGCCGCGCGCGCGATGCCGTAGGGGTCGACGCCGAAATGATCGTAGAAGCGGCGGTCCTCGATAGCGACGAAGGCCTGCGGCACATGGGCCGGCATTTCCTTGAGCGTCAGCACCTCGCCGGCCATGTCGCCGCGCCGCGCCAGCGGTCGTCCTGCCACGTCGAGAATCTGAATTGAGGGCGGGCGTTTCGGAACCTCGAGTGATTGGATCGGCGGCAGATGCGCGCCGACATAGACGATGGCGCCGACGCCGCCGATGCCGATCCAAAGACCGAGTACAAGCGTCCAATAAACCAGCCGGCCAACCAGCGAGCGCTTCGGCCCGCGCTTTTTTCGGGCGCGCGATTTCGTCCGGATGGGTGTCTGCTTGCTAGGACCGCTGCGGTCGGAAGGCGTCGCCCGCAAGTCGGGCGTCGCGTCGAATACCGGCTCCCGGCGGCCGCCTGATTGTTTCCGTCCCGAAGCCATTACGCGATCCACGCTACAAGCGGTGCCCAGATACGCACCGTTCCCCGGTGGCACGCTACGAGCCGCGATTTAAGAGGCCGTTAAGCGGGAATTTCCGCACGCCTGATGCGCCCACCGGTGACGGGTGCGGGTTCCTTAACCATCAGCACGTATTCCGGGTGTTTCATACGCGTTGCCGCTTAAACTATCAGAATCGTTAGATTTTGGGCGCTACGGCTAAGACGGGGGGGCGCGGGGACACCGCGCGCACGTCGGAGGCGGAATGCCGATAGGATTTGCAGCGGCGGAATTCATACCGCTGGCGTCGAATGGCGCCGCGCTTGCCATGTTCGCCGCCATTGCCGCCGGCATCCTGCTTTTTATTTTCAGGCTGCGCCGCAACGATCGAAATTCTGCGCGCCAAATGCAGGACGTCGATTTCGAGGCGGTGCTCAACAGCATGTCGCAAGGGCTGGTGATGCTCGACGCTTCCGAGCGGGTGTTGCTTTGGAATCGCCGTTATCTGGAAATCGCGGGTCTTGCTCCCGGATTCATCAAGCCGGGTTGCACCCTGCGCGATCTATTACAGGCAAGAAATGAAAACGGCACGCTTCCGCTTGACGTGGAGAAGTATCGCGACGAGCTTCTCGATCTGGTCGCCCGGGGAGAAACGAAAAGCGTCATCTACGAAGGGAGCGACGGGCGTAGTAATCAGGTCATCATCGTGCCGATGGAGGGTGGCGGTTGGATCACCACCCACCAGGACATTACCGAGCAGGTCTCCGCAGGGCAGGTGATTGAAAATCAAAGGCTTCATCTCGACGCAGCCATTTCGAACATGCCGCAAGGTCTCTGCATGTTCGACAAAGACCAGCGCCTGATCGTGTGCAATCAGCAATACGCCGATCTGTACGGTATATCCGACGAACTGAAAAAGCCCGGAACGCTGCTGAGCACAATCCTACGTCATGCGGGTCGTTTGACGCATGACGCGGACACACTCGACGCTTATGTCAATGATCGTATCAAAAAAATTCAGCAGAAGAAGGCATATCAAATCGTCAACCGGCTCAAGGACGGCCGAGTTGTCTCGGTGGTTCACCGGGCCATGCCCGATGGCGGCTGGGTGTCGACGCACGAAGACGTCACCGAAGCCAAGCGACGGGAGGAATCGTTCCGCCTGCTGTTCGACGCCAATCCAATGGCGATGTGGGTGATGGATCGCGAAACGCTGAAGTTTCTCGCCGTCAACGAAGCGGTCATCGATCGTTACGGCTATAGCCGCGAACAATTCAAGACGATGACGGTGCCGGATTTGCGTACCCCTGCGGAGCGGAAGAAATTCGCTGCGCACCTCAAGGCGCTGCCGGTGCAACGTCATCTACAGGGCCGCAATGGCAAGCACTGCAAGGCCGATGGCAGCGTTATCGACGTTGAGGTTTACTCGCGCCCGTTTACTTATGATGGACGGCCCGCCTGGCTTGTCGTCGTTCACGACATAACTGGCTCCAAGATCGCCGCCGATGAATTGAGCCGAACCCGTAAATTCCTCGACGCGGTGATCGAGCACGTGCCGGTGCCGCTCGTGGTGCGCGATGTGGTCGGTATGGATGGCGATGCGCGTGGCGCTCGTTTCCATCTCTTCAACCGTGCCTACGAGCAATTGACCGGCGATGACCGGCGGGCGTTGATCGGCAAGACGGCCGATGAGCTTTATTCGCCCGCACGCGCCGATCTGGTCGTCGCCGCCGACAACGAAACCATGCGCGGCGATGGCGTAGTGGAGATTCCCGAGCACGCGATCGAGACAAAGGACAATGGTCGGCGCACCGTCACCGGTAAGAAAACCGTCATCCGTGACGACGACGGCAAGCCGGAATATTTGCTGACAGTTCTCGACGACGTTACCGAGCGGCGGCAGGCGGAAGCCCGCATCGCCTACCTCGCGTGCAACGACTCACTGACGGACTTGCCGAATCGGGCGACCTTTGTCGACTATCTCGACAAAACATTGGAGCATGCCGAAAAGAACGGCGAGAGCTTCGTCATCTTGTGCGTCGACCTTGACCGCTTCAAGGTGGCGAATGACCTCTACGGTCATCTCATTGGCGACGCGCTGTTGCGTGAGGCGGCGCGCCGCCTCGCTGTCGCGGCCGACGGCCAATTCATTGCGCGCGTTGGCGGCGACGAATTCACGCTGATCGTCACCAATTGTACCGACGCTGATTGCGCCGTGGCGCTGAGCGATCGGCTGTTAGTCGCCTTCAAACCGGCGTTCGAGGTTGGCAATCAGCATGTGTCGCTTGGCTTGAGCATTGGCGGCGCGATCTATCCGGCCGACGGCCGCGACGCCACCACGCTGATCGCCAATGCCGATGCCGCGCTTTATCAGGCCAAGGCGGAATCGCGTGGTGCGCTGCGTCTGTTCGACGCCACGCTGGCGGCGCAGTTGCATGATCGTCGTGAATTGCAGATGGATTTGCAGACTGCGGTCGGTCGCGGCGAGTTCATTCTGCATTATCAGCCGCAGGAGAAAATGCCGGGCGGCGAGATCACCGGATTTGAGTCGCTGGTACGCTGGCAATGTCCGCGCCGCGGCATGGTCTCGCCGGCTGACTTCATTCCGATCGCCGAGGAGACCGGGTTGATTGTGCCGCTCGGCAATTGGATTTTACGCGAAGCCTGTCGCGAGGCGGCGTCATGGCCGAAGCCGTTGAAAATCGCGGTCAATATGTCGCCGGTCCAGTTCCGCACCGGTGATCTTGCCGCTCAGGTGCACATGATCCTGCTGGAAACCGGGCTGGCGCCAAACCGGCTTGAGCTGGAAATCACCGAAGGCGTCATGATCGACGATTTCTCGCGCACGGTGGCGATCTTGCGCAAGCTGAAAGCGCTCGGCGTGCAGATCGCGATGGACGACTTCGGCTCGGGTTATTCGTCGCTGTCCTATCTGCACGCATTTGCCTTTGACAAGATCAAGATCGACCGCGCATTCATCGGCGATATCGAGGACAATCACCATTCGATGGCGATTGTGCGCGCCATCGTCTCGCTCGGCCATAGCCTCGGCGTGCCGGTGCTGGCAGAAGGCGTCGAGACGCAAGCGCAGCGGCAATTCCTGACGGCGGAAGGCTGCGACGGCGCGCAAGGTTATCTGATCGGCCGGCCGCAGCCGATCGCGTTTTATGCCGCCATGGTCGGCGGCGAAGAAAAGCGGCGGCAGGATCCCCGTGACGTCGCGCGCGCCGCAAGCCGCGCGCCACGAAAACGCGCCGCGAATTGAAAACCGCGTACGCTCGATCATGCGCCGGCGCGTCAATAAAGCCGCACCGGCATCTAGAAAATTGCCTCCGCTGCCCCCATATGTAGCAAATATGTCGTTTATTGCGCAGATAGCCCCGGAATACTGTCAAACGACCCCCGGGCCGGCCTGAATTCGCTGATTTTGACAAGGAGTTGATAGTATGGCGAGCGATACCCGCACCCCGGAAAGCGCCGAAGCACGGCAGAAGAAAAAAGCCCTGCAGGCCATCGAGGGTCAGAAAGCCATGCTCGAATATGAGCAGGGTTTGCGCGCCATGCGTGAGAAGACCGAGAAATTGCGCGCTCTGCGCCTTGCGCACGAGGAGGCGGAAGCCAAGCGCGCCGCCGAAGCTCCGCCACCGGTGAAAAAGAAAACCAAGAAGGCCGCCGCCGCGCGCTAGCGGCTGCGTACGCTATCGTCTTGGCGCGATGGCGTCCGGCGATGAGGCCGCCGCCTCGAAACGATCGGCGGAAATCTCCAGCGTTCCGACCACGGTCGGCATTACCAGGCGTACCGGCGCGGCCAGCGCCGTGCCGGCGATAGGAGAAAACCAGATCTCCATGTCGCGCCGCCCGCCAACATGTTTCACCAACAGACTATCGGGGCGGTAGCCGGCCACCGGCTGCAACATCACCGCGCAGACCAGCACAGGCCCGGCAGGGCCGTGATTGATTTTCAGGTTCTCGATGCGCTTGAACGACAGCGCGAGATTGTAACGGCGCTGGCCGTCGAAGATCGGCAGCAAGCGGTCGCAGTTTTCCGGCGCCAGCCGATCGTCGGCCGGCGCGGCGATCAGCATGGCGCTCAATGGATCTGTGACGCCACTCATGTCGGCGTCGTGCACCGGAATGCGGCCGTCACTGTTCGCATCTTGGGGCGGCGGCGTATCGAAGCGCAGTGTCTTGATCGCGCCGTCTTCAAACGCCATTTGCAAGCCGGTGGTCTCATCATCGTCCGTCACGCGCGACGAGAAAAAAGACGGCGTCAGCTCTCCGTTCGAAACCCTGCCGCGGGTGGCGATCCGACCTTCGCCCTTCACCAATATGCTGAATGGACCGCTGGCCTTGCCATTGGCTGACGCGCGATAGGCGTTGGCGCCGACATCGACGGTCCAGGTGAGTTGCCCGACCGAGACCCCCACCATTGAAATTGCATAATGCGCGTTCAGCCGTGTATCGGCCCCGGCCGCAACGACGGACGCGCCAAGCGCAAGACCGGCGCTCAGGCATAGGATCGTGCCGCGGGTTCTTGCGATCATGGTGGGGACTATAGCGCGTTGCGTCCGAGTCGGCAGTGGGCGATTAGCCCGCGCTTTTGCCTGATTTCGCGTCGCCGCGCGCAAACAGGCCGATGAGCGCGCGCTTGATCGCCGCCTGTCGGGTCGGCGAGGTGATCTGCGCGCCCAGGAGATCGACGACATAGAACACGTCGACCGCGCGTTCGCCGAAAGTGGCGACGTGGGCGGAGGCGATGTTGAGATTGAGCTTGGAAAGCGTTCCCGTCATCTCATACAGGAGGCCGGTGCGGTCGAGGCCGCTGACTTCCAGCATCGTGTAGCGGTGCGACCACTGATTGTTGATGGTGACCGTGGGCTCGACCACAAAGGCCTTGATGCGGCCCTTCGGCGGCGTGCGCTTGGCCACCACGTCGGGCAGGCGCAGTTCGCCGCGCAACGCCTTCTCGATCGCTTCGGCGATGCGCGAGGCGCGCCGCCTCTCGTCTTCGTCGCGCTCGAACTCGCGCGACAGCGAAATGGTGTCGAGCGCACGGCCGTCGGTGGTGGTGTAGATCTGGGCGTCTACGATATTGGCGCCGGTCATCGAACAGGCACCGGCGATGATCGACAGCAGCCAGGGATGGTCGGGCGCCAGCACCGACAGTTCGATGACTGCGCGGTTGGCGTCGAAGCTGATCGTGGTAGCGAGATTTTTGTCGGCGTCCTCGGCGACGCGCACGAAATGCGCGTGCTCGATCTTGTGCGGCAGATCGACTTTGAGCCAGTAGGCCGGATAAAGATGCGCGATATAGGCTTCCAGCCGTTCCGGCGGCCATCCCTTTTCCAGCATGGCGGCGCGGAATTCGGCCTGCGCGGCGGCAACACGCTGCGCACGATTGACCTCGGAGAAGCCGCCGGTCAGTACCGGCTCGGTCTCGAAATAAAGCGTACGGATAAGCTGCGCTTTCCACCCGTTCCAGACGCCGGGGCCGACCGCCTTGATGTCGGCGGTGGTCAGGATGCTCAATAGCTTGAGTCGCTCGACCGATTGCACCACCGCGGCAAAATTCTCGATCGTCTTGCGGTCGGACAAGTCGCGTGATTGCGCCACGCTCGACATCACCAGATGTTGCTCGACCAGCCAGGCCACGGTGTCGGTTTCGGCGGCGGTAAAGCCAAGCCGCGGGCAGAAGCGCTTGGCGATGCGCGCGCCGGCGATCGAATGATCCTCCGGCCGGCCCTTGGCGATGTCGTGCAGAAACATCGCGACGTAGAGCAGCTTGCGGTTAGCGGGACGGATTTTGTGGATCAGCTCGTTGGCGAGCGGGGTTCCCTTGCTAGTGCCTTGTTCGATCTCGGTGAGAATGCCGATGCAGCGCAGCAGATGCTCATCCACCGTGTAGTGGTGATACATATTGAACTGCATCATCGCCACGATCTTGCCGAAAGCGGGCACGAAGCGTCCAAGCACCCCGGCCTCGTTCATGCGCCGCAGCACGGTCTCGGGATCTTTTTTCGAGGTGACGATGTCGAGGAACAGCTCGTTGGCTTCCTCGTTGTCGCGCAGCTTGGCGTCGATCAGCTTCAGCGAGCGCGTCATGGCATGCATGGCGTCCGGGTGGAACGCCAGATTGTGCTTCTGCGCCAGATGAAATATCCGAATGAGATTGACCGGGTCGCGCCGGAATACGCTGCCATTGGCAAGCCGGATGCGGTTATTCTCGGCGATGAAGGCGTCGTTCTCGCCCAGCTTCCGGCTCTTGACCGGGCGCAGCTTCGCCATCACGCGGCTTAAAACCGGCACGGTCTTGGCCTGGCTGTCTTCCAGTTCGGCGCAGACGATTGCGGTCAGGTCGCCGACGTCTTTGGCGTTCAGGAAGTAGTGCTTCATGAAGCGCTCGACATCCTGTTGGCCGGGATGCTCGGTGTAGCCAAGCCGCACCGCAATCTCGCGCTGAATGTCGAAGGACAGTCGCTCCTCGGCGCGGCCGGTGACGAAATGCAGATGACAGCGCACCGCCCAGAGAAAATCCTCGCAGCGGCGAAACAGTTGGTATTCCTTCTTGTCGAAGACGCCGCGCTTGATCAATTCGTCCGGCTCGCGCACGCGATAGACGTACTTCGCGATCCAGAACAAGGTGTGCAGATCGCGCAGTCCGCCTTTGCCGTCTTTTACATTCGGCTCGACCAGGTAGCGCGACTGACCGCCGCGTCGATGCCGGTCCTCGCGCTCGGCCAGCTTGGCGGCGACGAACTGCGCGGCCGTGTTGCGCACCACTTCGGTATCGAAGCGGGTCACCAATTCGTCGAATAGCTTGCGGTCGCCGAGCAGAAAACGCGCCTCCAGAATGGCGGTGCGAATGGTCATGTCCGCCTTGGCCTGGCGAATGCATTCATTGACCGAGCGGGTGGCGTGGCCGACTTTGAGGCCGGTATCCCACAGCGCGTAGAGGATCGCTTCGGCGACCTGCTCGCTCCAGGCGGTCTGCTTGTAGGGCAGCAGAAACAACAGATCGATGTCGGAGCCGGGCGCCTGCAATCCGCGTCCGTAGCCGCCGGTGGCGACCACCGCCATGTGCTCGGTCTCGGAAGGGTTCTCGGATGGATAGAGATACTTGCGCACAAACTCGAACAGAATGCGGATGATCTCGTCTTCCATCCGGCACAGTCGTTCGGCGCAGCGGCGGCCGAGGCGGTCTTTCAGTAGCAACTGTTCGGCTTTGGCGCGGCCATCAATCAGCGCGGCTTTCAGCCGTTGTGCCAGGGCCGCGCGCAATTCGATGTCGTCGCCGCGGTGCGCCTTGGCGAGCTTTTCGAGGTCGGCGACGATGGCGCGGCTGTCGATCAGGTCGCCGGTCGCCCGGGTCGGGGGCGTTGCGGGGGCGCGCGAATCGCGGTCGAGAGCAAGAGAGGCCATAGGGTCATCGGGATAGCGGAGGCTGCGCTTTATGTCACCGCTCACCGGCAAAGATATTGGGCGGGGCCGCTTCCGGGTCGGCTTTTCGCATAATTTCCTGCCTTTCGGCCTCAGTCACCCCCATTCCTCCAGCATCCGGGCCATTCGGCTGCGGCCCTGGCCTGTTTGTTCCTTGGGGGCACGGCTGTGGTGACGCGCTCTAGGCCGCGTTATGGTCGTCTCAAACACCCAGAAACCGCCGGGGAGGCGTCCGAATATGCGCATGCGTAGCTTTCAAGTCTGCCGTTGCGGCGAGCCGCTTCAGGTTTCGGAAAAGCCCATACCCCAGCCCGCCGGCACCGAGGTGCTGCTCAAGACGCTGGCGGCCGGCGTTTGCCACAGCGATATCCATATCTGGGAGGGCTACTACGAGCTGGGCGGCGGCAAACGCCTGCAATTGCTCGAGCGCGGCATCAAACTGCCGCTGACCATGGGTCATGAGAATGTCGGCGAAGTGGTCGCGTTCGGTCCTGACGTTAAAGGCGTCAAGGTTGGCGACATCAGGCTCGCCAATCCCTGGATCGGTTGCGGCGAATGCGCCGTGTGCAAGCGCGGCGAAGAAAATCTCTGCAAGACCCCACGCAATCTCGGCGTCTTTACCGACGGCGGCTACGCCACGCACGTCATCGTGCCGCATCCGCGTCATCTGTTCGATATCGGCAAGTTGACGCCGGTGCAGGCGGCGCCGCTCGCCTGCTCGGGCGTGACCGCGTTCAGTGCGCTCAAAAAGGTCGGCCCTGCGATCAAGGACGAACCGGTCGTGATCATGGGCGCCGGCGGGCTCGGTCTGATGGGCATCGCCTTGCACAAGGCGATGGGCGGCAAGAGCGTCGTCATGGTCGATATCGATCCGGTCAAGCGCGAGGCGGCGCTGAAAGCCGGCGCGGTCGCGGCTGTCGACGGCCGCGCACCGGATGCGGCCAAGCAGATCATCGCTGCCACCAATGGCGGCGCCTGGTCGGTGATCGACTTCGTCGGCTCCTCCGATACGGTAAAGCTCGCGATCGACTCGCTGGTGACCAAAGGCGGCAAGATCATCGTCGTCGGACTCTTTGGCGGCGACGTCACAGTATCAACGCCATTCTTTCCGATGCGCGCGAT
>Ga0105054_10011935_pt1 | contig 10731 bp, 9 predicted proteins | sample BON02_FD_78091 | JGI IMG/M metagenome (GOLD analysis project Ga0105054, IMG submission 78091) | Freshwater microbial communities from Lake Bonney liftoff mats and glacier meltwater in Antarctica - BON-02 (megahit assembly) | ecosystem: Environmental > Aquatic > Freshwater > Ice > Glacier... | reverse complement strand
TTATATATATATATTTATATATATATAATATATATATATATATATATATATATATATATATATATATATATATATATATATATGTACACAAAATGATATATACATGTGTATATATGTATATATATTTACATAATGAAACATTTATATATATATATACATGTATATATATACATATAATGTATACATTCATATATATATATATATATATAATGTATACATTCATAAATATATATATACATATATATATATATGTATACATTTATTATATATATACATTCATTCATGTATATATGTATATGTACGTGTTCACTCACTCCCCAACTTCTGCCGCTCCGCCTCTTCCTTCCACTCTCGCTGCCCATAGCACCCAGAGGAGTCGACCTCCCCCGGCTTCGACGGCCAGGGCTCGGGCCACGACTTCCTCGGCACCGTCTGGCACCCGTCGAGCGGCTATGTCAATAACTGCGATGGCGGCCGCAGCCACAGCTACTGCGACTACAAGCAGAACTAAATCAGACAGCGTGCGCGCGCGGTTGTGCAACAGAACTCGAGCGCTTTGCCGTGACTACCGACCGCATCTCCAAAGATAGATCAGCCTGTTGCATGCGCCGAGGGAGCGCTCGGTCGGACATTCTGCGTTGTATATACAAGTGTCGTTAACTTGAGCGTTTTAGACTTGAACCTGTAAATTAAAGATTCTTGGTTGCTCAGTCTTCTCTGGATTTAGTGAGAAGGCTGTCGGAACACGTGTAGGGACTGTGGGCGCGCGGTGGCGAGGCGCACCTTCGCTGCCGCAGATGGGGACATCTGTTGCGCATTTTCATGCATGCATACACGAATCTTCTAGGAAGACCTTTCTTCCCATCATCTCATGAACACAAAAATGCAGTTGGGAATGTGTTTGGTCACATCTTTGATATCAGTTCCTGGTCCAAGTGGGATTTGTTGTTGGGAGGGGGGAAAGGGAAAACAGGTGAGACGCTGGCATGTCTTGAGACGAGGTTCACACGTGTGACAATCCTGATTCGATCGTGAAAAGAGCGTACAGATACTGACGTGGGCATGATTGAGACGCTGGTACGGCGAGCAGTCTGGCTGAAGCAGTCAGAGAAAGAAAAAAATAGGTGAGACGCTGGCATGTTTTGAGACGAGGTGTACAAGTGTGACAATCCTGACTCAATCGTGAAAAGAGCCTTTAGATACTGGCGTTGGCATGTTTGAGAAGATGGTATGATGAATCGTGAAAAGACGCTATAGCTACACAGTGTAGTACGGCCAGTTCCCGAAAAGACGAGACTCGAAACCGATCGGAATGTAAATCAGAATCCTGAATGGTCATCGCCGGTTTTTGAAGCGGCTCATTAGAGAAGCAACATGTACTTTGAACCTCAAGGATTCCGTTTCGAATTCTGATGACCGTTTTGAGTCTCGTCTTTTCAAGAATGGGCTGTACTGATATGTCATGTCAGTGTCAACGTCTTGAGACACTGGCACGGCATGTAGTTGCTATGCGCTTGATTAGCCCACAGATAATCGTGTGTTTGAATCGAGATCCAAGCCTGCAGATACAACACTGTTGTATACATATGTGTATTGTCATATTCTTAATTACGTATGTATGTGTAGATGCATGATGCACACACACCTGCTGGTGAGTGATCGCTTTCTCTCTCGCAGACAGTATTCTGAGGCTGCGTGTATGTGCATGTGTTTCACACACACATACATACTGTGACACACATGCACACACACACAAATGAACAAACACACGCACACACACACACACACACACACACACACACACACACACACACACACACACACACCGTGACGCACGCGCGGTGTTGAGACAGGAAAATCGTTTGCAGGATATTTCAACATTTGTGATTGATGTTGCAATTAGTGCTTCGTAAGAAATAGTCTAGTAGCTTTGCTGGAAGCTCTATTCACTCGGATCTTTTTAAATCTGAGGTCTTGGTGTGTTTCCATTTCTTCTAAAATATGTTTGCGTGTATATGTGCTAGGCCTTTGTCTCTCAACAAAAGCCTACATCCGCCCCTTCGAATCAGGCTCCTATGCCTGGTTCTTGCCACCATAGAGTCCTTATGTACGCTGATCATACATGTGTTCCTGTTTATTTGTGGCTATGTATGCGTTTGTGTAAATGTGTAATGAAAGTGATAAATATGCACAATTATAAGTATACCAGTGACGATATCACTTGCAATATTCAAGTAGCAATGCAATGGGGCAAACAAACGTACTATAGGCCGGCCAATGCTTAATGAATTGATTCATTACCGAATTAATTCGGGGCCAAACATTCTGTAAAGTTGTTTGCTTACGAGGGCCTGTAGCAATGTAGAAACAGATGTTCATGGTGACATAAAGCAAGCAGTAAAGTGACAAGTTTTTAGACAAGTAACAGAATAAAAATACGAATAAGTAAACTACAATAAGTGTGTCCATCTTTGGGACTCTGGGAGGTCTTCATTTCAAAAATGCATGCCAAAAATAAAACATTCAGAACCCTGTAATTTGATTTTTCTTCACAGTATCAGTATAAATTGTTATCCAAACTTTATTATGTATTACCTTCATACCCAAAAATCAATTTGTTTATCCAAACTTTAGTACATATTACCTTCAGACCCAAAAATTAAAAAAATTCGAGACACCACTTCCTCTTTCTGGATTTTTGAAGTGTTGAACCCCCAACTTAATCACTTAAGACCCAACCGTTGGCCACTTGATTATGGTGACGGACCCCCTACTGAGTAAAACAGTCTGAAATGTTTGTGGGCTGGTCTGCATCCTCGGGCTAATCAATCCTAATCAGCAAATCTTGCTAAGTGATGACTATTTAATCCTTCACAACACATTTGGTGTACCAAGTATAGAAATTTTATGTTCCTTAATTTTAAATGCAAACAGTCAAAGTGTTGTTTAAGATTTTTTAATTGTCTTGAAATACTGTGTCACGGACCTTGCCCCTCCAGGTCCCTGTCCCCCTAGTCAGCGACATCCATGTCTACAACGCATATGTTTGGTGAATTCAATTGCCACGGCTAGTGTCCCAGACCTGTCGTGCTTTTTGAATCCTGATAAATTCTGACGGCGTGGACATCTATGGCGGCAGAATTTATGTGACGGCAAAGGGAAAGTAGAGCGTTCTTAGGGAATTATAGGAACAACCCGCATGTCCCCTGGGGACATGAAAGGCGAGAGATGATGACAATTGCAGGGATCATTCTGGTAGCCAAATTGCTTGCAAAAATCAAACGACGATCTGATGTAGGCTGCAGATTATGCAAGAGGGCGCAAGAGCACCGCATTGCAGGCACAGACAATTTGCCGGAGGAGACGTATGCACACATAAAGACTCACTGGCACGTGGCCTTCTGCGACAGAATGGCGACAACTGTGACGGCTACACTCCATTTCATCTGGCGACATCTATATGCCAGCGTACAAGCTGTTCCAAACACCAACGAGTAAGCTCGGGTTTGCAAGAGAGTAGTATCAACACATTGTGGCAGGCGAAAGAGTTTGAGCAGATGTGCAGAAGAGAATCGTCGACAGAAAAAGCAGCAGAACTTGACAAAAATGATCTCTGTGAAAGGGTAGTATTGAAAGAGTACGAAAGAAAACGCCAAACTCGATTTCGACACTAGATGAGTATTTTGATATATATCTTGAAGATTTTGAAAATACATATGTATGAATCTCTTTAAAATTCTTTCCAAAATCTTCCAAATTCCTTTGAAAAACATCAAAAAACTTATTCTTGATCTCAATACTTCCGTATTTCTCTCCAACCCCTAATTTGCCCTTAAAAAATCCGCTGATGCCCCCGGCGGGTAGATTTTTTTAACATACTTGCGTATGTTGGGATATTCTGTAGCCTCCTAAACATTGTGAATCTTCTGTATACTGGAATGTTCTCGAGCCTCCGACGCTCCAGAATATCTCTGATGTTCTATGACTGTGGTATTGTGATGACCTGGAGTCGGACTCGATTTCGACCCGACAACCTTTTATGAAAATCGTTTTTGGAATCGGAGGCCGGATGGCATAGTGATAAACAAGAAGAATCGAACACTACACATCCTGGAGTTCAAACGGTCATCTGACAGAAATAAGGATTTTGGAAGATGAGCCTAATGAGCAACACAAAAGCATTATCGAGACGCTCAATGTGGCTGCCCCGGAACGGACGTTTGAACAGATTAATTTTGAGGCAGGGAAGCGTGGTGCAGGTGTGGAAGACAATTTCTATGACAAGCTCGAAAGGCTTAATGTACCAGTAGAAAAGAGGGACAAGATTCTGGCGGTGCATGTGCAATGCATATGCGAAGCGCATGACACAGAATCAAATCCTGCTATCAGCAAATACATGGGTCGTCTGGGGCTGATGCGACGACGTCGATGAAGAACCACGTCAAAGCTGAAGTCCATTTCTATCAAAAAAGCAAAGGCAGAAGAGGGATTGGTAAAAACATACACACAGGTTTAAAAATCAGATTTCTGTTATTCAGCAAAAGTGAAATGGAATCATGATGGCACGTGGATAAGAGAAATTGGAGCAAAGATAATCCAAGACTCAGAGCGACAATTTAAGGAGGGAGTGCAGGCTGCAAAATAAAAGCGCGGTGCAAGGGCAGGGTGGGAGCCGACAGCATGTCGTTGCTGATCGTGGCGAGGAAAGAAAGGCGCGTCTCGCTCGGGGTGGGATTTGAGAACATGAGGGGTCGTGAAATAAGGGGCCCAGCAAGGACTGGGTGTGGTGGCGTTTCGATGGTCAAGTCCAAGGCGCAGTCCAGGGGAAAGAGTGTATGGGGCCGTCGCTTGCCATCACTGCCATTTTGTTTTTAGAGTTTACTAAAGTATTTCAGCTTTCTGTCTCGATGAAGGAGGTTGCTAGCGAATATCCGTTCTGTAAACTCATATCCATGAATCCTGATGTATTTCAAATGTATTTCATTTCATTTATTTTCTTGTTTCATATACATAAATTCTTCAATATTTCACAATTCATTTTATTTTATGTAATTTTATTGTCAAAAACATGTTTGACATTTAATTTTTTACACCCTTAATTTGATCATTATCTTATTGTTATCGCCATACGCAAAAAGAGTGGCCAAATACGCACATACGTACATACATTGGAAGAAACACACACAAGAACAAAAAAACAAACAAAAAAGAATAGCAATCAAAAAAAAAGACAAAAAGGAAGAAAGAAAGAAAAAAAGGACCAAAAAACAGAAACAAAAAGGTGAAGGAGGGATGGGAAAGGGTTTGAGGGGGTGGAGGAGCGTAGGACCTCATACCAATAACGCTAGATTGAAAAGAATGTTTTTAGTTGTTAATCACCTGCAAAAAGACAAACAACGCAAACAATACCATTCACAATGCGAAGCTAGGTAAGAAAAGACGAGAAAGTTCCAAACGCAATTGCCACGTTATTTCCAGTGAAGCAAACAACGTCTCTGAATCTTTGGCCCCGAATTAATGATTGAATTAATCCGTTTTTTGCGCCAGCCGCGAAATTTTGAAAACATGACATTAGTACATGTCTCGCATCGAAGTGAGAGTTTCCGGGGTTTTTTGGCTAATTTTTTTGATGCTGAACTCCCTCAAAAAAAGAGGTGTTTTGATGCACAAGAATTCACTTGATTCTTGTCAATTAATATTTTCACAGCGTTGAGTCACGCGCTCTGACGTGTTCTTTCAAACAAGGTAATCTGAGTGCTTGGTCATTGTTGAGTTAACACCCCACACATACATACCTCTGAGTGAGACTCTCTGTTGATTACTTACCTCTGAGTGAGACTATCTGAAAGCTGTTTGCTCTCCACCGTTACGGTCACGCCGAGTGACTCGGATTATGTCAATAGAAGCGCTTGTCTTCAACTGTTTCGATTTAAAAAACCACACTCGTTAGAGGAATATGATGTGTCAATGAAGTGGGTTGTCATAATTGACAGGAAACATTTTGTTGATTGAATCCTAATGGGTACTTTGTTCTGTTGATGTAATATGTAAAGCATTATTTACAAACCACAGGTCAGACTCTTCCTTCTTCGATAAATGAATTAATGGATTGATGAGTCAATTGATGAACGAATGCATTAATAAATTGATTAAGCTTGGGCCAGCCCAAAGATGTTTGTTTGAAACAATGGTTATTTTTCAAGAGTGATAATGAAAGCAACCATCATCATTACACTCTTGGCCGACCCAGCACTCACGGCGGCTATGGTTTGTTTGTTAATTTCAGTGGAAATTGGTTGCGTGGATTCGAACAGCAAACTATATGGAGTAGATTTTGTGCTTCATGTGTCTTGTATAGTTTGTGCGTTCTGTTGTGAAGGTCCACTGGAGGAACGGGCCAAAAAACAGGGTTTGAACCTAGTACCAAATCCCCGCAACGTACAAGCAATCAGTACCAACATTATACTAGCATGATCCGAGCATGGTTTGAAGGCAACAATGATGAGGTTTGTAACTAGGTCCAACCCTATTTTTGGGCCCCGCCGCTACACAGCATATCATGCAGTCAAATACAGGCCTAGTACTGTTCTTTGTACCAAATTTGAGGTTTCAAATTATTTGTGTACAAGACACCAATTCAAAATTTTCTTTGCACCTCCTAGTCTGATGATGCAAATGTGTAAATTTCGACTACCAAACTACAATTCACAAACGAATACCCAACTACAATTCACAAACAGTGAGTTACTCCACTCAATTTTTGATCGTTTGATGTTAGTGCAGTATAAGCCCGTTCCAATCTTATGCATCATCTCACGTGATTCCAGCAGGTGGTCCTCTGAGAAAGAGGTGTGTGTGTGTGTTTCTTTAATAATTCAACTTAACCAGCGATTCCTGAATGTATCTATAGACCATGAAGGGAACCGCACAGGCGATATAAGTCCGAGTCGAGTTTAACAAAACGCATGTGAATTGCATGTCTGCATATAGTGTGACATAAAACATGTCCAGTGAAAATTCTTGTTTATTGACTTTTTGTGGAAAATTAAGGTTTCTTTCTTTCTTGAGTTGCGAATACCCAATTTAATTATTTAGGACCTAAGAGACTGTCGACGGCCCGTTTAGGTGTGTGTTTCTTAGGGCCCGCTTAGGTATGTGTTTCTTTATTTGAGTATTTATGATGATTCTTGCTTTTATTACTTGAAACAGCAAAAAGCGAGAACTCAAATCTGTATGGATTTCAAGAGTTCTCACTTTGTCGCGGAATCGCCGAACTGAACACCTGAAGAATGATAGTCCCTCGCATTGACCAACGGAGCTACTGCAGACTCGCTTCGGAGACCTGAGGCGCGTTCAAGTCGAATCCCAGGGATTCGAAAAAAATGAGGGAAAGACAGACACAGGCGAGATTGAATTCAAACGAAAAAGGTTATAATGCAGGTATGCGCCATGCATTAACATGCACTTGTACAGGTGCTTCGAGTGCTGTCTCAGAATCCGTTCGCACAGAATTTATTGCCTCCAAAACAAAAAAACAGAAAAGTCAGGTTCCTAGCCAAAAAAAAAAAATAGCGGCCCGGGCGCTTCCTTATTACTGCACCTCCATCTGTGTGCGTTCCTGCTGTAATTGGCGCGCTAGCTGTGTGGATTCAAAACCAAAAAAAAAAGGGTCGGTTCTGGTCCAACAGGTTGCGTCGACCGTTGCCGGTCGCCCCGCGGCAACGGCCCGGGACAGTTTCTTGGGTCCTACGTGATTAGTCGGATGCTAGCCATCTGCTTTGGCCGAACGTTAACACTGCTCTCACTTTGCTTTGTCCAACTTCTTTTAGTGTTGTAAATCATTTTTACACGTTACGGTCGCGTTTCGGGGGTGAAGTTTGGGAAGGAGTTAAAAAGAATCCCACCGTGACACAAATATAGCCATTGTGTGGGATTCTCTCAAGATCCCCGGGGATCTTGGCCTGAGGCCCTAGGCCAAGGATTTCGATCCCCAGCCAGGGATTTGCCAAATTCCTGCTCGCGCTCAGCAAAATGGGCATGGGACCGGCCAGAGGGCGGCTTCCATAGACCAGTCCTTGAGCAAAGAAAATTGTGCTTGCACACAGGTCTCGTGCGCACCGATATTGGTTCGCTCATTGAGGCTCCCGTGAAACTATACCAACGAATCTGAAACTTAGTGGCAATCAAAATTGATTTCGAAATTCACTTTCTTTTAAGACTTTCTTTGTTCTCTCGTGGACCACATTCAGAGTAAGACCAATGTGTTTTGCCGTGGCTTTTTCAAACTTTTCCTGCTCCTATGTTGCATTGGTCGATCAACCAATTGTTGGCATGTCTGGTGATGTAATGGTTGCATATAAGAGGTGGAAGACGAGAAGCAAGCGCTGAGACGAAGAAGAAAAAGAAAAAGTAGCAGGAAAAGGGCAAGCACAAAGTTGACATGGAAAACATCGCTGACGCGTGCGGTGATGCAGGCAGTACTGCCGCTGGGCATGTCTCAGGTGCTGCTGCGAGAGAGGAGGTAGGGGCGACATCACTGAACGACAGCGCGGCAGATGCTGGGGGGAATGCAAAGTGAGGAGGCCTGTCGGGCGGGCCAGCCAAGGTAGAGGACGCTGGAGGTGGGGTGTATACGCAGGAACAGCCAGGTGCAATATCAATTGTTTCGCGCACATGCCTACTATTCATTGTTCTCGGACCCACACTGGCACGCATATCAAAAAGGGAAGAGGGAGCGAAGGAATGGGTTCGGCTACTACGTAGCCAAAAAGGGCGATTCAATTTAAAGTCGGGGAGATGTTCCAAACTTTTGAGCAAGGTGAGCCAAAAAAAAGGGGTGGGAGGGGGGAGTATTGGAGGAGACGGGGAGAAATGTTGCAAAAGTGATGTGTCAGTATTGAAGAGCAGCCTTAGAGTGAGCCTTAAAATCATAATCATGAGAGAGTTTAGAATGAGCCTTAGTGTCATCGCAAAGAGAGAGTGTGTGCGAGTGAGAGAATTTGTGTGCGTGCCGCGGTGCATTTGCGTGTGCATATGTGTGTTCATGTGTGTGTCACGGTGTGTGAGAGAGGAAGAGAGAGCACAGGATTGTGTGTGGCAGAGAAAGCGAGTGAGAGAGAGTGTGCGCGTGCGCGCGCTCGCGCTCGCGTGTGTGTGTGTATGTGTGTGTGTGTGTGTGCGTGTATGCATGAATGGAAGTGTGTGTGGATGAGTAACAGCACATGCGTGTTTCTTTTCAAAAAAAAAGAGCACCTTGCCCCGTTACCAACAAGGCGAACACTCTAGCACGAAAACTAAAGCAGACACAGACAACACCCCTGTCTCTCCTTCTGTCAAACATAGCCCCTCTTGCCAAGCAAGAAGTGCTCTGTATAGACTAGCTCAACCTCGCAACCCTCGTCCCCCAACGCTAATGAAAAAACTGCACATACACGAGCGCATTCGCACGCCCTGCAACCAGTGTGTTTATAACAAGTGAGAGTCAAGGGGTTGTCAATTGTGACAGTCTGGGGGACGTGACATGGAGTCACATCAATCATGTTGTCAGAGATCTGTCGGGAAGGTGCACGATCGGAAAATGAGAGAACAACACCAAAAGGGTTAAAACTGCATAGTCATGTCCGGTCATATCTACGACGGGTTTTTTACTACTGTTGTTTCGAATAAATAGGGATCGATCACTGGTGCTGACCTGCAGAGGGGCACCAACGACAACATCGAACCGCCGTGCTCTGGGCAGATTGGTTCTGCTAGGCGGGACTTGTTATATGTGTACACAAATGTGTACACTGATATCAAAAACATCTGTGTAGCATACACACCTGCATATGCACTGGTGCACAAGACACCTATTTAGTGCACGCCACACTCACCGCAAAAAATGAACATACACACCTGCACAAGCACGCCTGTGCAACTGTGAAGCAACTTCTTTGCCATGGAACCTTTTGCGAACTTTCCGAGAATCTTAAAACTTCGTTCTGATCAACGGCAGACAAAAAACATTCACTTGAACCGAATCTCAAAAAACATCCCGTTCCTCCCCACATGTCTAGGTCTGCTCAAATCTGTCTGTAGCAGTCGCATCTCAACAATACTACGTCTCTCTATATAATTTTGAGAAGTTCCAAACTTGTCTTTAACAGTGTCCGAAGTTCCAGGAGTAGGGGGTCACCCTCAGACATATTCATTTTACGACCAGAATCTGGAAAACAGGAACGGACGGTAGGGCAGGGCATCTTTTGGTCCCAAAAAAATGAGACTGCATGTTTTTTGATGACACCTTAGCTGAACTGAATGTCCACCGCAGATATGCTGGTTCAACACCCAGACCGACTGCGCAGCCCTCGCACGTCAACCCATTCAACCTCCTATATTTTGTTACCGCGTCCCGTCATCCTGTTCGAGAAACCATCAAAATTCACGCCAGCTCATGGCGCAGTCGTAGCTGCGTTGTTGCACAGCCATCCTCCGATCATCCACGTTAGTGCAGGCTCCGTACAGTCAGATAATGGCTCCCACCCGAAGCTTGGCAATAGAGCCCATCAGTGACAAAATTCAATTTTCGCCATTTTTTTCGCAGGCTTTTTATGTTTGTAATTTTTTTTTGAGAGATAGAAAAGTTTATTATAAGACAACCACCAAAAGGGGAAAAAGATGATTATGATAGTGAAAACTCCTGGATCTCAAATGGGCTCCCCAGCAGCAGCAGAAGAAGGAGGAGAGGAGATG
>Ga0105054_10011932_pt1 | contig 10736 bp, 9 predicted proteins | sample BON02_FD_78091 | JGI IMG/M metagenome (GOLD analysis project Ga0105054, IMG submission 78091) | Freshwater microbial communities from Lake Bonney liftoff mats and glacier meltwater in Antarctica - BON-02 (megahit assembly) | ecosystem: Environmental > Aquatic > Freshwater > Ice > Glacier... | reverse complement strand
TTGTTCCTGCATTTCCAGGGGCTACAAAAATTTGATTTACTTTTTTACTTTCCTTTAACTTGTATGCAAAAGCATGTTCTCTACCTCCAGAACCTAAAATAAGTACATTCATATTAGTTGTGTAATTTTAAACGCAAATATATTTTAAATATATTTGGATTCTAGCTTTTGTAAGAAAGACAATTAATAAATTGTAATTTTACTAGAGACCCCATTTTAAAAAATATTTAATTGCGGATGAGAGGTGTCTAAAAAATAAATATAAATTTTTTGATGAACCCTGTTGATGCTGATGTTCGATAATTGTTTTTGGATAAAAAAGAATCTTCTTATTTATTTTATATATTTTTCTACAAAGATCTGCGTCTTCCATATATAAAAAATAGCGCTCATCAAATCCTTCTATTATTTTAAAATCCTCGGTATTAAAAAGCATAAAACAACCATGAATAAATTCAGGATAAAAAAAAATTTGTGAATCTAAATTTCGGTATTCATTTTTATAAATATGTCTTTTAGAAATTTTTAATTTTCTGTTCAGCAAGTCGAAAAAAGTTGGATTTCTTCTACAAACAAACTGCATATCCCCATTTGGATAGACAATTTTTGGTGTTATGAAAGCAACATTTTTTTGTATTACTAACTCTTTTATTAAAATAGAAATTATATCCTTTTCAAAAACAACATCAGGATTCAAAATCAAGTGAAATTTTGAATTTATTTTATTTAAAACTAAATTATGTGCTTTACCAAAACCTATATTTTTACCCACAAAATAATAATCAATGTCTGGATGTTTAAAATAACTTTCTAATTTATTTGTAGCAGAATTATCTATTAAATAAAGTTTTTTATCTAACGGAGTTCTCAAAAAAGAATCAATTGTTTTTTTTAGTGTTTCTAAATTCTCATTATACAAAACAATTGAAGCTGTAATCCTATTAATATGCTTTTTCTTCACCTTTAAAAACATTTAATATTGTTTTAATAATAATTTTAAGATCCAATAGAAAAGACCAGTTTTCTATATAAAAAATATCTAAACGTACTCTGTTTTTAATATCTGCATTTTTTTTCACCTCTCCTCTATACCCACTAACTTGTGCCAAACCAGTAATACCTGGCTTAACAATATGCCTTTTTAAATAATCATCTACATATTTTTGATACTCTAAAGACAAAACTTCTATATGTGGCCTTGGACCAACAACGCTCATATTTCCTTGTAAAACGTTAAAAAACTGAGGCAATTCATCCATGCTAGTTTTTCTTAAAAAAGCGCCAACTACTGTAACTCTAGAATCATTTTTAACTGCATGCACTTTGTGTGAATATTCATTTAATCTCATAGATCTAAACTTATAACAAACAAATTCTTCACAATTAAGACCTTCCCTTTTTTGTTTAAAGACTAAAGGCCCCTTTGATTCTAGCTTTACGATAACCCAAAGAAGTGGTATTAACCAAGAAAGAATAAGAAAGCATACAGTTAAAGAAAAAATGATATCAAATATTCTTTTGATGTAAAAATTTTCCGCGAACTCAAACGGAAGTTTATTTACATTTAAAACCATTAAAGCATCATCGTAATACTCTATGCTTTGGTTTTTACTGTATAATTCTATTGAATCTGGAATTAACTTTAATGTTATATTTTTTTCTGTGGCGAACTTACTTATATTTTTTATTTGGTCTTTTGTCAATACATTGAGAGAACAATAAATTTCATCTACCTCATTACTATTCACATAATTAAAAACTTCATTTAAATTTCCTAAAAATTCTCTGTTTTTATGTTCTCTGTTAGAGAAAAAACCAAGATATTTATAGCCTAGATTAGATTTACTCTTAAATAGTTTTATAATATTTTTGGCCGATTGATCAAACCCTAAAACAATGGTTGTTCTAAGATTATTACCTAATGAACGGTATCTTTTTAAAAGAAATAACCAGAGTATCTTAATGATTGATAAACTAATAACGATATATACTAAAAGTAAAAATTGACTATTAACTACCTCCCCTTCTCTAAAAATACCGAAATAAGCAAAATAACCTAATATAAAAATAAAAAATTGTCTTACTAAAAGCGTTAACACCCTTAAAACCTTTGTAAACCTGAAGACCTTATAGAACCCTAATAAGAAAGAAGAGATTAACCAAAAAAATGAAAGATAAACTAAAAAATAAAAATTTAAATATTCTATCTCATAAACAAAATAGAATATTAAGTTAATAATTATTAAATCTATAATTATTTGTAGCGGTCTTATTAAGTAGGAATATCTTTTCTTCAATGACTTTTTTATTCTAATATATTATTTACTTCACGGCTAAAGCTATACAAAAACTTGCTCTCTTCAAAGTTTTTTGCTTGAGTTCTTATCCATTCAGAATCAAACTCATTTTCTTTAGACTTAAACAATTTTATAGCCTCTTGCAAGGATTCAGTTTTTTGCTCATCAAAAAAAATACCAGAAGAAAGAGAAAAATCGTCTAAATTTTCTGTAACAGTCTCTAAAGCTCCTCCTTTTCTAAAAGCAATAACAGGCAATCCATAACTCATAACCTCTAAAGGTATCATACCGAAATCTTCTTCTCCAGGAAATAGCAACGCTCTTGAATTTTGGATAAATTCTTTTAAATTATCATCTTCTAAAAAGCCTTTAAATTCTATATTGGAATTTGCTTTAGCCTTTAACCTTTTCTTTTCAGTGCCAGTACCAATAATTATTAACTTTTCTCCATTTTCATTAAAGCAGTCTATTAAAAGATCTATTTTCTTATAAGGTGTAATTGCCCCAAAGCTTAAGAAATACAACTTTTTTTTTGGTACAAATAGATTACCCTCAAATAAACTTGAAGCTATCGGAGGATAAATAACCTTCGAAGTTTTAGAATAAAATTTTTCCACTCTTTTTTGCACATTTTTAGAATTTGCTATGTACAAATCTACATTATCAATTGTAGTTCTATCCCAACTTTTTAGTCTTTTAAAAAAAAAATTAACAATGGGTCTTAATAGTGGTTTAACAGTAGCTATATAATCTTGAGTAAACCCCCAACAATATCGCATTGGGCTGTGAATGTAACAAATATGTTTAGCTTTATTATTTATTTTAATTCCTTTTGCAGGACCAGATTCAGATGAAATAATTAAGTCATAATCATCTTGCAGTTTTAAAGATTTAATTGCTTGCGGATAAAAGGGAAACATTTTCTGATAATATTTTCTAAACAAAACATTATTAAATGAAGAAGTGTAAACTTTGTGGTTTCTTAAATATTTACCGTACATCTTTTTATCATAAAAAAGCGTGTATACGTCAGCTTCGGGATATAATTTTAAAATAGATTCAACTACCTTTTCTCCTCCTCTTCTGGTTATAAACCAATAATGAACAATAGCTACTTTTATTTTTTTTCTACTTTTATTCTCCAAAATTACAACACAATTTGAGTTTATACAACCAATTAAAGTTCTTATAAATTTATTTTATGAATCACTAAAAATTAAACAACTAGTAAAATTAACTTGCTTGGCTATTTTATTTAAAATAGTTGAATTACTTTTGACTAAAAACAACTAAATACCCAATGATAGTTATAAATGCCAGGTTTCTTACTCAAAAAACAACAGGAGTGCAAAGATATGCTATTGAAATTAGTAATCGCCTACCTCCTTATATCAAAGATATGAAAATAATATATGTGGCACCAAAAGGTACTTTAATTAATAAAGCAAAGTTAAATGGAGTAGAAATTGAGCAATTTGGTCATTTTAAAGGTCATTTATGGGAGCAAATTGATTTAGTGAATTTTTTAAGAAAAAAAAATAACCCTATACTTATTAATTTCGGCGGAATTGGGCCAGTTTATTACAAAAATAAAATTACTTATATCCATGATTTAGCCTTTAAATACTTTCCTGATTCATTTTCATATATTTTTCAAAAAGCCTACAATATTTTTGTTCCCATTTCGAGTAAAAACTCGTTAAAAGTTTTAACCGTTAGTAATCATGTGAAAAAAGATATTGAAAACAATTTCAAGATCAAAAACATTGAAGTTGTCCATGCCGGACAAAATGAAAAATTTAGAAATTTAAATTTAAATAGAGATAAAATAATTTTGGCTGTTTCATCTATTGATCCAAGAAAAAATTTTAAAAGAGTTATTAATGCTTATTCTCAATTAAATACTGATTATAAACTTGTATTTGTAGGATCGAAATCGAAATCTTTTTCTGACATCAAACTAGATAATAATTTAGAAAATAAAAATATAATTTTCACTGGATATATTGACGACGAAAAATTAATAAACCTTTACAATCGTGCAACTATTTTTATTTATGCTTCACTTTTTGAAGGTTTTGGAATGCCTCCTTTAGAAGCTCAAGCCTGCGGCTGTCCTTGTCTAGTATCTGATAGAACTTCTTTACCCGAAATATTTGAAGATTCTGTTGAATATTGCAATCCTGAATCTATTTCAAATATCAGAAACAAACTTTCTTTATTAATTGAAGATCAAGAGAAAAGATCACAATTAGTTACAAAAGGATATGAAAACATTAAACGTTTCAGCTGGGATTTGTCTACTAGTAAAATACTATCAATAATAGAAAAAGAGTTAAGTTAAAATATCTCTTTTTTTATTAAAAAACAAAAGCCCCATAAAAAAACTAAAAAAGATTAAACCATCAGACCTTTCAAGAAGACTTTCTGTTAAAAAGACAATTGATACTAAACATAGAAGGAAAAATAAAAGTTTATTTTTTTCTTTGTAAGATTTCTGTAAGATTGTGAAAATTAAAATCAAGAGGGCTAATACCCCAAATATTCCAGAACTTATCCAAAAAAAGAAATATTGATTATGGGTGTTATATGTATGCCAATTATAAATTTCAGATTCTAAATTACTCTTGTAACAAGAATTTAACTTGTCCTGTATATCTCCAATCCCAAAACCAATAATTGAACTTTCTCTAACCAATTTTAAATCACAATAATAAATACCATTCCTAACATTAGAAGAATTAAATTCAGAAGCTTTAGAACTCTTTTCTAGCAATGTTAACCCTGTGTTATAGTATTCTTTTACTCTAATAGAAAAAGGATTTTTAAAACAAAGTGTAGCAATTACAAGTACACAAAAAATTAAACCAAGCTTTGCTAGTTTTAAATTAGAAAAATTAGAGAAAAAGAGAATTGTTAATGAACTAGAAATTAGCAAAGCCAATAAGGGCATTCTAGCAGAAATAAAATAAAGCCATATAATTAGCACAATTATTAAAAACAAGTTTACAATTTTCAAGCTGTTTTTTTTAATTTTTTTGAATTCCGAGCCAAGGAAGAAAACGGCAAAACTAATCCATAAACCTTGATATGTAGTATGAGTATTTGAAATTTTAATAATGAAATTTCTAAATCTCCTTAATTTAATTTGACTTACTTTTTCCTCACTTATTTCAGTTAAAGTAGAAAACCCATTCGCTTTAATTTCTTGAAAAGTAATATTATCGGTAATAAAAGTATAATTTAACACAACATGTATTACTTGATATATAACGATCAAAAGAACAGATAAAACAAATACATAAATAATTCTTGAAATCTGTTTTTTGCTGAAAAAATCTCTATTAAAATAAAAAATTAATGGAAAGATTATAAAGGATATCATTTTTATTAAACTATCTATTCCACTTTGGAGATTTTCTGAATAGGTGAGCGAAAATAGTAATAATAAATATGGAAGAACAAAAATCCAAATATCCTTGTTTAATTTACGTGTAATTCTATTTTTAGAAAAAATTAATAAACCTAATAAACACCAGAGAATTGTTATAACACTTCTCATACCGAAGGTTAGTATGGGAAAACAACCTATTACGTATGTTAATGCTAAAAAATATTTGTGAACGTTTTTAGGTATCTTCATTCGTATCTAATTCTGATGAATTTTCTTTTATTGTTATAAATAGCATTGGAAAAAGCACCAAAAAAACAATACTTTGAGTTAAATTAACTAGCAAACCTCCTATGAAAAAAGAAATTAAAATAAATAAAAACTTATTAGTTTTCTTACTTTTTTCATAGAGAAACAATATTGTGAGAAGAATACCTATGAAACCTGAAGAGAGTAGTAAAAAAAACCAGTAACTATCTATCGTTGCAATAAAGCCCTGACCTCTTGCACCTGAACCAACATTACCTATTTCTCCGCCAAATAAAAGATTATAATCTACATCTACTTGATTCCCCCAAAGGTAAAATCGGTCATATAAAGATGCTGTTGAAAAAATATCATATTTAGATAGATATATAAAAGTAATTACTAAAATTGGAACACTTATTTTAAATATCAATACTAATATCTTTAAATTCTTTTTTTTAGTAAAAAACTTTAAAAACTCGTAAACTAAAAGAACTAAATAGGCACTTCTTACAAAAGAAAAAACCAGAGGAAATAAAGCTAAATATTTGCGCTTTTTAAACCTATCATCTTGATCCATAAACAGATATGTAATTACACTAAAATAACCCACAGAAGCAGCATCGCCAATTAAAGCGGGTGATCTCCAAAATTTATAAAAATTAGAGATCTTAAACTTGTACTCTGGATCAATACCCCATTGATATCTGCCTGTTATCATTTTCATATATTTTTCAGGCCCCATGGTATTTGTAAGTATAATAAAAACAGAATTAACGATTAGTAAAAAGAAAATTAACTTCAATATTTTATTCCAATCAGAACGATTTATTTCAATTTGACTAAATATATAGACAAGAATGAATAAAAAATACACCTCTCTAAAAACCAAGTATACAGGCTCAATACCATCTACATTAAAAATTAAAACGATAAATAAAATAAAAAAATAACTGAAAAATACAATATCTAGTAGTGTAATGGTTAATTTTTGTGCTGCCTTAATAACAAAAAAGATTAATATTAAAAAAAAAGATAAAGGGTGTATATATTTTTTGATTTCCCAGTTACCTAAATATTTAAAAAGTAAAAAAGTTAAAACTCCTTGAGTTGCAATTATCTGCAAAACAATCGGTAATAAGAAAAGTTTATTTAATTTTACTTTCATTTGTTATTTGTCAAGACCTCATTAAATACACTTAAATATTGTTCTACGGTTTTTTTTATTGAAAATTGCTCTAAAAAATTTTTATCAAAAGAAAAGTTAGACAGAAATTTTGTATCAAGAATAATTTTTTTAAGCAGCCTTGTAAGTTCGTCTTCTTCTGGTTCAAATACAAAACCCTTGTTATTACACAAAAGTTCTTTAATTCCGCCCTTATTACTAGCTATTACTGGTTTATTGTGTGTTATTGCTTCTAAAACAACTCTCCCAAAAGGTTCGTTCCATAAAGATGGAACCACTAAAACGTCTATATTTTCAAAAAACAAAGAATTTTTAACATGTCCTAAATATTCAATTTTATTTGAATCATTAATTGTTTTTAAGTACCTTAAATAGTCACCTTCTATATTTCCAGCTATTAGCAATTTAAATTTTTGATTTTTAATTTTAGCAAAGCTTTTAAGCAATAACTCAATCCCTTTTGATTTTGTTATTTGACCTATATAACCAAATACAAGATTATTTCCCGTTTTATTTATACTTTTATTCTCAATTATTTCAAAGCCATTATAAATTATTTTGCTTGAAATATTTTTAAAATACCCGTTTTTTTTATGGTCTTTTAAAATAAACTTACTAATACCTACTACAAAATCTACTTTACGAGCATCTAATTTTTTTGTGTACGAGAACGTTTTGCAACTTAAACAATTATTATCACAATTTAAATTATTTTTAAATTTTGTAGACTTTGGGCATTGCAAATAATAATCTCTTAATGTATGAACTATTTTGATATTTAATTTTTTTGAAATCTGCCATGCTTTTGAAGAAAACCCGCTTAAGTTGTTTGTGAAAAATATTTTAGGATTAAATTCAGCTAAAATATCCTTTAGTATAACTTCATATTTCGTGTTGCTAGCATCTTTAAAATGCCATAAAAACTTTTGATAGGCACTTTTACTTTCCAAATCATAAGGCCAATAACCGTTTTCAATTTTAATTACTTTAACCGAAACATTATTTAATTGATAATTAGCTGACTCTTTACCAAGGCAAATAACCAATACTTCGTTCCCCTTCTGGGAAAAAGCTTCGGCTAAAGCCTGAACAGATATCTCTGCACCGCCAACTTGAATTGGCGCATAAAGTGTATTCATAATAGCTATTTTCATTCGAAATATTCTAAATTATTCATTTCTGCATCTTTAACTGCTTTAGAAAAAACTTTAAAATTTTTACTCCGAAAAGAATAACAGAATAATATACATGTAAATAACAGTTTATTAAATTTATAAACTGAATCATTCGTTATCAAGTAATTTTTTTCAAACAACATTCTATTTCTTACGTTATAATAAATTCTAAAAGAGGGTGCGCTATGCATTTTACTAAAGATGCTACTCTTTTTATTTTGAACTGCCCAAGAAGCATCAATATCATCGATTACACTATTTAAGATCAAATAAATTTTTTTATTTAATTTTGTAATTCTATAACTCCAGTCGTGATCGTCGGAATACAGAAAATACTCTTCGTTAGGATATCCAATTTCATCAATAATAGATTTATTAAAAAACATTCCTCCATAAGGAGCGTATGCAATTTCTCCGAAAGAAATTTCTTTATTACTATTTTTTCTTCTTGCAAAAATTTTAGTTAATTTTTCTATAAAGTGGAACCCCAAGAAACTATTTTCACTACTTAAGACCAATTTAGGATTGTTTTCATAAACTGCCTGTTTATATTGATTTCTATCTGGTCTAAAAGACAATAAAGTTTCTACACCTTTTGGCCTAATTTCCCAAAAATCCTTTAAAGTTTTAAGTGCGTTATCTCTAGGTCTATTATCATCATCGAGCAACCAAATAAAATCATGGTCTTTTACCTTATAGGCTTTTTCTAAACCTTGCTTATAAGCCTTTGCCGAACCTAGATTTGAATTATTCCAAGTTACTACGATGGTTTCTTTGTTGTGCTCCGCAAAATATTTAAGTTTTTCTTTACTGTTTTCATGAGAAATGTTGTCAACTATAATTATTTTCGATATTCCAGACTTTAAACAAGAATCTACTACTTGTTTTAATAAGTTAAATCTATCGGCGTAAGTTACAATTACAGCAATTGTTTTCATCTTATGATGTTTTAATTTTTTTTAGACCTATAGGAGTTGTTAAAATTCCTGTTTTTTGCTTTGCTATAATTACTCGAACTATATTTTCGCCAGAAATTACAATAGTGGTAGCAATTGCAGCGCCAATAATATCATATCTAATAATTAAAAAATAATTTAAAATCAGATTTAAAATCAAAAAGAAACCAGAAATATAGCTAAACACTTTTTGATGACCGCTCATTATTAGAAGTACTCCAGAACATCCAGTAGAAATATTAATAAACTGGCCAAAACATAAAATTATTAGACAAAAATAAGCGTCCTTAAAATCATCTCCCCACAATCCTAAAATTGGTTTTCCTAAAAATATGAAGAAGAACATAGATATTACACCTATTATGATTAACCAAAATGTAACTTGTTTAACCATTAAGTTCATTTCTTTAAATTGATTTTTAGAGTAGAAGATTGCTATTTTTGGAGATATTGCAGCGTTTGTAATTTGTAAAAAAAAAGCAATAAACAATACTAATCTTGCAGCTACAGTATATAAACCAACATTTGATGAATCACTTAACCAACCCAACATTAATACATCTACAGATGATAATAATAAAGATGAAGCAGACACAAAAAGTAATGGTTTTGCCATCTTTAACATTGACTTATCAAAATACTTTTTTATATAAAAAGGCTTAAATAAATATTTCCAATAAAGGGTTGCCATCAAAAAAGTAACGGTACGACCCAATACATACAGCAAAATAACGGAAAATAAATCTAGTTGTATTTCTAAAACCCAATATAAACAGACTCCTAAAAGAACTATTATCGATGTTGAAAAATCTTTTAACAACCTACTTTGCCATATTTTATTATAACCATTTATAACCGAAGCAAAGACACCCCCAATGGTTTGTGGTATAATAACAATTAAAGAAATGATAAGTGGTATCTGAAGTTTAGGATTGTTAAAAGTAATTGAAATAAATTTAGCACTTAAGACACCTAAAATTGTTAAGATAGAAGCAACCAAGATATTTAAAGCTAAAGCTGAATAAACAACATTCCCTATTTCATCTTGTTTATTTTTAGAATGGCCTATGGCTATTTTTTTCACTAATACATGATCCATTCCAAACATGGATATTACCATAACTATGGCAATAACTTGATTAATCAAATTAATTTCTCCTAAACCAGCTGTGCCAAGAATTCTGCCTAAAATAATACTAGTAATTAATCTAGCACCCACACCAATAAATTGAATTATGATTGTAGAAGAAGATTTTAATAAAACTTCTTTGGTGTGTTCATCAAGCTTACTAATTCTTTTAATTACGTTTCTCATAAAACATTTCTTTCTAGATTTAATAAGTTTTATAAAACTTCTAAATTTAATAACTCAAGTTTCGCAGGTCAATACCCCTTGAAAACAAAGAGAAAAAGAATAAAAAAAGTAGCATTTTTATTCCTTTAAGTCGCTAAATTTCAGTATCTTAAAGGCGTAATTCCAATACG
>Ga0105054_10011927_pt1 | contig 10739 bp, 10 predicted proteins | sample BON02_FD_78091 | JGI IMG/M metagenome (GOLD analysis project Ga0105054, IMG submission 78091) | Freshwater microbial communities from Lake Bonney liftoff mats and glacier meltwater in Antarctica - BON-02 (megahit assembly) | ecosystem: Environmental > Aquatic > Freshwater > Ice > Glacier... | reverse complement strand
TTGTTTCAGCGCCAGACGTCCGATGTGGAAGTATCAAAATAGACGACCAAAGAGTGTTATGAGAATTATATCTGTGGTTCGGCAGATGTGGTGGGGTTGTTGCCCTTAACGCTGTTTGTACATAACGATAATGAAAAGTTCAATTCCCTTCAATCCTCGGCAAGATATCTGGGTTCCGCATTTCAAAAGGTTAATTTTCTTAGAGATATTAAAGAGGACCTTGAGGGTCTGGGTAGGTCATATTTTCCTAATGTTCATCAAAAGGAATTGAATGATGAGGTGAAAAAGGAAATTATTTCAGAAATTGAGCAAGACTTTGAAAAGGCCTATAAAGGCCTGATCCAATTGCCTATTGAAAGTAGGTTAGGGGTCTATATAGCTTATAAATATTATTCAAAACTTTTAAAAAAACTGAAACATACCAAATCCGAAAAAATACTGACCGATAGAATCCATATCTCCAACCCTATGAAAATGGTGATATTGGCAAAGGGGTATTTAAGGTTTAAACTAAACGCTATTTAGTAGTTGTTTTTAGAGATTTTATTTCCAATGAACACAAGCGTAAACTCCTGCTTAAAATCGTGAATTAAATTTGTATTAGTAGATGATAGTAGTATTTTATACTCTTATTACATTGGTAACTTTTGTGGTTATGGAAGTGATTACTTGGTGTACCCACAAATTTGTGATGCACGGATTTTTATGGGTTTTACATGCCGATCACCATGAGCCCAAATACCCTCATATTTTTGAAAAGAACGATACCTTTTTTGTGATCTTTGCCATTCCAAGTATTGTTTTTTTGTATTTAGGAGTAGCCCCCGCTCTCAACTATTTATTCTTTATAGGTTTGGGCATCCTGTTTTATGGTATGGCCTACTTTTTAATACATGATGTGCTTATACACCATAGATTTAAATGGTTTAAGAATATTAAAAACAAATATTTACTGGCTTTGAGGAAAGCCCATAAAATTCATCATAAGAACATGGGTAAGCAAGATGGGGAATGTTTTGGAATGTTGATTGTTCCCAGAAAATATTTTAGGTGAAATTTAATACATTAAAGAAACTTCACTTACCTATATCACCTTTTTAAAATGGCGCATGAAGCTATTTATTTTTCATTCGAATTGGCGTATAGAATCTTAAGTTTCCATTTTGGAGTCAATAGTTATTGGTAGTTCCTTGCTACTGTTTAAATAGGTTGAAAATCCGAAGATTAAGCCTCAATTCCGCTTTTATAGGCTGCCAAGGCTCTTTCTCGCGCAAATTTATGCTCCACCACAGGATCTGGATATTCAAAGGAATCAAATTCTGGAATCCACTTCCTTACATATTTGTAATCCTTGTCAAATTTTTTTTGTTGCGAAAGGGGGTTGAAAATCCTAAAATAGGGAGCAGCATCACATCCTGTTCCTGCAGCCCATTGCCAATTACCGTTATTAGAGGATAATTCATAATCCAATAATTTTTTAGCAAAATAGGCCTCACCCCAGCGCCAGTCGATCAGTAAATGTTTACATAGGAAACCCGCAGTAATCATCCTTACCCGGTTATGCATAAAGCCAGTTTCATTAAGTTGCCTCATTCCGGCATCCACCATTGGGTAGCCAGTTTTTCCTTGGCACCATAGTTTAAACTCTTCCTTATTGTTTCTCCACTGAATATTGTTGTATTTAGCCCTAAAATTTCCTGTGACTACCTTGGGGAAATGAAAGAGTATTTGCATAAAGAATTCCCGCCATATCAATTCGCTTAAAAATACGGCATTATTTTTATCGATTTTGGTAATTAACTGCCTAATACTTATGGTGCCAAATCTTAAATGGGGACTTAAATAACTGGTAATATCATCATAAGGAAAATCTCTTTTATCTTTATAAAGATGGAGCTGTGACAAATCAAAGTCCTTTACTTCAATACCTGACTTTTTAAACCCAATGTCCTCCAAAGATATAGTAGGATAATTGGCTTTATAAAGATTGTTGAGCTTTGGATTCTTATGTTCTGTATAGTTCTCCTCATGGAATTTGGCCAACCATTTATTTTTATAGGGTGTGAAAACGGTATATGGTTCATTATTGCTTTTCAAAATTTCATTTTCTTCGAAAACTACCTGATCCTTATAACTAAAAAAAGTAATGCCTTTTTTGCTAAGCAATTGCTCAATTTCATTATCCCTAGCTATAGCATAGGGCTCATAATCCCTATTGCAAAATACATTAACAATATTAAATTTGGAAATCAACTGTAGCCATACGGCCTTTGGTTCTCCAGACAGGTATAGTATGTCCGAATCACGTGACTTTAAGGACTCTTTTATCTTTAGAAGTGATTGATGGATAAAACCAATTCGGGCATCATCCTTAGGTAATTCATTTAAAATATGGCGGTCAAAAATAAAAATGGGAAGTACAGGGAAGTTGAGGTCCAATGCCTTTGCCAGCGCTGTATTGTCCTCTATTCTTAGGTCACGTCTATACCAAAAAACAGAAATAGGTGTTTCGTCTTTGGATGAAGTTGTAACGTCTAGTTGGTCTTGATCTAGCAACATATCTTAGATGTATAAAAATTAATTTGAGGCTGCCTGCTTTACCTAAATATGAGTTTTTCCGATGTAAATCCAGGGGCCACTTTTTTTAAAGTAAATAAGAATTGGATTCCAAACACATACAATTTAATGGTTAATCCTTTAGTGTCTACCGCCTTTTTAATATTTATCTACTTTACTTCCAGTCCTACAACATAACCCTCACTGCCCCTGATATTAAAGACTGTGTCGTCCTCAAAAATCAGGTATTGCCCCTTAATACCTTTTAAAACTCCTGAATAATTGGGTGTTTTGCCGAGGTTAAGACTTTTTACTTTTTTAGGATATTTTAATACTGGAAATTCTAAATGGGTTTCTGTATTACTTTCTATAAAATAGGGAGTTGCCTCATCTGGAATATATTGTTTTAATTTATTTCTATATTCCACCAAATTCTCATCGTCCACATCGTTGGTCAACATTTTTCGCCAATTGGTCTTGTCGCCAATGTGTTCTTTAAGTGCCACTTCGGTAATACCGGCCAAATAACGATTGGGTACTTCAACTATTTCTAAGGCTTCATGGGCACCTTGATCTATCCATCTTGTAGGTACCTGCGACTTTCGGGTTACACCCACTTTAATGTTGCTGGAATTGGCAAGATAAACGATGTGCGGCTGTAATTGGACCTTTTTTTCATATTCCAAATTACGATCTTCCTTGTCCAAATGTGCAGTACTCAATTCTGGTCTCATGATCCAGTCCCCAGCGGTAGGAATTTCATAAAAACATGTTTTACAGAAGCCCTGCCTAAAAATAGGACGATCCTCTCCACAATTAAGACATTGGAATTTTACAAAGGAAATTTTAATTTCCTTGTTCAAAACCTGATTTAAGTTTAAAAAATCTCCCTCGAAGATTAAGTAATATTGAATAGGGTCTGCCAATTCGGTTTCCATTTTTCTTAAAACACCTTGATACTGCATATTTTTTTGCTTAACGTAAATTCTATTTGAATATGAATTCATTTAAAGCTATTTTTAGCTAATTAATCTAGAGCCTGTTTAAAAATTTATAATTAGTATTTTAAGAGATCATTTTTGCGCAGAATGAGGCAGAATTTTTGAGGATAGCTGTAACTACGGTTCAAAATTTTAACGAAATATTGCACAAAAGGGGCATAAAAAACAATTGACGAATTCTTAAACAGGCTCTTAACCCAAAACCCTGCTTTAAATAGGGATAAAGATACCTAAAAATGCCAATACCATTATTCAATTCCATTGCTTCTTGGCTGTTGAAAAAGCGTTATCATCAGATAGAACTTTTTTTAAAGTACCCTGAGGAGGTACAGGATGAGGTATTGCACCAATTGTTGTCCTTTGCTGAGGATACGGAAATTGGAAGAAAGTACGACTTCGAATCTATCAACAACTATGAAACTTTTATAGAACGGGTTCCTATTGTTTCTTATGAGGAGTTTGAACCTATGATAGAGCGGTCAAGAAGGGGAGAGCAAAATATTTTTTGGCCAACTACCATTAAATGGTTTGCCAAGAGTAGTGGTACTACCAATGCCAAAAGCAAATTTATTCCTGTCAGTTCCGAAGCCTTGGAGGATTGTCATTATAAATCCAGTAAGGATTTGCTCTGTCTGTATTTAAATAATAATGAAAACTCGCAATTGTTTACAGGTAAGAGTTTGCGATTGGGGGGGAGTAAGGAACTGTATCAGGATAATGGTACCATTTTCGGGGATCTTTCGGCTATTCTAATAGATAATATGCCATTTTGGGCAGAATTGAGCAGTACACCAAGTAATAAGGTGTCGCTTATGAGTGAATGGGAGACTAAATTACAGGCGATCATAAAGGAAAGTGTTCAAGAGAATGTAACCAGTCTGGCAGGAGTGCCTTCGTGGATGTTGGTGCTTTTAAATAATGTCTTGGAGGAAACAGGAAAGGATCACCTTTTTCAGGTCTGGGAGAATTTGGAAGTGTACTTTCATGGCGGGGTTAGTTTTAATCCGTACAAGGATCAATATTCCAAATTATTGCCACGGAAGAATTTCAACTATTATGAAATTTATAACGCTTCCGAAGGTTTTTTTGCCATTCAGGATAGAAATAATGCGGATGATCTATTGCTGATGTTGGATTATGGTATTTTCTACGAATTTATTCCAATGGATACCTATGGGACAAGTGAGCAGATTACTCTTCCATTATGGAAAGTGAGGGTAGATCAAAACTATGCGGTAATAATTACTTCCAATGCAGGGCTTTGGCGTTATAAAATTGGAGATACCGTGCGGTTTACCTCTACCAACCCCTATAGGATCAAAGTAACAGGTAGAACCAAACATCATATAAATGTATTCGGGGAGGAGCTCATTATTGAAAATGCAGAAGAAGCCTTGAAAACTATATGTAAAAAAACGGGATCAGAAATAAAGGACTATACCGTGGCACCTATATTTATGGAGGGTAAGGAAAAGGGTGCGCATGAATGGATCATAGAATTTCGTAAGCCACCTGAAGAATTGGCATATTTTACCGAATTTCTTGATAATGCTCTAAAATCTTTGAACTCTGACTACGAGGCCAAGCGTTATAATAATATTACTTTAAAGCTTCCCAAGGTGCATATTGCCAGACAAAATCTTTTTTATGATTGGCTAAAATCCAAAGACAAGTTAGGAGGGCAACATAAAATTCCACGATTATCCAATAAAAGGGACTACATCGAGGAATTGCTTCAGATGAACAAATAAATGAGGCTAAAACGGTCTTATTGTTCAACTTAGAGTTATCAAATGTTTCCCTTTAACTTTTTAAACTTTTTATTATGGCGAATAGATTAGTAATATTGTCCGATATGTGGGGATCTAAAAAAGGGCTATGGATTACCTCCTATTTAGGTTATTTACAGCAATATTATAATATAACCTTTTACGATTGTCAACATTTGGCCGATGTTAGTTTGGCGGTGGACTCTGCAGAAAATATACATAAGGAATTTATTGAAGGAGGTGTGGAAACAGCAGTGGCCCATTTACTAAAAAAAGAAAAGGAGCCCAGCCACTATTTGGCCTTTGGTATCGGAGGAACAATTGCATGGAAGGCAGCACTTAAAGGATTGCCAATGAAATCGTTATATGCGGTTTCAAGTACAAGGTTACGTCTCGAAAACGAGAAGCCAAAGGGTAATGTTCAACTACTTTATGGGCAAAATGATGAGTTTAGACCAACCAAGGACTGGTCTGGTCCAATTGGTGCAGATTTGGAAACTGTTAATAATTTTGGGCATGAGCTCTATACCGATGAGAAGATAATCAGTAAAGTGTGCCAAGATCTGTTGGCTAAGGTTATGCAAAAACAATACGTAGCCTGATAACCGGAATTTCTTCTATTTAGTAGGGAAAAATATAAATTAAAAAGCTAAAAGCAGTCTTACGAGACTGCTTTTAGCTTTTTAATAGTTTCAAAAGACAATTTCTCTTCGGCATAAGGTCTTGTTACCTTAAACTGTGTTTCATCAGTACTAGGAAACTCGAACATAGCATCTGTGAAAATAGCTTCGCACAGGGAGCGTAATCCCCTTGCGCCCAATTTGTACTCTATGGCCTTATCCACAATATAGTCCAATGCCTGATCTGTGATCTTAAAGGAAATGCCATCCATCTTAAACAATTTTTCGTATTGTTTTATAATGGCGTTCTTTGGTTCTGTTAAAATGGCTCTTAGCGTTTCCTTATCCAAAGGATTCATATGGGTAAGTACAGGTAATCTGCCAATAATCTCTGGTATTAACCCAAAATCCTTTAAATCTTTAGGGACTATGTATTGTAGAATATTATTGTTGTCTACCTTTTCTTCAGCTTTGGACGCGCTATAGCCTACGGCCTGCATGTTCAACCTTTTGGTGATGTGCCTTTCAATTCCGTCAAAGGCACCTCCGGCAATAAACAAAATATTTTCTGTGTTTACTTCTATAAATTTTTGATCCGGATGCTTTCTTCCTCCTTTTGGCGGTACATTTACTACGGTACCCTCAAGCAGTTTAAGAAGTCCTTGCTGAACGCCTTCTCCGGATACATCTCGGGTAATTGAAGGGTTATCGCTTTTACGAGCAATTTTATCAATTTCATCTATAAAGACGATACCACGTTCCGCCTTTTCCAAATTGTAATCCGCAGCCTGAAGTAAACGCGTAAGTATACTTTCCACATCTTCCCCTACGTAACCAGCTTCGGTAAGAACGGTAGCGTCAACAATGGCCAAAGGAACATTTAACATTCTGGCAATAGTTTTTGCCATTAGGGTCTTACCTGTCCCGGTTTGACCTACCATGATAATGTTACTCTTTTGGATTTCTATATCGTCTTCCTTGCTTTTTGGTTGTAGTAGTCTTTTGTAATGGTTGTAAACTGCAACGGACATTACTTTTTTGGTACGGTCTTGACCAATAATATACGTGTCCAAAAATTCCTTTATTTCCAAAGGTTTTTTTAATGTTAGCTCAGAGGAAAGGTCATTGTTCTTGGTCTGCTTGGATTCCTCCGCAACTATTCCATGTGCCTGCTCTATACAACGATCGCATATATGCGCATCAAGGCCCGCAATTAATAAATTGGTTTCTGGCTTTTTCCTACCACAAAAAGAGCATTCTAAATTTTCTTTTGCCATATCATTTTATCACTTTCAATAATAGTAACGAAAAAATCTACATTTTGGTTCATCCATAAGCGAAGGAACAGTGATTTTTCGATACTTTTAGTCGTCTCTAATCCTTATCCCTTACTAAGATCTCATCGATCATGCCATATTCCTTGGCTTCGTCTGCTTTCAGCCAATAATCCCTATCACTGTCATCACTGACTTTTTCAAGGGTTTGTCCTGAATGCTTTGCAATTATCTGGTACAATTCATCCTTAAGTTTTAATATCTCCCTAGCGGTAATCTCTATATCGCTGGCCTGGCCTTGTGCACCGCCAAGAGGTTGATGGATCATTACCCTGGAATGGGTAAGACCGCTTCGTTTTCCCTTCTCACCGGCACAAAGAAGAACAGCACCCATAGAGGCTGCCATTCCGGTGCATATAGTAGCTACATCAGGTTTTATGAACTGCATAGTGTCATAGATTCCTAAACCTGCATAAACACTTCCGCCTGGCGAATTGATATATATTTGTATGTCCTTCGTAGCATCTGTGCTTTCCAAGAATAATAACTGCGCTTGTACAATATTGGCAACTTGGTCATTGATTCCCGTTCCCAAGAAAATAATCCTATCCATCATTAATCGGGAGAAAACATCCATTGCCACGGCATTTAGCTGTCTTTCTTCTATAATGTTGGGAGTAAGGTTGGTGGGGTACATACTACTTAGAATAGTATCGTAATACATACTATTTATTCCCTGATGTTTAATAGCGTAGTTTTTGAATTCTTTCCCGTAATCCATATTTTTAATCAATAGTTTTTTAAGATAAAAAAAGTGTCGAAAATATACTCTTCGACACTGTAAATATACTTATTTTTAGTGAAACTTGATTTTAATAACTCCTATCTGGGCGGAATTAAAATGTAACCTTCAACTAATCCAATTACCCGTATACCTCCTTGACAAAGTCTTCGTAAGTAACTTCTTTTGGTTTTAAATTCGCCTTTTCTTTATAAAGGGTCAATAGTTTTTGGCTCATTAACTGCTCCGAAAGTCTTTTTACCTCATCTTGGTTGGAAAGGACCCGAGCTGCAATATTGTCCAATTCCTCCTCTTTAGGGTCTAGCTGTCCAAATTGTGCCATTTGTTGCTTTATAAAGCCTTTTGCAAATTCTTTAAGTTCATCAAACTGGATTTGAATCTCGTTTTCTTGGATGATTTTGCCCTCGATCAGTTGGTAGCGTAAACCTTTTTCCGACTTTTCAAATTCTTCGTTCGCTTCCTCCTCTGTCAATGGTTTTTCGCCCGTTGTCTGAATCCATTTGGTCAGGAATTCCGATGGAAGGTCAAATTTGATATTTTCTATAAAGTGTTCGGTAATATCATTTAGCAACTTCTGATCGGACTGTTGCTCAAATTGCTTTTCTGAATCTTCTTTGATTCGTTCCTTAAGCGCTTTTTCCGTAGTGACGGTATCCTTGCCAAATAATTTATCAAAAAGCTCTTGGTCCAATTTTGCCGGTTCCTTTTCGTTTATTTCCTCAATGGTAAAAGTAACTTCGATGTCCAATTTTTCGGATTTTTCACCGTCTATACCTAAAGAACTACCCAATAGGTGATCTTCCTTGAACAACCCTTTTGTTTTAAGGGTGACCACGTCGCCAACTTTTTTGCCTAAAAGGCTTTCAAGTGCTTTTTTGCTTTTTATTTGTTCAATCTCGATAACGGTCTTGTTGTCTATTTCTTCCGCTTCGTTCTTGAAAACACCATTTACATCATCCTTTTTCCCAACTTCGGATTTGCTTATCAGTTTCCCGTATTGCTTTTGGATACGCTCCACTTGCTCATCGATCATTTTTTTACCGGCTATAATCTTATAGTGGGTAATGGCCTTTTTCGATTTAAGGTCAACATTGAAAGTGGGAGCTAGTCCCAATTCAAATTCAAACGCGAATTCTTCGGAATCCCAGTTAAAGTTGTCCTGTTGTTTTGGAAGTGGATTCCCTAGAACATCCAACTTTTCCTCTGTAAGGTATTTGTTGAGATTGTCTTGCAACAACTTATTTACTTCATCAACCAAAACTGCCTTTCCATATTGTTTCTTGATCAGTCCCATGGGTACCTGACCTTTTCTAAAACCTGGTATATTTGCCTGCTTTCTGTAGTCTTTTAAGATTGTTTCTACCTTATCGAAGTAATCCTCTTTGGTTACCGCAACTTTTACTACTGCATTTAAATCGTCAATCTGCTCTTTCGTGATGTTCATTTCTATATCTAATTTTGCTAAAATAAAATGGGATGCAAAAGTACTACATTTTCTAATCCCCAACAAGTTTTTAAATTACTGAATGTCAAAAAGGTAAACTAGATTTTTTTGTCATCATTTAGAAAAGAATAAAATATTGATTGTAGAAAGGAGAGTAAAAGGCTAAAAAGTAGTGCCCACCATATATTATTTACTTGAAAACCGCTAATAAAGTAGTCGGCCAAAAGGATGATTATGGCGTTGATAATGAGCAAGAAAAGGCCCAGGGTAAGGATGGTAACCGGTAAGGTTAGTATAACCAAAACGGGCTTTACTATAAAATTCAACAAACTTAGGACAATGGTAACAATAATGGCCGTAGTATAGGTGTCCACTCCAACGCCAGGTAATATGTTTGCTAAAATAACAACGGCTACTGCACTAAGGAGAATTCTTAAAATTAGATTCATAATTTTATTTTTTTAGGGGTTAAAAAAGGGTTGTGTGTTTTGGTATATTACCCTTAAAAGTAAACATTTATTTTCCGCTGTAGAAAGAAGATTTTATTTAGGTCATAGTTAGGGTATTCATCGTGCTCCTAAATTTTATCCCGGAAAAACTTACGGCCCTATTTGATAAATTGAAGGGATTTTTCATAAAATTGGGTTGGATTTTCCGCATGTAGCCAATGCCCTGCATTATCTATTGTTTCAATATGTGCCGATGGGAAATGTCTTTTTATTACAGTTAGGTCATCCAATCCTACGTATTCTGATTTTTCTCCCCTTAAAAAAAGTGTTGGACCTGTGTAGGTGTCTGTAGGACCAATGTTTTCGCCAATTTCCTCCATTCGCTCACTTAAAACCTCTAGATTGAAGCGAAAACCCAAAACGCCCTTATCTTCCCAATACAGATTCTTTAATAAGAACTGGCGAATCCCGACATTTGTAATGTATTTGGATAGCTGCTCGTCCGCTTCATTTCTAGTTTTAATGGAGCGGATATCTATGGCATTAAGGCCGTTGACGATATCCTGATGATGTGGAGGATAGAATTTTGGGGCAATATCAGCTACCAGTAGTTTAGTTGTTAACAGCGGGTAGCGACAAGCAAAAAGCATAGCAGTTTTTCCTCCCATGGAATGACCCAGTATGATGGCGCTAACCATATGATGGTGTGCCATGTACCGTTTTACGTCTTCTGCTAAGAGATCATAATTGAATTCATTGGAATGGAAACTTTTTCCATGGTTGCGTAAATCTAAAAGATGGACCTGAAAACCCTCCTCGGCATA
>Ga0105054_10011924_pt1 | contig 10742 bp, 13 predicted proteins | sample BON02_FD_78091 | JGI IMG/M metagenome (GOLD analysis project Ga0105054, IMG submission 78091) | Freshwater microbial communities from Lake Bonney liftoff mats and glacier meltwater in Antarctica - BON-02 (megahit assembly) | ecosystem: Environmental > Aquatic > Freshwater > Ice > Glacier... | reverse complement strand
CAACAATTGCCCTTTTCTTAATCTAAAACCTTGCTTTTGCTTTTATTGACTACTTATTTCGCTACGTACACACAACTAGCTATGTTACAAATTTCTAATTCCCCTCCCATCCCCTCCCTCCCCCCCGCCTCCCGTCACGTCTCCACCCCATACTCAATTGGCTTTTTCTTCTCTTTCCCTTCCCTTCCTACAAAACCCCCTAATCTAATCACTCTTATACTTCCGCATCTGCACCAACGCCTGCGCCTTGGGCACGCCCGGGTAAAACTCGAGCAAGCTGGTGGAAGACATGACTAAGTCTTCCAAAGATGCATGCCGAGAGCGGCCCGGCTCCATAAATACCACACAACGCCCATCCTCCTCCACTTGCACCAAAAAGTGCCGCACGGGCGTCGTCGTTGTCGTATATGCCGATGCTGGCTTCCCCGTCGACGCTGGCCGTTTGCTGCTGCTGCTGCTGCTGCTGCTGCTGCTGCTCCGTTTGCCCACAAAAGAGATGGACAACAAGCCCAAATGACTGGTGCTAAAGCGAAAGAGAAAGGTGCCCTCCTTATGACCATGAAGCAAGTCCTCCGTCTCCTTCCGCGACAAAAACCCATGCACCAACCTTGGGGAATTACACAACCACTCCCGACAGAGCAGCCGAATCGAATTCTGAGCCGGCACCCACCCCTCGCAGAAGACGGCAAAATCCGTGATTTTAACCAAGTCGTTATCAGGCGTCCTAGCCCCCAACCTATCCTTGATGAACTGGATGTCCCCCGGCTCCAAGCCGCGGATCACCCCGTCATCGTCTCCTCCCCCTCCTCCTTCCTTGTGATTTGACACATCGGCCCCCTTTCCCTCCTCCTTTGCTTCTATCCCCCCCGAAGACAAGGGCGTGAACAAGGGAGAGGATATAGAGCTCTTACTCTCCTCCAACCCTCCTCCCCCAACCCCACTCGACCCCGACGACCCCATCGTCGTCGTTGCCAGACTAGCAACAGCAGCAGCAGAGGGATCAATAATCCGCAGCCTCAACAATCTCAACGCGTCCACCAACGCCTTTCTCAACTCCTCCTGCAGCGCATCCGTCAACCTATACCAAGGCACCCCTTGATGCATACTACTCGACTGCCTCGCCCCCCCCTGCCTCACCACCTCCAACCACAACCTCTGCAACGTCGAATCCCTCAAAAACCTCCTCGCCTCCTCCGTCTCCCTCTCCAAGGTCAACGCATCCAACTCCTTCCCCTCCACATCAACAGTACTCCCCCTTCCCCCCGTCCCCCCTCCTCCCCCCCCACCAACCCCCTCCTCCTCCTCCTTCGACGGCAACTCCACCTCCGCAGCAGTGCTCGCTTCAAGATAACACTCCTTAGCCTTTTCATACAAATCTTCCAATCGATGATCCTCCAACAAAGGCGCAAACATAACAATCGCCTTCGGATGCCCCCGCAACTCTCTAATCACGGGCGACGCCGCCAATTCAGCATAAGCCTCCTCCCGTGTCGCGTAAGGCCGACTCATCATCTCCTCAATCTTAAAACCCGGCGGAGCAACATTAGCGAGCATATGTGCCGTGGCCACGTCGGAGAGCGGGCCAAGATGAACGACTTTTTCAGAGGAACTTTCGAGGCGACCGGAGCCACTACCTAGCACGGAGCCTTCGGCAGTGATGAGGAGGTGGAGGCCGTGGATGCGCGAGAGGAGGTAGGAGAGGACTTGCACGAGGGAGTTGGAGCGGTTGAAGAAGCGGTCGGGGCCGTCGAGGACCATGATGACGCGGCCGGAGGGATGTTTATCTTGGAGGAGGAAGACGATCTCACGTTCGTTTGAGGCGTCTTCGAAGCCGATCGCCGCACCCATGACTTTGCACAGCGTTTCTTTCTCGTATGATCTGTATTCTTTCCTTCTCAACGGGACTAGATAAATGGCATCGAATAAATTCCGCTCGGCGAGATACTGACAGATACGGGAAGCTAAGGCCGTCTTGCCCACCCCTGGCCGACCCCGGACGGTAATACAACGATTTCCCTGCGAGACCATCGAGAGCAACCCCACCACCTCCTGCACCGCCACATTGCGCCCCACGAAAGGCACCGGGGGAGGGTCACATGTATTGGGCACGGGTGGAGGAGACTCGTCCACGAAATCCCCAACCTCGGCATCATCAAAAATAGCTAGGTCATGGTCCCCCTCTGCAGGCAACAGCAAAAACTGCTCATCATCCCCCGAGGCCCCCGTCTCCGTCACTGCTGCTGTGGTGGCGACCTCGAACGCTTGGCGCACCGTCCGTCCCATCGCGATGGACAAGTAGAAAAACTCGGCAAATATACAAGCGGCGCGATCAGAGACCTTCGCATCCCACTTCATAGCCACCACATGCCTCACCCCCGCCGCAATAAACGCCCTCCCAACAATCTCCGAATGCCGCGCACTCACAAATACCAACTGCGTCCGTACCCCACCCGCGGCAAAGAGCTCCGTCAACGTTTCAATGTTGAGAATATTCGTCTCCCCCACCGGTTTCTCCTTCTCAAAAATCAGGCAGGACGGCTTGCCAATCCCCGTGTAGTGCAGCATCCGACACCCAATCGTCAACAATTTCCGACAATTCTTGACCGTGGCCACCTCGGCCCGAAACAAAATGCGGCGTTGCGCATCGTGCAAGGTCCGCTTGAGCCGCCCGAGTTCCTGGCCAATGTCAATGTGCATCCCGTCCTGCATGTCCAACTCCTTGGCTTGCCCCCCCGCCTTGTGCACCAACGGCGCCGAGTACAGATACCCCAGCCGACACGGCGCCAAGGGACCTTGGGGCACCCCGCCACCGTGCAGCAGGAACGACGGGGACCGGGTGGGGTTGGATTCTTGGAGCGGCGTCGAGACGTGCGTGCTGCTGCTGCTGCTGCCCCCGCCACCATCCTTGGCTGCCGCCGCCGCTGCTTCTCTGGCGGATTTGGAGCCCGGGAAGTGAAACCTGGTAAACATGCCCCCTGTAGAAGCGTGAATGTGTGTGGTGTGTATAGGGGGATTTGTGAAGCAATGTGGCTTAGAGTTAGAGGTGGTGCACGTTGCTTGCTGGCGTTGGCGAGGAGTGGTGATGATGATGGAGGATGGGGCGGAGTAGATCTTTCAGATGTCACGTGCCAAGCACACACGACTGCACTGACCACATGCACAAGCCCCACCTACTCACAGGGAAAGCGCGTGCTTTGCTTGTGGCGGGCATGTTTTTCTTGGTGGGCTGCGAGTCATGTGTCCTTATCTTTGCATTGTCAAGCCCCAGCCCAATACCGAGCCTGATTTGGAACAGCGGGGCGGTCCAACCCATCACATCGTGCTCACTCACTCCCACCCCCCCCGCCACCCACCCGTACACGTGACAGGTAGACGCGCACACGCAAAAGAGCCAGGTGGTAAAGAGAGGCGCGTGCCAAGCCGCCAGCTCTTCCTCTTCCACGAGACCTCCCCCTCCTCCCTCTCCTCCTTCACCTTCTACGCCTCCCGACCCCACCACCACCACCGCCACCACCGACATCTCCACACACAATGTCGCGCCGCACGGAAGAGTACAAGTCCGCCGGGGGCACCCACGAAGACATTGAGCTAGGCAAGCTGCCCGTGGCTAATTCGACACCTATCCAACTCAGCGGGAGCAGCCCCAGCTTGCATCATCAGAACCAAAAGAATAACGGAGAAGGCCCCACTTCTGCCGCCACCAAGGCCAGCACCGCCACGTCCTTGCGATGGGAAATTCGGAAATTAAGCGTGCCGATCAAGAAGAAGCACATGGCGAGCTTGCAAGGGACTTTTGAGTTGTTGGGGCAGCCGGGTGGGCCTCTGCCTGATACGGGCGGGCCGTTTGGAAGTAATGATGGGAGTGTCCGCTTGGCGACTGCGGGCGTGGGTGGTCGGGGGAGCCAGCCGAGTTTTGCGGCGTTGGGGAATGGTGGGGGGAATGGGAAGAAGGCGGAGAGGCATATTTTGTATAATGTGGTAGGGCACGCAGAGAAGGGGCAGATGCTTGCTTTGATGGGGGCGAGCGGGGCGGGGAAGAGTAGTTTGTTGGATTGTATTTCGTTGCGGAATCATCGGTTTGAGGGGTGTGTGTATTTGGATAGGAAGCCGGTGGACACGCATTTCTTATCGACCACGGCGTATGTGCATCAGGTGGACTTGTTTTTCGCGACATTAACTGTACGGGAGCATTTGACCTTTCATGCCATGGTGCGGGTGAAGCAGGAAGTGGCCGTGGCGGATCGCTTGCGTCGCGTCAAAGAGGTGATTGAAGCGGTGAATCTAAGCAAGTGCTCTGAGTCGTTGATTGGCGGCCCGCAGGCTTTTATTCGTGGGATTTCGGGGGGGGAACGCAAGCGGCTGTCGGTGGCGACGGAGTTGCTTTCGGACCCCGAGATTATTTTTGCGGATGAGCCGACGTCGGGTCTGGATGCTTTTATGGCCTTGTCAGGTATGTATGGCGAGGGGTGGAGGGAGAGAGGGAGGGAGGGAGGGATGTGTTGTTTTCTGTCTCGTTTAATTACATAGGAAGGAGGGAAGAAATCATGCAAACAAACCTTCATGTTATGTTTACTCCCTCCTCCCCTCCCTCCCTCCCTCCCTCCCTCCCTCCCCAGTCTGCAAAATCCTCAAAGGCCTCGCCAACAGCGGCAAGCTCGTCGTCTGCGTCATCCATCAGCCTTCCTCCGAAATCTTCGAGCTCTTCTCCCACCTCCTCCTCCTCGCCCGGGGTCAGACCGCCTACTGTGGAACCCGTGCGGGGGGCGTGGATTACTTTGCTGCTACCTTAGGATTGGAATGCCCTCAATTTTACAACCCTGCGGATTATTTGATAGAGAAATTAGCGGTGAATGTGTTGTTGGAAAAGCCGGAGGTACCGGTGGAGGACATGTTGCGGGCGTATCAGACTTCGACCCTGGCGAGGGATAACAAGGCATGGATGGCTGATGTGGAGGAGGGAGGGAGCGGGGGAGGGATGAGTGCGTTGGTGTCGAGTCGGGAGTTTCCTGCCACGGCCTGGACCCAGTTTTGTGAGAGTTATAAGAGGACGGTGAAGTCCTATGGGAGGGAGCCGGTCTTGGCAAAGGTGAGGTTTGGGCAGGCGATTTCCATGGGGTTGATTTTGGGGTTGGTTTACTTGCAGCAGCCGTTTGATTCGTCGGCGACCAAGAATCGGCTGGGGGCGATGTTTTTGTTGATCATGAATCAGAGCATTGCCAGCATGTTCACGGTGTCGCAGGTGATTCCGAAGGATATGGCGGTTTTTATGCGGGAGTATTTGACGAGTGCGAATCGGCCGAGTTCGTATTTTTTGGGGTTGTCGCTGGCGGAGATGCCGTATCAAGTGTTGTTTCCGACGATTTTTGGGAGCATTGCTTATTGGTTGATTGGGTTTGCGCCGGAAGTGAGTCGCTTTTTTATTTTTATTGTGACTTTGGTGTTGATGGCGAATGCGAGTTGTTCGTTGGGGTATGCGTTGTCGACGTTGACGGGGCATGATGGCGTGGCGGTTGCTCTGGGGCCGGTGTTGATGCTGCCAATGAGTTTGTATGCGGGCGTATTGCATTCTAGTGATAATGTGCCTTGGTATTTTGTGCCCCTGGATAAGGTCTCGATGATCAAGTATGCTTTCCAGGCGATTGTCTTGAATGAGTACGGCTCGGAGAAGTACACACCGCAGTTGCGTGGGTTTGTGTTTGACTATATTGGGGTGCAGACGGGGGAGATTGGGTTTTGCATTGCCATGTTGGTGGTGTTGCTTCTCGGGTTCCGCTTCCTCGCGTACATCTTCTTGCTGATTCGTGCGAAAAGAGCATTGATGTAGAAGGAGAGAGATGTGCGGTGGGTGAAAGAAGTGCGGTGGGAAGTGGGGGAGAAAGCAAGCAAGCCTTAGAAGCAAACTAACTGAGTCAAAAATGCGGGCAGTAAGGCAGGGGGCTTTTAGAGTCTCTGTGTGTGTGAAAGTGAGTGTGTGATGAGCGGGTGCGATGTGCATGTAAGAGTGACTGACTGGCTGAGGTTGGGGAGCGAGAGAGACAGGTGTGGGAAGGGGAAATAAAAATGGAACAGGGTGATGTGTGGATATAGAGAGGAGGATGCATTATGATTAGGACGAAGAGAACAACAACAACAGCGTGTGGAAAGAAACAGAAAGAAAGAAATTGACAGGCGAATGGATTAAGGAAGGTGGTAGTGTTAAGTTTTGCTTTTGCTTTGGGTGGGGAGGTTGCCAACGGGCGGGCCATTTTCATTTTACGCCTCACTTTTTTGGGCTTTGTTTGATGCCCTTGTCTGCATGTATTGCTCACATTGTCGTCTTACTGGCACAGTAACAGCACCATCAAGCGGGCACAACCATGGCCCCGCCGCCGCCTCAGCTCCAGGCCTCCTCTTCGTCCTCGACGTCTGCTGCTGATCTCCTCACACAAAACTGGAAAGGCGTCGAGGTACGTGTGTGTAGCAAACAAACGCAGGAATAAGCACTGAAAATGAGAGTGTGCCACTCAACAAACACCACGACCACGCTCTAAAATCATCAGGGAACGCACTTCCTTGCCATGGAGTCCATCGTCGAGAAGATGAAGGTTCTCGAGTCCAAAATGGCCAGTAGGCCGCTGTCGTGCCCTCCCCCTCGCCTGGACCGCCTCTCCTTTGTGGTCAAGCAGCCAAGGCAGGAAGAGCGATTTCTCAAGGTAGCTTCGTGGCTGTGCAATCAATTGGAAGGCCACTCTACTTCCACGCACCGTCACACCACCGTTGAGGCGCTGGTCGCGGACCTCAGCAAATGGCAGCTGTGGGGCAAGGCACCGGGAGAAGAGGTTGCAGCACTGAAGCTAGGCTACGGGAATGCCGTCTGTCGTGTGCTCGAGGTGCTTTGTGATGCTGTCCTGGCCAAGTCAGGATTTGTCTGGCAGGCTCCAGTGTACTTGCCACCGCAAGACACTTTGCACAAGGCCGAGAGCAAGGAGGCGGCACCTGCAAAGAGAGAAGACACAAACACAACCACGCCGTCCTTCAAGCCTTCCCCAGTCGAAGCCAAGGTGGCAGAAGCAGGAAAATTTGCAAGGCACATGGACACAATCGTTGCCGAAGGCAAGGGCTCTGGTCCTAACCTCCCATGGACGCGCGATGAGGAGAGTGAGTGCAAGGAGCAGCGGTACCGGGAGAGAGTAAATCAGGTCAAGGCTCAAATAGTGGAGATGGAAAGCGCATGCCAAACCAAGCAAGGACGGGTGGACACGCTCAAGAAGGAGCTTAACAAGATGCAAGATCGATGCGATCGTTTGCAGCACGAAGAAGAGGAGGCTCTGCGGTGGGAGCAACATCAGGGGGGAGGAAGCGCGACGGAGCAGGGAGGGGGAGGAGGAGGAGGAGAAGGAGGGGTGATTCATGCTTCTCCTGTGGTTAAACTGAGAGGGGTCTTGCAAAAGGTAAAGGAGGAGATTAGAGCTTTTAATGTGCGGATTGGTGTGGTACAGCATATGCTGTTGCATCGCGCCGGTCGCTTGAGGGGAATGGAGGAGGAGGAAGAGGAGGAGGAGGAGGAGGAGGAGGAGGACAGGAGGAAAGAGAACGAGAAGGTTATCACGCTGCATAAGTTGAAAACAAGAAAATAAAACAGAAATTTGCTTTTGAAGCTAATATTAGTTTGTGTGTGTGTGTGTGCCTGGACAACCTGTGTGAGTCTGAGCTTCTTTATTCTACTCTACCATGATGATGATTCGATTTTTATGGACGGCCGACACGACGTACATTCAACGTATCCTTTCCCATCTATTCTTATTGTGGTGCGGTCAGGACAGACAGAGAGCGAACATATGCTATGCTTCCTTGCCTCATCAATCCTACGCGCTCACACTCCCTTTTCTTCTTTTTTTAATTTTCTTGTTTTAACAGAAATTTGCTTTTGAAGCTAATATTAGTTTTTGTGTGTGTTTGCCTGGACAACCTGTGTGAGTCTGAGCTTCTTTATTCTACTCTACCATGATGATGATTCGATTTTTATGGACGGCCGACACGACGTACATTCGACGTATCCTTTCCCATCTATTCTTCCTGTGGTGCGGTCAGGACCGACAGAGAGCGAACATATGCTATGCTTCCTTGCCTCATCAATCCTACGCGCTCACACTCCCTTTTCTTCTCCGATTCAATTTCTCCCCATCATCCCTCCCTCTCTCCGTCACACACACACACTACCACCATCCGGGCGAGGCGACTCAAAAAAAAGGGCACCCACGCATATACATCAAATCCTTCTCTCCTCCCTCCATCCCTCCCTATCTCCCTATCCTCCTTCGCTCTAAACGTTCTGCAAAATCACATCCTCCAACCTCTCGGGATCGGCACCCGAGATGGAATCAACACGCTTCCCATTCTTCCAAAAATGGAAGGCCGGGACGGAACGCACCCCCTCCCTCTTGAGCAGCTGCCCTGCCTCCGGGGTGGAGTCACCGATGACCTTGACAAAGACGGCGTCGAAGCGGTTGGACATCTCGTCGAATTTGGGGGCCATCATCTTGCAGGGGCCGCACCAGGTGGTGGAGTAGTCGACGATCAGCAGCTTCTCGCCGGCGCCGGTGACCAGCTGTAGGTGTGGGGTGTGGGTTGATAGGGAAGGAGGGGAGGAAGAAGTGAGAATCAAGGGGAAATGCTGAGTATGAGACAGAGGGGGACGCATGAAAGAAACAATGCCGGCATGCACGCGCGGCTTCTGGCAATCACACCACCGCCAAGGCGATCAAGAGAGAGGCATGGCAAATCAATGATGCCAATGCGTGGTAGAGATAAATTCTGCCTACGGGCCCGCGCCGTCATGATCGATCTAGACGGCGAAGACGCTGGCCTGCAAGAAAGCACACAACCCTACCCGTCGTCCAAACCACGGCAGCCATGCAGGAGGAGCTCATGTTTATGTTCTCCTCTTCCTCCATCACTCCCTTGTCTGCCCCTCGCATCCCGCATACGCATTACACGTCCACCCTAGAAAGCTTCAAGAATCAGTCACACATCATCATCTTACCTTGTCGAACTCATCGGGGGAGGACGCATCCAACACGGCCTGCAGGCGGGTGGCCTGGGCCCTTGTGGCTGCTCTGCTGCTGTAGACGGACGGGGCCATGAAGGCCTCGGAGAGGGAGACGAGGACGGCCGCGACCAGGAGGAGGAAATACAGGGTTTGTTTCGCCATTTTGCTGCTGCTTCTTGATGTGCAAGGAAGGAAGAGGGGCTTCGACCAGGATCGAGGGTGCTGGATCGGTGATGAGGCCGGGTCGTGAGGCGGGCCCTGTGTGCGGTGGTGGGTGGGGAAGAAGGGAGGGTGGGGAGGTCAGTCAGAAGGCAATGAAAAAGAAGCAAGGAGCGCGTGCCTCTAAGCAAATCGAATCAAAGCCTACGAGTCATCGTCGATCGAAGTCCAGAGAGTCCTCGCTTTCTCTCTGCTTTGCTTGCCGGCGGGGTGTGCGACTGCGAGGATTTGCAGGGCAACGCTTCTTTGCGGGTTCGCAACTGCTCATCCTCCGGCCTCTCGTCCTCAAGTATCATAGCAGCCTACCACAGGAAGAACAATCGAGAAAGAGGGCAAGGGCAAGTGCGCTGCTTGCGCCTAATAACCTCGCGTCCACCAAGACAACGAGGAGGGTGAGCGCATGGTATAGCCATTCATACTGACTTCTCACGATTTTCTCCGCCGCCCCACCCACAACACACACAGCCACTCGCACGAGACGCCCTTCTCTACGACCTCCCCAGCTCCACACAGTCAGTCAGCCATGGTACGTACTCTTTGCGGTGAAAGGAGGAAGCACTTGTGTGTGTGTGTGCGGCTCCAAGAAGAGCATGTAAAGGAGGAGGAGGAGGAGGAGGAGGAGGAGGGCGGGGATGGTTGGGTGGATCAGGGAGGGAGGAGGACAAGGCGAGAGTGATGCGTGCCCTGGGATAGAGGAGGCTAGGGCTAGCCCCTGGTGCAGGCTGATAGGTACGTACGGATTCATTCGTTCAGGGTTGAAAACACAGATGACAGCAACCCGTGCGCTGAGCATCAGCGTCGCTCTCTGTGCCAGCAGGTTGTCCCGTGTGCGAGCTGTAGTGTATGCCAGGCTTGCTCTCCTCCCTCCCCCTCCGCCACACCCTCCCCATGCATGTCGTCATGTTCCACTGCCCCGCTCCACACTTGCCTTTCAAGCTTGTACTGCCATCATCACACTTCCTCACCACCTCTATTGTCCCAAACACAACAGTCTCTCCGTAAGCTCATCCCCCTGGCAGACCGCATCTTAGTGCAACGCATCCTGCCCAAGACCCAAACGGCCCTCCCTCACCCTCCCTCCCTCCCTCCCATCCCTCCCTCCCTCCCTCCCTGCCTTCCCCAACACAGTCTCTCCGCAAGCTCATCCCTCTGGCTGACCGCATCCTGGTGCAACGTATTTTGCCGAAGACGCAAACGGCCGGCGGTGTCTTCCTCCCCGAAACCAAGCTGGACAAGCCCAACGAAGGCAAGGTCATTGCCGTGGGCCCTGGTGGACGTAAAGCGGATGGATCGCTGATCCCCCCTAGTGTGAAGGAGGGGGACACTGTGCTGTTGCCTGAGTATGGGGGGCACACGGTCAAGTTGGGGGAGGATGAGTACCAGTTGTTCAGGGATGAGGATTTGTTGGGCAAATTTACCTAGATCTGAGGACGAGGTAGAAGGAGGGAGGGAAGGAGGGATGATGATGATGATGTCAGAAGAGGAGGAAGTTTTT
>Ga0105054_10011920_pt1 | contig 10748 bp, 5 predicted proteins | sample BON02_FD_78091 | JGI IMG/M metagenome (GOLD analysis project Ga0105054, IMG submission 78091) | Freshwater microbial communities from Lake Bonney liftoff mats and glacier meltwater in Antarctica - BON-02 (megahit assembly) | ecosystem: Environmental > Aquatic > Freshwater > Ice > Glacier... | reverse complement strand
TACATGTAAAATGTCGGCACGCTGTCCCATCGGGTACAAAATTTCTAGCAAAGCCTCGAAGAGAACATGCTCCAAGGGGTTTAACCCCAGCGAAGTGTACGTCAACGGTCGTATGTGCTGTGTGGCAACAACAACAAACATTGCAGATGGTCCAAAGAAAATAGATCGAAAGAGTGCAGGGGATGGGCGGAAGTGTCCTCATGATCAACGCGTTGCCACCACTCGTGGGCGATGTCCTAAGCGATATGAGAAGAGTGGGTACGCACGACAGGATGGACGTGCCTGCTGTGAGTTAGAGCGGGAGCACGTTGATGCTACCGCCACTCACGTGGCTATGGATGTGAAGAATGAAATGCTTGCATTGGTTCAAGACTCGGTATTACCAGAGGTCCAAGAGAAACTGTCTATCATCGGCACAGTGCTACAGAGGATTCGTGAAGATGCAGGCCGCGGTAAAAAGCTACCAGAGTGGCGGCGTGAAGCATCTCAAATGGTTTTCAACAACCTAAAAGTACTTAGGATAGACCAGCAGCAGTTGGAGGCATGGTTTTTAGAGTATTTGGATTTTGTGATGTACTTACAGTATCTAAGTGACATCAACACCCATTTGGATTCCACATCTACAACATTATTATCACAGTACCTCTCTTTAACCACAAATGACTTCGACACGGCGGCACACAACCTGTATCGTACCTTGGAGCATCCCTTCCCCAAACGGCTAGAGTTGCAACATGCTCTCGATAAGTTCATCAAAATTAGAGCTGAAATGATCAGGTTAGAAAGAAAGTTTGAAAAACATATTAGAGACGGTGGCACTGGTCATGGCAATTGGTTGAACAATACGACATTATCTAGCATACTATTCAGCGCACTGTATATAGGACTTACCCGTTACGTTGGGTTAGTGAACTCTGGTAAAGATGCGTTCCACATGTGGGACGTCATAGTAGCCAATACAGACGCCAACTCGACAGTTCGAGAATTTCTGAGTGTATTCTTCAGACCAGAGTTCCACCATTCAATCAAAGTCTCAGCTATTGACGCTCTAATTCAAGTTAGACGCGCTTTGAACCTGGAGCCCACCGGAGCAACTCTAGAGGACCTCGGCTACATACCAGCGGGTAAAGTATTTCAAGCAACCAAAGACTTGTACGAGGGTACCCACCTCCATGCGGTGGAATCCGCTTCGTGGCCGATACAGTACCTTGGATTACACACAGGAAGCATTAAGGGGCTGATGGGTGCTCTGACACTTTTTTACTTGGGGAAAACGTACGCGTGGCCACAAGCCCGTAAATTACTAGAAAAGCTTGACGTGCGACAGTGGTGGGATATCCAGAAGATTAAGAAAGAGATACAGCAACCGGTGCAGGGATTTCAGTGCAGCCGCCGTAACATCTGTGTTCCTATTTATTCAAAAACACCATCATCCTCATCACACCATAAAACGTTGAATCAGTGTCTGAAAACGTGCCACCACCCAAGCGCCATGTCAGGCGGCTATACTCATGGGGGCCGACACCTCGGAGTTCTTGCCACTACGTAGTTAACGCAGCCCGGTTGTTGCGCTTCTTAAGTTTTAGATTTGTCACCATGCACGCACTGTCACACGCTTTCCGGTCATCCCACTTTTTCACAGGAGAGCCTGTTCGGAGAATGGTGTGTGTGCACTTCCCGAACTGCGGGCGACACACCCAGCTCTTCTGCCGAATGCTGCGCCGCTGTTGTTGTGTCATCGCCGCCTCCACGTTTCCTCGTACAGCGGTACCAACCGCAAACTTAAACAGAGGCTGGCCAACGTGTACTAATAAAAGCCTGATCGCGCTTTCTAACGCACCACGACCATACCAAGACGCAGTTGCGGTCAACAGCGGTATAACAAACGTCGCTGCAGACGATGGGAGGCCCAAATATGACGTCACAAGCCACGTAATTCCGGTGGACAACCCGTTGTTGAGCATAATAGTGAGGTACTGTGACCACCACCCCGTTTCCCGTGACCTGAATAAGCCCGGAAATGCTCCTGGGGCTGCTCTTGTCGCCGCTCTTGTCGCCACTGCTGCTGCTGGACCCGGCATTGGATGACCCCCCGGCCCAAACAAGTGGGTGAACGCGATCGCCAGGCTTGGGTGATCCTCCGCCATAGCGCTTTGAATAAGCATAAAAACAGTATAGTATTCTGCGTCGGTTGAATCCGTCATAAACCCTAGTGTCGCAACGAGGGCGGCCGAAAATAAGCTTAAAATTACCCAAAACACCCAGCTTCCCCACCCCCGCATGTGTTCCACCTTGGCGACTTCCACCATCTGCATAAGTCCCTGTGGGCCCAGACGTGGCAACACAACACCTTGACGATCTTCTTGCACAAAGCCAGTTAGCAATGTGATATCTACATGATGTTGCTGTAAAGTGGCCCATAGCTTTGGGGCACGTTGTTTTTCTAGGGGTGATAAGGTCTCTGTGCTTAACAACGTGCACAACTCAGTGTAGACGGGCGCGAATTTGTCCAAAACCAAGTCGATGACGTTGTTAAGCTGGTTAATAATGTCAACCGTTACGGTGAACTCTGTAGCCAATACTTCGTTCAACACTGTAGTTAATTGTTCTTGTAGTGCCACTGCACCTAGATCATGGGGGATGTTTATGTTTATACCACTTAAGTCTTGGATGTTCTTTGTCATGTTAGCGTGGTTAGGATGGCACTTAAACTTTGTGCTAGTAGGGCTCAACAACGCAAAGCTACCAGACAAGCCGTTAAGCATTATCCGTGGTAGGCTGTTTACATCCTTGGCCATCTGCACCATGGCATCTACTAATTCTTGACCAGTGTGGACTGGTCGCCCTTCCTCCATATCTGAAGCAGCAGCAGCAGCATCACCACCACCACCACCATCTTGTGTCTTCTCCTGTGGCGTAGGTCGTTTCTTACCCCCTCCAAATAGGTCTAGGTTGGTACATGTGTGACAGTCTACGTGAATTGCAGAAGGGGGGGGCTCGATTAGGTACCGCTGCTGAAAAGTCCAGACGCTGACACAGTCGCCGACGATCGGGTCACACACCCACTTGTCCATTTCAACAGTTTCAACAGTTGTCATGCCTAACTGGTTTCCTCCTGGGGCGTAGCCTGGAGAGGGACGGATGCCCATAACCTCAGAACTCTGCGAGGTGCCCATATTATATTTACTGATGAGTCAGAGAAAAAATGGCAAAACATTTTCATGGTCTGGACTATCCACTTCTTCACACTGACCCACAACTGCACCGTTTGAACACATGCAGCTTGGCTTCCGCTGAGAACAGTCTCATTGATGATAGTAGGCAAGTACAACTGAAACTTTTAAAGGTTTATATTTACACTTTGAACACGAAATTGTGCTATGCGTTGGGTGGTTTCTTCAAAAAGCGCAGCACACGCGTGGGTCTCGTCCTACCACCACCACCAGTAGGCAACAGCTTGAAACGTAGCACACGCCTATCTGGCACATCCTTCCTCCATAGATACGGTGGCTGTGCTTCAACTTCCTGTTGTGTGATGTAGGGAATGGCCGCGGTGTACACCTGCTTGGCCTGGTGTAAGACTGGACTTTCTTTCGACAGCACACAGTTCACTTGATGGTGAAGGTAGTAGGTCCAGTCAAACATCTGGGCGGCCAAGCATGGTAGCTGGTACATCAGCATGTAGTTTTTCAGCATTGTTCGGGACTCCTCGTGAGGCATCGCGTCGCTGATGCTGTGGAGGAACACAAACATGTGCTCTTTTGTTAAGCGCGACGCGGCCCCAAAATGGATCAAGAACCACGTGGCGTGAAACCAGTCCTTCTGTTGCACCGGATACCGGGGTAGCACTGGGGGTGGCTGTAGGGTAGGCACTCGTGTGGCCAGCAAATTTAACGCAACATCTAGCCACTTGAGTGCAGTGCTGGGCATGTGCACAAAATAAAGGTGGCGCTCCAGTGCCATTCCAAACCTCCGTGGTAGAAACAAGGCACACATTGTCATCAACTCTCCAAAAACCCTGCCATCTGCTGGAGTCACACAACGCTCGGCAACGCCCATAGAGAAGACCGCAAACTCATAAAAAATGTGGGCGTGTAGTTCAGGCTCTGTGACCGGTAGGGGGTCCATTGTCTTTCCTCGAAGCGTGCGAGTTTCCCCTCGTTTCAGCAACCAGGAAAAAATTCATCGGGTACAATAAACTTAGCCATGTCCGAAACCACTTCCGTGTATGCTGTCTCTGTTGACAGTAGGTCTCGGCAACCCGGACAGCCTGATAATAATTATCAGGTGGACCTGCTGCGTTCCATGAACCGCGTGAAAACGGTGCAACTTGGGTCTATCCAAATCCCTGAAAGTCGGTACGCGTTCGACAGCACCGCCCATTTCAGCTACGTTGAGCCCATGAACATCCCCGCTGACTGCTATGTGGTCATCGAGGAGACCACCCAAACTGTGAACAGGATCACCGGGCTCCAGACTACGGAGAGTCACCAGGTTTCAGTGCTGCTTCCACCCACCAACAACGCAGTGACTGGCTACGATAATGTGACAGACACCGTTACGTTGGCGTCAAACTCGGGTCTGGACTTTGCACTCAAATACTACCCCTCCGCGAATCTCAAGGTGTCGCTCTGTGGGGGGCACTATCCACAGTCGATCATGACCGTGCCCATGCCAGCGCCCTACCCAACTGCAACTGGTCCTGTGCTAACGACTGCCACTGTGAGCTCGCTGCCCAGCGACACCGAGTACGTGTACGTCCCCGACTACTTGGAAAAACTCAACACCACCGATTCCCTAAACGATGTGCGCCACTTCCTAACCGGGGGGTACACCTCTTTTGTACATGCCGATAAGCCGCTTCCGGTTGAGCTGTTCAGCATGCTGAATGTGGCCATGGGAGACCTGCGGTCGGAGCCGGACCTTAGCGGGACAGTGGTTGTGGCGACAAACGCGGCTCCCATTGTCATCACAACAGGTGCCAGCCATGGCCTGGTTGACCAAGACCAAGTGACGGTCACGGGGGTGCTGGGCAACTTGGGGGCCAATGGCCAGTTTTTGGTGGAAGTGCTATCCCCCACCACGTTTGAGCTGATCGGGTCGGCCGGCACGGGCGCGTACACAAGTGGTGGCACGTGGGTCAGCATCCAGAGTCTTAGGGTGAATGTCAGCTTTGGGTTCGACGACCAACTCAATAAGGTTATTGTTAGTGGGCCCACGGTGGTCTGCAAAGTCGGAAATAATACCATCACGGTGACCGCCCGGTTGCTCAACCCACCCGGTGGGTGCTTCGCGGGGACAATTGGATTTGGTGGGGGCTCACGACTGGACCCCACTGCCCAGACTGACCTGCCACCAAGCATTATGAGAACGGTGCAGATGCGGCCCGGAAACTACTCCGCGTCCGACGTGGCCATGATCACAGAGGACCGGATGACGCCCCTCGCGTTCTTCCAGGTAGACCCTGTTGGGAGAACGCTCGAGATAATCCTACCCTCTAGTATGATCTTCCCTGTGGTCATCGCGAGGGGGCGGTACACGGTGGACCAGTTGGTAGACTACCTCAACTTCTACCTGAATCCACCGGTGTCACCCGCAAACGTTACCGTCAGCTATAATGACGTCTCTGGTAAGTTTACATTTAGTCACAACGTGGGACTTGCGTTTGGGCTGCAGTTCTCGGGCTCAATGAACGTCGACACTGCGCGCGCTCTAGGTTTTGAGGCTGTAGACTACTTCGGGTCCAACACGTACATCAGCCCCAACCAAGCGGTGTTTGGTGTTGGACCTGGTGTTACTTTCCCAACTAACGTGTACAGCATTACTACCGATCCCTCTCAGAGCCGCTTCACTTTCACGGCTACCGACCCCATCGGGTTCACCAGTCAGGCGGGAACAAATTCGCCAGGATCAGAAGCCAACTGGGATATCACCTTCCGCTGCGACACGTCGGCAAACGGGATTGCTCAAAACCTACAACCAGGCGACATTGTGCGCATCTCCAACCCCTTCTTATCAGGAGTCATTACCCTGGCCAGTTTTACCACCCCAATTCAGATCACGACCATCGCCGCCCACGGTTTGGTTAACACTGACAATGTGTCCATAAGCTGTGTGACTGGGAACACCGCCGCCAACGGCACCTTCAACATCACAGTAGTTAATCTCTTTAATTTTACACTGGATGGGAGTGTTGGAAACGCGGCGTACATTTCAGGTGGCATCTTTACCTCCAATAACATAGCAGGCACACCCACCAACGAGTACTGCGCCGTGGTGCAGAGCGCGTGGGACGCCACAGGTGGCATTGGGATGCCTCTAGGGAGCACCCCTGCCACTATTACTCTGGAGCCCACTGCGTCCATCTTCTCTGTGCTAAATGCAGGCACCGTGGACGAGGCGGTGGGGGAGCCGAGCTCGGCTAACATTGTGCAGATTGTGAGCGGGAGTCGAAACGTGTTTCAGCTGTTGTTCTCCCACCCCAGCGCGTCGGCGTCCAACTTTGGCTTCCCCTCGGTAGCGTGGCCGCCCGCGGCACGAGCCCTCCAGATAACCAATCTGGACTGCTTCCCCGGGTATGACCCCACGTGCAACTGTGTGCCAGTGGCCACCTCCTACACTGCGCCTTTTGTATGGTCCATGGACCCACCGCCATACATCCTCATGCTTCTCCACGTGCCCACCGGTGGCCGAGACACACACACCCACGTGTTCCGAGATGACTCTATTAATATTTTTGCGAAGCTGCACCTCCACGCGCCCTTCCTCCACATCTCCGAGGAGATGATGTTTTATTCGTTTGGTTCCTACGAGAAGATTGAGCGCATCTGGGTGGAGTTCCAAAACCCGAACGGCACCCCGGTGGAGTTCAACGGGCAGGCACACACGTTCTCGTTGTTGTTTACCCTGTACCAGGGCACTGCGGATGGGATATGCATGTAAACGTTTAAATAAACCACAGCAAACATCGCTTTTTTTTTAATTTATTTATTGTGTGATGGTTTTGCGTAGTGAAGACACAGCGCAACAGCACCCATGATTAACAAACAGAGGGTGAGAAGTGTTAAAATTGACATGAATGGCATAGGGAGACCATTTGTGAACACCAGCTTGTTGGTAAGGTTCACCTGTTTCATCTGTTGCTTGAAGCTTCTCGCCAATGACTGTGTGTCATCCCCCTCCAAGTTGTGCTCACCCCAACGTTTCACGTTGGTTTTGTTAATTGGTGTCAACAGCAGCCGCACTCCGTGTCTGTGTGCCCAGCTCCCCAACACGATGTCGTCATTGGTAAACGCTGATTTGGGCATTGCATGTAGGCGCTCCACACAGGTTTTACCATCTTTATACAGCATTTGACGCGGGTACACCGTCATCCACGCGGTAGCTAGTATGGCAACTGGGATAGGTTTTAAAGAAATTGTGTTGAACTTTGAAATGAAAAAAGGGATGTGTGGACTGCTGCTCCCGTGGTAGCCCACCCCGCACCGCCCACCGTTTGCTTCAAAGCACCATAGGAGCGGCTCCAGCCAATCATTGGGGTACACCCGGTCGTCGTCAAAGAGCACAATAGCTGTTGTTGTCGTATCGGCAGCGTCAATCACATTGGCAACAGGATACACTTTTGTTAGTGGTCCGTGGTCCTCACACCTGACCACCTCCACTTGGGGGTTCTGTACCAGTGACACTGGTGGTGGGGGGTAGTCCACCTGCAGCCTAGAGGCTCGGTATGGGTAGTGCACGTACACCCGGTCAACGTTGGCGGTCTGTCCCAGAATGCTACGGACCGCTCTTTCAAGCTTACCATTTTCTGCCCGCTCGGGTAGAGTGGAGCAACATGCAACAACCCGCATTTAAATTTATAAACCACCATGATTTTTTTAAAGCCTCTTTCTCCACCAACCAACATCAGTCCATAGTGGTTGGTCCACAACACGAGAACCAACACTGTTTTATCAAGGCACACTGGTGGTACCGGTGTCGGATAACCTCTAAACATAAATTAAGAAACACGTACTTGCACGGCATGGTTTTGGGCTGACGCGCTTACTTTGTTGTGGAACCACATGGGGCCACCTCCTAACATGATCGCCCACCGTGACACCACAAAAATAAAATCTCTGACTAATATATAAAGTCGCAGCCGCCATCATGTCGAACCTAAGCTCGTCGATGTCCACGTATGAATTTACCGACACACAACAAAACGCTATTGCTGCCCCTCTGGTGGGCCAATATTTTGCGGAGCAGGATAGTGTGTACACCTCTAACAACGCGTCCATTAAAGCGCACTACGGTACGTCCACACCGGAGCAGATCAATTTTGATGCTGCCAATCGCCAGATGATGAACACGTACGCTGAGCTGGGTGTGGACTGTGGGGCCACCAACATGGCCGCCGCCCGGCCTGACCTGGGTATGGGTGGTGTTGGCACCGGTTCTGCGTGTCCCAAGCCCTCCCCGTCGTTCCAGCGCGCCATGAAGCAGATGGACAGCGGGTTCAACTCATCCGGTCCCTCGGCGTCCCAGCTTGTGTTGGCACAGGGTGACACCCTCTACGCACCGGCCCGGTTCGCGGACCAGAACAACTTTTCGGCACCGTCTTTGAGCGACTTCACCTACCAGTCTCGCCTGATGGGGACTCGCGACAGTGTGAGCTCTGGGTGTGTCACGGACTTTGAAGCTGGCATCACCGCTTGCGCCCTCAGTGACGACCCGCTGCCGTACTCAGAGTCGACCGACCCCCGCACAGCGTACGGTGTGGACGAGCCCCACAGCCAGTACTGGTCTGGAGGGTACGACTCCGGATACGCCTCCAAGATGTGCCACAACATGAACGATGGCATGTACCCCAACTCCAACAGCGCCATGTGCAATCTGGCTTCGGTTGAGCCGGGCCCGATGGCAGCGCGCATGGCCCAGTACAACGGGGTGCGCGTTCGCACTTCCCACCACCACTAAGAAGAAAGTTAATTAATACACAATAAAAACGCACCGTTTTAAACTAAAACTCTACCACCAAAGTAGTCAGTGGGCGTGACCATGGTCACGACCACCACCACGTTCGGGGCTCACGCGTCCCACGAAGTTATTTTTTATGCACACTACTATAAACTTGTCAGAATATGGAAACGTTTGCTTCGTATGCTGGAGCCGGAATGGCCAGTGTACTGGGTAGAAATAATGGGATGTGGGATCCCAACGCTTACTCCTCTCCTCCTCATCCCTCCAGAGTTGAGGTGCCAATGACAGGATACACAATCCAGAATAGTAGTGAGGGTTGTGGTGGGGGGCCGTACTGCTATCATAACCCGCCCTGTGAGTACGTTAACCCTAGGTTTATGTACTCTGACGCTGCGCTCCGGCAGCTGGAGCAGGTGTCCACCCATGGCACCTACGTCCCGGCTGCACTCCCCATTTTTAACATTCCCACCAACCCGGTGGAGTACCTGGACACCCGGTTACCGATGCCCACGGTGTCGTCCCCCGCGTACACCACAATGGGGGAGAACATCATCCGCATGCTACCCCATGAGCAGTCGCTGTGCTGCACACAGGACATCCCGTCCAAAGAACTTCGTCAAGTACGGGAGAACTTGGGCGCGGGCATGGCTGACAGAGGTCGCTGGGGACGTGGCGCGGGCGCGGGGGTGGCTGCTAGTCTCACCGAGGCGCCCATGTCGGGCACGCAGCAGGTGCAGCACGGGCCGGTGTCCGTCTCGGGGCCCGCCTACACCAATGAGCTATACGATCAAGGTTTCATATCCATGTCAGCGGTGCCTGTGGTTCACGCGGGGAAGTACAAAGATCCCATTACCGGTGTGGAGTACGACGCGTACGAGTCGGCAATGCCGCCACCCGACGCAGACCACGAAGAGAGCGTGAATGCCCCAGCACGCAACGTGAAACTGGCACACCTCCAAGGCGGGTGGCGGGACACCACCCCACGCCCCACCAAGAGAGAGGTACTGGAAGACGACTTCAACATGCAGTACGATCGAACTATCAATACGTATGGCACGTACGACATGTCTAGGCAGACTGAAAGGTTTGAGCGCAACAACCGGTTCTCGCGGGACAACGAGCACCCTGACCCCGACGGGCCGGTGCTTGTGGGAATCCCCGCCAACCAAGACGGAAACCAAGGCAACGTCAAGGTGCGTCACGTGCCGTACCAACCACCGACCAATCGCGGGAAGTGGGCAGAAACCACGTTCCGGGATGGCATTGACCCAAACTGTGCAGTGGCCAACTCGGAGCAGATGGTGGCCCAGACGTTCACCACGTTCCCATGTGAGCGCCATGAGAACACGCGGCAGGACGGGGGTGGCATTCAGCCCACGGCCAACTATGAAGGATTTACTGACCTACAGATGGGTGAGGGGAGGCGCGACATCATGAATACCCAGCGAAGTGCCAGTGAGGGGCGCTATCGCTATCATGGACCTGCAGGCACCTCTGTGGATGCGGAGCAGCTTCAGGACATGCATGTGGAAGCACCCACGGGGTACACCGGGTTGGATCTGGTGGATGACCCACGCGGTGCGCATGGTGGTACCGCGCATGGGCAGCAGCTACAGGACATGCAGGTGGAAGCACCCACGGGGCACACCGGGTTGGATCTAGTGGGTGACCCACGCGGTGCGCACGGTGGTACCGCGCATGGGCAGCAGCTTCAGGACATGCATGTGGAAGCACCCACGGGGTACACCGGGTTGGATCTGGTGGATGACCCACGCGGTGCGCATGGT
>Ga0105054_10011916_pt1 | contig 10753 bp, 12 predicted proteins | sample BON02_FD_78091 | JGI IMG/M metagenome (GOLD analysis project Ga0105054, IMG submission 78091) | Freshwater microbial communities from Lake Bonney liftoff mats and glacier meltwater in Antarctica - BON-02 (megahit assembly) | ecosystem: Environmental > Aquatic > Freshwater > Ice > Glacier... | reverse complement strand
CTAAACAACTCCAAAAACGAGTCATTCTCGTGGGGCTGGCCAATCGTCAAACGAATGCAATCCTTACAATGCAACTCATGCCCGCGAAACCGCGCCACCACCCCCCCTTCCGCCATGTCTTGATAAATCTCCTTTGCTTTCGGCACCTCAAACAAGATAAAATTCGTATCCGACGGATGAATCTTCTTCACAACCGACAACCCTTGCAAAGTCTCCACCACTCGTTCCTTCTCCTTCAAAATGTCTTTGACATTCTGCTCTAACACCGCCAAATTCTCACTTGCAAACGCCTTATGCGCCATACTACTCGTCAACTTACTCACATTATACGGCGCCTTCACATTGTTCAACACCTGAATCACCGCCGGGTGTCCAATGGCCATCCCACACCTAATCCCCGCCAGCCCAAACGCTTTACTCAACGTCTGAAGCACCAGGCAGTTCGGGTACTTGTCCACAAGCCGACAAGCACTCACCACATTAGCATCCGCAAAATCCACATACGCCTCATCCACCACCACCATACACCCCTCCGCGCCCTGCAGCACCTGCTCGACCACTTCCAAAGGCACCAGCTTCGCCGTCGGATTGCCCGGGGAACACAAAAAGATGACCTTAATTCGAGGAGTGGTAGCAACAGCCTGAAGGATCTCGGGCACCCGCACCGAGAAATCAGGCGTCAGCGGCACGGCCACAATGCCCACGTCATTCGTCTTGGCCGACACCTTGTACATGCCATACGTCGGCGGGGTCACCAGAATCCGGTCCTTCCCCGGCTTGCAAAACACACGCATGATCAAATCGATCGCCTCATCGCTCCCCACCCCCACGAAAATCTGCTCGGGTCGCACACCACGGTACGCACCAATCTTCTCCTTCAACCCCTGTTGGTAGGGGTCAGGATACCGTTCCAGCTGCTGCGTGCGCTCTGCGGGGGGCAAAGCCGACCCAAACGAGTTCTCGTTCGCGTCCAGCAGGATGCCCTCGCTATAATCGTCCCGCGCGCAACGATAAGGCTCGAGCTCCAAAATGTTCTGTCGCACCAACCCCAAAATAGCAGCCACCCGCGGGTCTTGCTCTCCCTCCTTCCCCGCTTCCTCTTCTCCTCCTGCGCCACCGCGTGGTCGTTGCTTGCTCTTCTTGGCTGTGGTCAAGGCACGGACAAAGCGTGGTGGGGCCTCGGACCAGGAGCGCCACAAGATGTAGAGCCCTCCCCCCAGCACGGCTACGTTGGAGATGCCAAACACCAGGCTGTGGAAGGGGAATTTGGGCGTTTGTTTCGCTGCGTACAGGGCCAAGCCGCTCGCCCCTGCCAGCAAGGCCAGCTCGCCCTCGGTCAAGGTAATCATTGTGGCAGAGTGGCGGTCGGGGATCCGGGCTCCTGATGGATGATTGACCTCCTGTGGTTGGGATGATGTTTGTGAGGATTAGAAAAGGTGCCAAGGCCCCAAGTGCCGGATTGACAAGGGCAGTAAAACAAGGAGAAGACAGGCATTGTTGAGGTCAAAGCAGAGCCACTGGGTGGATGTTGCCGGTGGCTGCGGTGGTCATCAATCTCAGAAGTGCTCAACGGCTCGGGCTCAATTCCTCGGGCGTCATATGCTTCCGTGCATGTCTTGGCGTCTCGCCTCGCTACAAGGCCTTATCGTGTGCATACAGGGCGCAAAGGTGGGACAAGATTTGTTAACACCCACGGTCCTTGCCTTAATCTGCCTGTCGTTCTTCTCCTGCCTGCTTTTGATTGTACCACAATGCAAGCCGCCTAGCAAGCTGCCCATCTCACGTCCTTCCCCTTCTCGACACCCACAAAACACGACACAGGCTCGACACCCAAGACGCACAACTCACGCCCTGCATGCCCGCAGAAGACCCTGGTGACTCCCTCCACTTGTTTCACAACCAAATGAGTGCTGCCACCGCATCGTCCGTCCCTCCCTCCTCCTCCCTCCCTACGCCACATTCAAACACCTCTGCGTCCTCGTCCTCCTCGTCCTCCACGTCCCACGGCCCTTCCTGCACCGCCGACCACGCCCACATCACCGCCACCAGCTCACGCGTCCGCAAGCCCTTCCAGCTGCACGTGCTCTTCCGATGGACCAAGCCCGGCGAGGCCGTGAGCGTGGTGGGGAGTTGGAATGGGTATGTCGTCCTTGTCCTTGCCATCTGGCGCAACGGCACTTGCACTTGACAAGACGCCAACCGCTCCCGCACATTTTATTTTATATATGCCCGCATGCCCTCTTGTTCTGCTTGACATTCGCTTGCCTCCTCAATCCTCCCGCCCTCCTCCTTTCTCTTTCTCGTGCCCGCACTCATACTCACGTCTCCACTCTACCCCCCAACGACCAACAGATGGGGCAAACCCCTTGCTCTCGAACGGACCGCCGACGCCTTCTGCCGCGGACACTTGTTTTCACGCATGGTGACTTTGCCCGCAGGTCGGCATCAGTACAAATTCATTGTGGATGGAGCCTGGCAATATGACCCTCAGTGTGCCTTTGAAGCGGACGACTTTGGGAATATTAATAATGTAGTCGAGGTCCAGGGAGGGAGGGAGGGCGGGATTGAGGAAGGCCTGGAAGGGGAGGAGGAGGAGGGAGGACAGGAAGAGGTGAAGGAAGCGTCGTCGTCGGACAGCTCGATGGAGGAAGAGGAGCATGGACACTCCCCGCAGCAGCAGCAGCAGCAGTTGTTGCAGCGTAAGAATTCGCGACCGATGATGGTGGACCCGCGGCATGCGGCTAAGCCGACTTTGTCGTGGGTGACCATGTCGGGGGAGCAGGCGCGGAGTAAGTGGCTCCATGCGTCGAAGGCGATGGAACGATTACATGTGACGAGGAGTGATTCAGTCGAAGGGGTAATTGCTGGGTTGTCTGTCCATGAACGCCAGCAGGTCAATCAGAATTTGAAAGAGTACGGGCTGCATACCCCCAGTCATGGTCTGGACAACAGCAGCAGCAGCAAGGGTATCAACGGTAGTAGCAGCAGTGGTGCGCGGATCCCCAAGTCGGCGTCTTTGACTTTCTTGCCTTCCTCCTCCTCCTCCTCTTCCTCCTCGGCCACGGACGCTATATTGCCTGCTGCTGCTGCTGCTGCTGCTGCTGCTGCTGCTGCTGCAGCTCCGATGCTTAAAGTGGTGGACGCCCTCCCTCCCTCCCTCGTCGCCGATTTCGTCGTTGTGGAAACTGAGGCCAACAAGAAGCCCTTCAGCAGCAGCAGCAGCAGCAGCAACGGCACCAGCAGCAGCAGCAGCACCATCACCACCCTAATCCGACCCGAAGAAAAAGAGCAACTCACCCCGCACCAGCACCAACAACAACACGTCTCCTCCTCCTCCTCCCCGTCCGTCCCTCCCTCCCTCCCTACCCGCCCCTCGGGCGATGACGACATCCATCCACCCGTTACACCCGTTACTCTACAAAAAGGCGTCTCTCGTCGTGGTTCGTGCCTCGCTGCTTCCTTTTTGGGGAACAACAGTGGCACGGGCCAGGGGCTTAGGATGACACGATCGAGGAGTTTGACGGATTTAGAGACAATGGGAGGAGAGTACAGCAATTCTTCGTCGTTGAAATTTGCGTTGCATGGAGGAGGGGGGGGAGGGAGGGAGGGAGGACTGGAGGGAGGAAGGGGGAGGGTGGTGTGGACGTTGCAGAAGAAGCAGGCGGCGTGTTGTGCGGCGGTGGGTTCGTGTCAGGTGAAGAGTTCGGTGAGGAGGGAGGGGAAGATGATTTTGGCGATGGTGGGGTTACCTGGACGAGGGAAGACGCATATCGCGAGGGCGATTAGACGGCATTTGGAGTGGATGGGGATGAAGGTGGGTTATTTCAATTCGAGTGAGTATAGGAGGCAGTCGTTGGGGGGGAAGAAGATCACGCCTGATTTTTTTGACCCGACGGATGGGGAGGCTTGGCAGTGTCGGAAGGAGATTGCGGCGAGTGTGTTGCAAGATACCCTGGCTGCATTAGAGTCGAAGATTGATATTGCTGTGCTGGACGCCGCTAACTGTACCCGGGCCCGTCGAGGGTGGATCCAGGAGCAGGTCCGGGCGAGTGGGCTGTATGCTACTATTATCTTCATCGAGTCGATTTGTACGGTGCCTGAGATTATTGCTACTAACGTTCACCAGACTATTTTAAGGTCTCCGGAATATAGTGATTTGAGCGAGGCGGAGGCCATGGCTGATTTTGAACGGAAAAACCAGCATTATCTTTCGATATATGAGACGTTGGAGGAGGGGGAGGAGGTGCCGTTTTTGAAGTTGGTGGATGCGGGGCAGAAAATTGTGTCGTTTCGGATAAATGGGTATGTGCCTGGGAGGTTGTTGTTGCTGCTGGCGAATATACATACGAAGCCACGGCCGATTTGGTTTAGTAGGCATGGGGAGTCGGTTTTTAATCGTCAGGGGAGGATAGGGGGGGATTCGCCGTTGAGTGCGCGAGGGATGCTGTATGCGCAGAAGTTGGAGGAGTTTGTGCATTCGGTGTATAAGCCTGATGATCCTTCGGATAGAGCGAACCCGAGTCTGACTGTCTGGACGTCGACGTTGGTGAGGACGGGGATGACCGTGGCGGGGCTTGATCAGAGTTGGGAGGTGATAAAGTGGAGGTGTTTGGATGAGATTGACGCGGGGATGTGCGATGGGTTGACGTATAATGAAGTAGCGGATCAGTTTCCCGAGGAGTATAGGAAGCGAAAGGAGGATAAGTACAATTATCGCTATCCTAGGGGAGAGAGTTATCAGGACTTGTTTTTGAGGTTGGAACCGTTGTTATTTGAGATGTTGCGGTCGACGGGTCCTTTGTTAGTGGTGGGGCATCAGGCTATTTTGAGGATTTTATATGGGTATCTGACGGGGAAGAGGCCGGAGGAATGTCCTGATTTGCCCGTGCCCTTGCACACGGTCATCCAGCTGACCCCGCACGCGTATGGATGTGAGGAGGTGTGGCATACCCCGATGCCGGGGGGGGAGGAGTTGGTGGGGAGTTCGAATGGGCATAATTAGAGCTTAGAAGGAGGGGAGGGAGGGGGGGAGGGAGGGAATGGAGGAGTTCTCTATTTTCTTGTTCGTGGTGGAGAGAGAGATGTGATTTATGTCTTTTAGAGAAAGAGAGGGAGAGAGAAGAGTATGTGTGTGTGGAGGGGCGGGATAGCAAAATGTACTCGTCAATGAGAGAGAGAGCCCTGCCCCTCCTCGTGTGTGTGTGTGTGTGTGTGTGTGTGTGTTTGTATTCGTTCTTCTTCTCTGGCTTGCCTTACTGCATTTAGTGTCAAGAACAGGAAATTGTGTCCGTCCCGCCTTGTTGCGCGGTCCCTCTTCTGTTTTCAGGCATGATTTCACCTGTTGGCAAGGGGAAAGAGCGATCTTTATTACATACAAACTCTTTTTAATTCTATTATTTACGAAGGTAGTAGTATCAGAAAATTAGGTAGGAGAGAAAGAGGGAGACAACTTTGTCAACCAGCCAAGTGCTTGTGTATGGGCCTCTCTCTTTTGTATTTTGTTCTTTGGATTTCCATTCTTTGTCGAGCGAGCAAGATGAAGAAGGAGGAGGAGAAAGAAGAAGAAGGAGAGAAGAGGAAATGTGAGGATAAGGACATTGCGCACAGGGCAAGCGTAGTGTCAATTAATTAGAATTTGTCTGTATCGTGGCCCCCGTCAAAGCAAAGCTCTTGGCGGGATCATAAAAAAGAAGAGGAAGAAAAGCATGTAGTAGAATAGTCAGTTAAAAATCAATAGATACACACACCACGCCATCGTCCTTGTCGTCGTCGCGACTTGATGGCAGCAGCAGCAGCAACAGCAGCCGCAGCAGTAGCAACAGCAGCAGCAGTAGCAGAACCATATCAAAGATGCAGAAAAGAACAGAAGCAGGCAGAGAATAGAAGCAATTTAATCCCATTTGTTATCCGCCCAGCTAGCCCGCAGAAGGTTCGCAATTGGAGAGAGAGGGAAAGAGTATTAAACCAACAACGGTGATGACGACGACGCACACAAAAACATAAAAATTAAACAAAGGATAAAAACGCAAGAACGCAGCACCTCCAAAGAAGAGGCAGACACACACAAAGAGACAAAAAGAAGGAAGAAGAACACTGATCAGTGTGATTTATGTATTTATCAATTTTTGCTCTATTTAATTATTTGTTGTTGTTGTTGTTGCTTTTGGTGCTCCCCTTTCTTTCCCTGTCCAGAGCAAATGAAACTTTCTAGTCACACAGACATGCCTAATAACCTAACCTTACTATTGTTCTCTACTACTTTCTCCTTCTCCCCCTCCCTCCCCCACCCCCACCCGCCGTACCGCTACATTTCCCCGTCGCCGCCTCCTCCACCTCCATAGCCACAGCTTCTGCCTCACAACCACCTGCTGCACGCGCACAACCACCCCCTCCTCCCCTCCCTCCTCCTCCTCCTCCTCCTCCACCAGCCCCCACATTCCCTACCATCACTGGCCCAGGAAATGGACAATCAGGCTCCCCGCCCAACGCCGTCAAAATGGCCTGCATCTCCTTCTCTCGCTCCTTCTCCCTCCACTGCTTCTGCTGCTGCAGTGCCACCTCCGAAAAGACCGTCAAAAATGCTCGATCATCCGGGCACGCAGCCATCCACATTCTGGTCTCTTTATTCAAACACGCCACCGGCCTTAACAACTGCTGGGACTCCTCATCCGAAACCCGTGCAGCCTTACAGAATTGCAAACGATTCACCCCTCCGTACCCCTCCAGCAGCAGCAGTAAAATGTCACGTGCGTGGGTGAGTCTCGGGGGGAGCCCGTAGAATGAGGATTTTCGCACCCAGTTTCCACGGACTAGGACGGCGTGTTTTTTCAAGTGTTCGAGTGTTTGAGCGTGTAAAGTAGGACCATTAAGGTGATATCTGGCATGACTGCTGCTGCTGCTGCTGTTGGTCGAAATGCTGATACTACTGCTGCTGTAGCTGCTGCTGCTGCTGCTGCTGACGTTGTTCCCATTCAACTCCAACACTTGCTCCAACGAAACAATATGCGCCCTCTCCATAATAACAGCCACTTGCTCCCCTCCTCTCAAATGCTGAATCGACATCACTGCCGTCCGTTTCCCTCCCCCCCCAGCAGCAGCAGCAGCCGCCGCCGCCGCACTCCCCTCCACCTGCGCTACAACCGTCGCCTTCTCTTCTACTGAGCCCCCACCATCTATCTCCTCCCTCAACAAAGCCGCCGAACGCTGCTGGTGATGATGGTGGTCATTCATGATCATCCTACTCAAATCATCCCCTCTATCCCTCGAACTTGCCTTGGCCTTCTCTGACCTATACATATCAGTATAAACCGCACCCCCCCCCCGAAACTTAATCCTCCTCCCCACCTGCTCCGCCTCGCTACAAAACATCTTCTCATAATCCAACTGACTCGCCTCACTCTCAAATGAATGCACGCCCAGTTCCGTCCATGCCTCCCCCTCCTCCTGCTGCTTTTTAAACGCATATGAGGTCCGTCTCGCCGCCGCTGCCTTCTCCGACTCCTTCTTCTTAAACTCAACATGCTGCAATTTAACCGGTCCACCCCCCGCTGCCTTAGCCGCATCCGACTCACTCTCCTCCCCTCCCCCCTCATCCATCACTCCGCCTCCTTCTGCTGCTGCTGCTCCTGCTGCTTCTGCCCCTCCCTCCATCCCGTCCTCCTCCCCCTCGGCTGGGGCGGCATCCACGTGGTCACATGACGCACGCATTTGAAAGATTCCCGCTAAAGGGGTTAAGTGTAAGGCCCCATCTTGCATAATGCCAAGCCCGTACGTCGTCATTGGGTCGAGATAAGACGATTGTACCTTGATTCGATCGAGTCTTAAATGTCTTGGGGCTTGATCGTCGAGATGGGGGGATTCAGGTGGCAAGGCATACTCTAACTCCAACAGCTTGTTTTGAGACTTCATCCTTGCGGTCGCAGGTAGGTCATATGGCCGATAAAATGGTCGATTGGGGTATTGAATGACGTGCAGCTCTTGGGCTAGTTGGCCGGAGAGGTAGACAGGCACCTCGCGTACCACTGGGTCCTCCCCATCCTCCTCGTCCAGCCCCCCGTCGCCGCCACCCAAATTCTTGTCATCGAAGTCCACGTCGATCAATTGGGGGTTCCGGCCCGCTTTGTCCTCTCCAAACGACGACGCTGCCATGGTTATTGTTGTGTGATTTACGCTGCCGCTGCTGCTGGTGCTGCTGCTAAGGGATGCCTCCTTTTCCTACCGTCCGTCCCCTCGTGCTTCGGCCGGATACTTTAGCGCGTGTTGCTTGGCTGTTTGTAGGCCCCTGAGCTCGTTGGGGCGCAGCGGAATGAGGAGGAGGACGTGCGGATTGACCTGCCTGTGTGGTGTGCGTGCGTGGAAGAACGTGGGTGTTGGTGAGTCAAAAGGAAATGCATTGGGTTTGGAGGAGGAGAGGAGGCAAAGGAGGCAGGAGGTCATTCATGATGAGCGAGTGGTGATGATGAATGACCTGAAGCGGCGCCACTAAACTAAATGTACACGCTTCCACAACCTTGTAATCCACCACAGCACCTCACACACCTTCCTCTCTACCCTCTCACGCAACAGGCCAGCTTTGGTAGTCGCTGCATTGGTTTGGTGCACGCTTCAGAAACAGAGGCGACCTCCCCACCCCCTTGCTTCGTCGTTCGCTGCCGTCCATCCCTACTTCAGCCAGCACATCGGCCAGGCACACAAGCACACGCACACTCACGCACCCGCCTAGTCTCTAGGCCAGCGCACCCAGCCAGCACCCACCCACATCAAAATCATGGTCAAGGCCCGGAAGCTCTCGCCGCTGCCCATCCTAGATGAGGCCTCCGTACGGGCCTTCATGGAGGAGCGGGGCATCAAGCAGTTGCATGCTAGGCAGATGTGGAAGCTGATTTGCAAGCACCGCCCCGAGCGTCTGGAGGACGTGGATGCCCTAAGCATGAAGGAGATGGGGAAGCAGCTGCCCACGGGAATGATTGCGGCGTTTGCGGAGCAATTTACCGTGCTTACGTCCAAGGTGGTGGAGAAGCATGAGAGTCGGGATGGTACTATCAAGTTGCTGGTGGAGCTTCAAGACGGACAACGGGTCGAGGCCGTAATTATTCGGCACGATGGCCGCAACACCCTGTGTGTCTCCAGCCAGATTGGGTGTCAGATGGGGTGCACGTTTTGTGCGACGGGCACGATGGGGATTAAAGGGAATTTGTGTGGGGGGGAGATTTTGGAGCAGTTGTACCACGCCCAAGGAGTGGCGCCGATTCGGAATGTACGTACCAGTGGGAGAAAGGAGGGAGGTGGGAGGATTGGAGGTGGATGATGGGACTGGCTTATATATATGTGTGGAGATCGCTGACTTTGTGCGGCTTGCTTGACTAGACTGAGAAGCACACTCATTCTTTCCCTCCCTCCCTCCCCTCCATCCAGGTGGTCTTCATGGGCATGGGCGAGCCCCTGAATAACTACGATGCCGTCATGGACTCCGTCCGTGGCATGACAGACGTCAAGCGCTTCCGGCTCTCCCACCACCAAGTAACCATCAGCACCGTCGGGGTCGTGCACGCAATCAAAAAGATGTCCATCGACTTCCCCCACCTCAACCTCGCCCTCTCCCTCCACGCGCCCACCCAAGCCCTGAGGCAACAAATCGTTCCTTCGGCAAAAGCCTTCCCTATCGAAAAGCTCCTCGCCGCCTGCTATGAACACACCCGGGTCTCCAAAAAAAACTTATTTGTCGAATACGTCCTCTTGAAAAACGTCAACGATCGCCCCGAGCACGCCCACGAGCTCGGATCCCTCCTAGCAGGACAAGCGGTTATTATAAATCTCATCCCATATAACCCCACCGATGTCGCCATGGATTTCGATACTCCCGAGGATAATGACGTGGACACCTTTTATGAAATCCTAGTGAATGAATACAAGTTACTGACCACCATTCGTGTGCATCACGGGAGGGAGATTGGAGGGGCCTGTGGCCAGCTCGCCTTGACCAAACCCGGAGCAGAAGGAGGAGGGGTAGCAGGACCTAAGGGCGCGCCTGCTTTGAATGATATTGAGGATTTGATGGATGCTGGGAGGGGAGGGAGCAGGGGGAGGGGGGAGAAGGCCTGGGGGAAGGGGAGTGGCGGTGGGGGGGCGGTGGGGCGGAAGGTGGTGCGGGCTACGAAGGAGGAGGTTGGCACGACTGCAGGTGCGGGGAAGGGGGGTTGTGGTGTAGAGGGGGGAAAGAAGGCGGTGGGAGTGAATGAGGGAGAGGCGGGTGAGGTGCTCGACGTGAAGAGGAAGGAGGCAGGGGCGGTGGATGCCCGCGACGACGACGAGAGGGCGCTGAGTCGGAAGCGGATGCCTGAGGCGGTGTCCTGTGGGCGTGCCACATGGCTGCTCTCCTTGGCGGGCGCCTCGGTGGCTTTGGTGGCGGGGCTGGTCATGCTACGGGTGGGTATTACAGTGTGGGTGGTGAAGGAGGAGAGGGCTAATTCCAAGAGATAGGTTGAGCAAGTGCTCATGTATGCAAGGGATGAAAACAATATACGGTTCAGTAGTTTCCAAAGGCTGAATAAGTCGCTTTTCGTCATCCTTAATTGTTATATACTTCTTTGCTCTTTCCCTTTTCCAAAGCCTTTCAATCTCCCCATTCCCGGCGTCCGCCCGGTTTGAAATGAAATGGTGGTGCTCTTGCTTGCTTTGTGTCTCTGCGTGATTATCTCTCGCCCATGCATGCTTTTCTTTTGGTCAATCATCCTACTTCGTAGTCGAACTTAGT
>Ga0105054_10011915_pt1 | contig 10753 bp, 11 predicted proteins | sample BON02_FD_78091 | JGI IMG/M metagenome (GOLD analysis project Ga0105054, IMG submission 78091) | Freshwater microbial communities from Lake Bonney liftoff mats and glacier meltwater in Antarctica - BON-02 (megahit assembly) | ecosystem: Environmental > Aquatic > Freshwater > Ice > Glacier... | reverse complement strand
TCCGCGATTACTCCGTAAAGCATCGACCATGCCAGCAGGCTCGCCATTGCCAGTGCCCGGCCCGTTGGGTTGGCCTGGATAACATTGGCGACCGAAGCCGACAGAATTCCCCCAATCGCCAGCATAACACCAAGCGGGATATTGCCGCCGAGCCGCGACAACTGCGTTTCGTGGACCAGCAGCAAAACGATTCCGGAAATCGCCACCAGACTGCCGAGCAGGAACCGCCCCGTTACCTGCTGGCCCAGTAAAGCGCGCCCCAAAATCGCATTGGGAACCATCAACATGCCGAACATCACCGCGACTATGCCGGAGGTCAGATGCAGTTCAGCGCGGTAAACGAAATTGAAATTAAGACAGAATTGGGTGACGCCGATGAAGACCGCCAGGAGGTGCCCATTCCTGCCGATCCGGAGCGATTTGCCGGTCAGCAAAGCCAGCGCAAACATGCACGGCGTGGCCAACATAAACCGCCAAGTGACCGACCAACTGGGCGGAACCCCGTCTATCTGGCCGGTAATCACCCACCATGTTGAACCCCAGATCAGCGCGACAAGCAGGAAGGGCAGAGCAACCCGCGGCCTCAACAGCGCATGCGGCGGCGTTTCGGTAATGGATGTCTCGCTCATAAAGAAGCAACTGCCGTTGCCAGAGACTGTGCGTCTTCTGCGCTTGTGTTCCATGCAGCAACGAAGCGGGCTGCATCGCTGCCCCAATCGTAAAAGCCGAAGCCCTGTTTGCGCAGAGCCGCGCGTTCAGCGGCGGTGCAGCGAACGAACAGTTCATTCGCCTCCACCGGATGCATCAAGCGGTCACCCGCAGCCCCGGCGATTTCCTGAGCCGCAGCATTCGCGGCGCGGGCGTTGGTCAGCCACAAATCGCCTTCCACCATCGCCAGAATTTGCGCGGCCAGAAAGCGGCCCTTCGATTGCAAGTGACCCGCACGCTTCCGGCGGAAAAGGGTGACATCGGCGAGCCCCAAATCGAAGAGCACTATTGCCTCTGCATTCATGCCGCCGTTTTTCACACAGCCAAAGCTGAGCGCATCTACCGGCCCGGCGGCTTCGGCAGCGGAGCAGCCCAGAAAGGCGGCGGCATTGGCAAACCGTGCACCGTCCATATGCAGCGGCAGCTCGGCTGCATTCGCCAGATCAGCGATCGCGACAATTTCCTCCGGGCGGTAGGCGCGGCCATATTCGCTCGCCTGTGTGATCGAGATTGCATGCGGGTGGACCTGATGGACCCCGTCACGCACCGAATCGATCACGGTGCGAATGGTATCGGGCGTCAATTTCGCACCCTCGCCCTCCGCCAGCATCAGCTTGGCGCCGTGGAGGTAAAAACCCGGCGCACCGCCTTCATCCATTTCGATATGGGCTTCGCGGTGACATATTACGCCGCCATGCGGCTGGACCATCGTGCCTAGCGCGAGACAATTTGCCGCTGTTCCGGTCGCCGTCCAAAGCGCAGAACACTCGCGGCCGAATAGGTCCGAAAAGGCAGCATCCATTCGCTGTGAGAGCGCGTCGCTATCATAGGGTGCATCCGCCTCGTCGGCGGCGCGCATAGCATCCCACACTGCAGGGTGGACGCTGGCGGAGTTGTCGGACAGGAACTGTTTGCTACGGCTCATAGCGCAATGCCCTTAACCACCGCGGCGTTCAGCGCAAGAAGGAGAACACCGAATGGCAACCACGAATGTTGAAATCACCCGGCACGATCAGGGCGACAAGGGCGAGTATCACGCCAATGTTTCGGGCAGCGACTCCGTGGGCCGCCTGACCTGGATAAAGCGGGCAGACGATGCCCGGGTGGCCGAACATACGCTGGTCCCGCCAGAGATTGGCGGGCGCGGAATTGCCGGGGAACTGGTCAAAGAATTGGTCGCCGATGCGCGGGGAAACGATTTCAAGATCGTGCCGCAATGCAGCTATGTCGCAGCGAAATTCGACAAAAATCCCGAATGGGCTGATCTGCTGGCTTAGCTATCGGGCCAATTCGGAAAAGTCGGTTTCGGCAATGCTGGACAGGATCGCGCCGCGCAATTCCTCGGCGCGTTCAGGCGCAATTCCCTCCACCGCCATCGTTCCTCCAGCAAGCCCGAGATGCAAAGTCACATAGCCGCGCCACCGTACCAAAAAGTTCTGCCTGATATCAACCGACTGTAATTTCACCCTGTTAGCCACGGCCAGTTTGGGTGCGAGCCAGCCGCTGCCGATAAACAGCTGGTTGGGTGACAAAGCATGGCGCTCGAAGCGCCACAGGAAGGCTTCCCTCAAAGCCAATAACGCAGCGGCGATGACGGGCAGAATTGCCAGCCAAGGCCGGTCCAGCGCAAGCAGGACAATCGAGATGGGTGCCAGAAACACTGTGATCGCGGCCGCATTATCGATCCGATGATTCTTTGCACCGCGTTGCCATTCCAGAGCGTCCGATGGCGGCTCGAACCCGGCAGAGGTGATTATCGGATCGATTTCATCCATCTGCCCAAAAGGCGCAACAACGTGGTTGGACGATCCGCTATCCTGCGCCAGACTGACAAAGCTGAGGCCGTGCCAGCCAAACCGGCGGCGAACGATGCCGGTGCTGATACGTAAGGCCTGCACCCGGTGCGAAGGCATGACCACATCAGTACGGGTAATCAGCCCCCGGCGCCGACGGAAACCCTTGGCTGTACGCTCCAACAGGAACCCCCAGTCGCGCAAAGTCGTGCGGATCAGGCCGCTCGCGACCCCGACCACTAATAGGGAAACTAGACCGAGAACGCCGCCGATCACTTGCGCCGATGGCCCCAGACCTTCCAGTTCGGCGAAGGGACCGGCGAAGAGTTTTTGCCACTCGCTGACCTCCCAGATGTCGAACGGAAGGAAATCCCCGAATGTTTGTAATGCGCCGCCGACCACTGCCACGACGGCAAGCGAGAATTCGAACATGCCGAAAGTTAGCAAACGCCGCTGGCTCATCGCGAACAGAACCGTCGCGGGTTCTTCTACTGGCTTTGCTGGGAGCGCATCGGGGTCGGTAGCTTCGGCTGCGCTGCCTTCAGCGGCACCCCCGTCTTTCCGAGCCCGCACTACTTCGCGCAGCTGTTCGCCCTCGTCCTCGGACAGATATTGCAGCGACAATTCGTCTTTGCCGCCCGCGCCGGTTTCAAACCGAACCTGAACCAACCCCAGCAGGCGGGGGATCAGCGTCTGCTCTAGACTGACGTCCTGTATACGCTCGAATGGCACTGATCGGGCGGCGCGGGACAGAATGCCGCTCTCGACTCTGATGTCGGTCTCGCCAACCGTGTAGGTTAGCCGCCGCCATCTGAGATAGGCCATGCCAACGCCAATTGCTGCGATAAACACCCCCAGCCCCAGCGCCGCGAGCAGGCCAAAGCTTTCATCACGCATGCTGTAACCCACCGCCACCATGGGCAGCACGGCTCTTTGGAAACCTTGCAGTCCTCGCGCCACAAAACCGAGCGGGTTGGTCCGCCGCGGAATATTCCTCATTGAATCGGCCACCGTGCTCACAGCGTCTCGCGCTTGATATGGGCGCGGATCGTCTCGCGCATTTCCAGCGCGTTTTCGTTGAGCAATCCGGGCAAATGGACCGAGGCATTATGACTGCCCGCCGTATGCAATGTCAGCGTGGCCAATCCGTAATAGCGTTCAAGCGGCCCCTGATTGACGTCGATGTGCTGGACACGTCCAAACGGGACCACGCTATCCGATCGGAACAGCAGCCCGCGCACCACTCGCAGCCGGTCAGCCCCCATTGTAAACCCGCGCGCATGATAGCGGCGCAGCGGCACACGCAGGATCAGGAATGCCGCCGCCAGGACAACCGGAATGATAAACGCCCCCGCCGGTAGCACCTGCGAAACCTCCAGCACCAACGACCCGGCAATGAATGGCAGGGTAAACAAAACGGTTAGGATACGCAGGATTTTGACGTGATTGGGATGCAGCGGCGTCAGCGTATCATCGTCGCCGATTATCGCGACGGAAGATTCGGTGGAGGGTTCAGCGGAGGGCTCGACATGCGCGGTTTCTGCGGGTTTTTCATCCATGGTGAGTTAGATGGCTAAGACGCCGCTAGCTGGCAAGGTTCTTTTGCGGATTTGCGATCTTCCCGCTCAACGCCGCTGGTCAAATCTACGCCCGATCAAAGCCGCTGCGATGTTGGTTTTCTGGACGTCAGTCGTGCCGCCCGCGATTCCCCAGGCGAAGCCGTCACGCAGCCGCTGTTCCATGGGATATTGTTTGGAATAGCCATAGCCGCCCATAACCTGCACACCGAGCTGTGTTACCTCGCGGACCATATCGTTGGAGAAACACTTTGCCGCCGAGCTTTCATAGACCGAGGGCAAGCCTCCATTTGCCTCGGTGCCTGCATTTACCGCCGCGCGCCAGATCAGCAGCCGCGCTGCATCGACCTGCATCGCCATTTCCGCTAGCTTCATCTGCACCGCCTGAAAGTCGATGATCGGCTTTCCGAAGGCTTTGCGTTCCTGAGTATAGGCCAGCGCATCTTCCAGCGCCGCAGCTGCCAGCCCCAACCCCATCGTGGCATTACCGCATCGTTCCAATCCGAATGCCCTCATCAATCGGCCAAAACCGCCCGCGCCAACAATCAGATTGCCCAGCGGCACGCGCACATCGTCCAGGAATATGTCAGCCGAAGGTATCCCCCGGAAACCCATCATTTCCTCGCGCTCGCCAAAGCTGATCCCGGCGGCGTCTTTCTCGACCACGACCGCACCGATTCCCTTGGCCCCGCCGATGCCGTCGAACCGGCAATAAGTGATATAATAATCCGAATGGCCCGCGCCAGAACTCCACCGCTTAGTGCCGCGGATGATGATCTCATCGCCCTCAATCCGGGCTGACGTGGTAAGGTCGGTTAGCGCGGTTCCGGCATCAGGTTCGGACATTGCCACCACGACAATTTTCTCGCCCCGAATGACTTCTGGAATAATCCTGGCCTTCAATTCCTCGCTGCCGAACTGCGCGATTGCTCGGACTGGCCCGGTCAGCGCCTCGAACACTGGAAATGCCACGGCAGCGGAGATTTGGGCGAATTCCTCCAGCACCAGCAGCGCCTCCAGATGACCAAGCCCCATCCCGCCATAGGTCTCGGGCAGATTGATCCCAAGAAAGCCCATTTCGCCATACCGGCGGAGCATTTCATGGGGCACGGGTCGATCATCCCGCTCCAGCCGCCGCGCAAGTGCGGGCAGCTCCGCCCGCGCGAATTTGCGCGCTGCCGCTTGTAACTCAGCCTGCTGTTCGCTCAGCCCGAAATCCATGGTCACTTCTCCGCAAAATGTCTGGCTGCCTCCTTAGGCGCGCCGCAACCTAACGCAAAAGATTGACGTATTTGCCCGAACAGGCGATTTGCCAGCAAAGGAGAGGGTACTTTGAACACATTCGACCTGGGGCTTACATTGGCGAGCTGCGCGGCCTTCATGGCCGTAGTTGCGGCCATTTCATGGCGGATGGCGCGGGGAAGCGTATCATCTCAGGACGGATATTTTCTCGCCGGGCGTAATCTGGGCGGGATTTTCATCGCCGGATCGCTGCTGCTGACCAATCTTTCCGCAGAACAGCTGATCGGCCTCAATGGGTCTGCCTATGGTTACAATATGTCGAGCATGGCGTGGGAAGTGACCGCCGCCATATCGACCATCGCGATGGCGCTGATTTTCCTGCCCCGCTATTTGAAGGGCGCCTTTACCACTCTGCCTGAATTTCTGGCCGACCGTTACGATCCACAGGTCCAGCGGATGACCGCAGTCTTGTTCCTGCTTGGCTACGGCCTCGTGACCATCCCCTCGGTGCTGTATTCCGGATCGCTGGCCGTGATGAAGATTTTCGATGTGCCCGCGCTGTTCGGCATTGGCGAGTTTCCAGCGCTGGTGGCGATGGTTCTGGTCACCGGTGTAACTGGCGCGATCTATGCCGTGTTCGGCGGGATGAAAGCGGTGGCGGTTTCGGACACGATCAACGGTGTCGGGCTGCTGGTAGTGGGCGTGTTGGTTCTTGTGCTGGGCATTCTGGCCCTTGGCGGCGGAGAGTTTCTGTCCGGCCTGTCGCGCCTAACTGCTGATCACCCGGAAAAACTGAACGCGATTGGCGGGCCGGAAGATCCAACCCCGTTCGGCACGCTGTTCACCGGTATGCTCATCGCCAATATGTTTTACTGGTGCACCAACCAATATGTGATTCAGCGGACACTGGCAGCGCGGTCGCTCGCCGAGGGGCAGAAGGGCGTGTTGCTGTCGGGCTTCTTCAAGGTGCTGGTGCCATTCCTGATGATGATCCCCGGCATAATCGCATTTCACCTTTACGGACCGGGACTCGCGACCATTGATCTGGCGTTTCCGCAATTGGTGAAGGATTTGTTTCCGATCTGGCTCATGGGGTTCTTCCTCGCGGTGCTTCTGGGCGCGGTGTTCAGTTCGTTCAATTCGCTGGTCAACAGCGCGGCGACATTGTTCTGCCTCGACATTCTACCTTCGATCACCGCAAAGAAGTTTGATGATGCCGCTATCGTCCAGATTGCTAAGATCGCCAGCATGGTGGTGGCGCTGTTCTCCTTTGCAGTCGCGCCGCTGCTGTATTTCGCGCCGGACGGGTTGTGGCAGATCATCCGTATCTTCACCGGATTCTATAACATCCCGATCATCACCATCGTGCTGGTCGGCCTGTTCACTCGCCGCGTGCCTGCTTTGGGGGCCAAGCTGGTGATTGTGTTCCATGTGATCGCTTACGGAATCATCAAATTTGCGCTGGCAGACTTGGTAACATTGCATTTCCTGCATCTGTACGGTGTGTTGTTCATTATCGAATTGGGTATCATGCTGGGCGCGACATGGTGGCGGCCGCGGCCTGAACCGTGGAGCTTCACCGCAAGGCAGCGCACCGATTTGACCCCGTGGCGCGGCGCGATCCCGACTGCGATTTTGCTGATGAGCCTGGTGGTGGCGACATATCTGCTGTTCTCCCCCATCGGGTTGGCAAGCGGAGCATTATCCAGCACATTCTGGGCGCTGATCGCGCTGCTGGCGGCAGGGAATGTCGGTTGCTGGTGGTGGAAAATGCGAAATGGTGCGCGACGCAGTCAGTAGCTAACGGGTCTCTTACAAGAAAATCCCGTTTTAACGGGAATCTAACGGGAATTTCGTTCATTTGCGCAGTTTGGGCTGCATTTGCGGCTCTCAGACCCACGCATTTTTGCCATCTAACAAAGGGAATTCCCGTATCCACGCTGACGGGAATTTTGCGGGAGCCGACGCGAAAGATCTTGTCGCATTGGCAGCCCTAACGGGAAAGCCCGCAAAGTACATCCCGAGAAGATTTTTTGCTTTACCCTCTTGCGATATGAAATCGCATCAGGCTTATTGGTAGACAGGACATCGGTCGGGCGGGGATTTCATGGAGATCCCCGCCTTTGGAAGGAACCAAGACTGGCTTGAGTATACGCTGACGCGTGTGCGGCCTTGGCTCCTTCGACGCCATAACCGCCCCCGCGTTAGCGGAGGCAGTTAATGGGGAGAACGACTGATGACTAAGAAGAAACTGACGGAAAATAGTCTCAAGAAGACAAAGCTGGCAAAGACGAGAGTCCGGCGAGAAAGCCTGGCTGGACAGCGGAAGATTGCCGATCGGCGAAGTCTGATCGGGCGCAATGATCTGCTCCCTGATTTAGCTATTCGCCAGATGCACATCTCTGATCTGCAGCCGCCGCGCCGCCGAACCCGCAAGGATGAACCCAACCAGATTGAAAGGATCGCGGCATCGATCAGCGAATTTGGTTTCATTCTGCCGGCCCTTACCCGGGCCGGCCAGGTCCTCGACGGCTGGTCGCGGGTTCGTGCCGCAAAGCAGCTTGGTCTCGACCGCATTCCCGTCATTGAATGTGATCATCTTGATGATGTACAGGCCCGCGCGCTGGCAATTGCGGTCAACCGGATTGGTGAGCGAGGCGAGTGGGATTTAGATGAGCTCAGACTCGAGTTTACCGAACTGATTGAGCTTGAGATCGATCTTGATGTCACCGGCTTTAGTGCCCAGGAGCAGGACATCATTCTTCTCGATCCTTGCGATGGGTTGGGCAATGAGGGCGAAGAGGATGAGATCGACGATCCGCCAAGAGATCCGGTCACATGCTTGGGCGATGTGTGGATCATGGGCGAGCACCGCATCATTTGCGGCAATGCGCTGGTAAAGGAGGACTACGAAGGGCTGCTTGGCGCTGAACGTGTCAATGCCGTACTGACGGACCCGCCCTACAATGTGAAGATCAAGGGCAATGTCAGCGGGCTTGGCAAAAAGGTCCATGAAGAGTTCGCGATGGCCTCAGGCGAGATGCCGGATGAGAAGTTTCAGGACTTTCTCGACCAGAGCCTTGCCCTTATCGTTTCCTTTCTTGTGTCCGGAGCAGTGGTCTTTGCGTTCATGGACTGGCGCTCGATTCACCGGCTCTATGCGGCAGGTGATGCAGCGGGATTGAAGCTCGTCAATGTGGTTGTCTGGTACAAGCAGGTGGGCGCCATGGGAGCACTCTACCGCTCGGCGTACGAGCTCATCGCCGTCTTCGCAAACGGGGAAAAGCCGAAAGTCAATAATGTCGAGCTTGGTAGGCATGGCCGGGACCGGACCAATGTCTGGTGCGTGCCCGGGGCAAATCGCCGCGGGTCCTCCGCCAATGAAATGCTCGAGCACCATGCAACCCCGAAGCCGGTTGAGCTGTGCGAGGATGCCTTGCTCGATGTTACCCACCGCGGCGATATCGTGCTCGATGTATTTCTCGGCAGCGGGACCACGCTGATCGCTGCAGAAAAAACCGGGCGCCAGTGCCGCGGGATCGAGCTCGACCCCGGTTTTGTCGATGTCTGCGTAAGGCGCTGGGAGAAACTAACCGGGCGCGATGCCATCCTTGCCGAGACAGGCGAACGCTTCGGTGAAGTTACCGAGCGCCGTACTGATAGCCAGGGGACCATAGACCGGCCCACCGATGATGAGGAGGAGGGCAGCGATGATGTCTGATGAAAGCAAGCCCGCCGCCAATGGAGATCAGGTGGTCGGGTACGGAAATCCGCCCAAGGAGCACCAGTTCCAGAAGGGGAACAAGCTGGGCAAAGGCCGCAAGAAGGGTGCCAAGAACCTCAAGACCGTCGTCAACGAGGCTCTCGGGATGATGGTCTCCACCACGGTTGGCGGCAAGCCAAAGAAGATGAGCAAGATTGAGGCAGGCATGCATCAGCTTGCCAACCAGACGAGCCAGGGCAAACTCAAGGCAATTGAGAAGTCGATTGCCCTTTATGAGCGCTATGGTCCGCAGGAGGATCCCGAAGGCCCTTCCGAAGAGAAGCTCAAGCACGACTTCAGCACGTTGAAGGATTATCTCGCGATGAGAGAGCTGATCGATCCTGACAATGGCGAGGGTGAGAATGACTGACCTCGACCCACGCAAATTCTCGGCGGCCATGGATGCGCTCGCCAGAGAAGACTTTGCCGTCTTTGCCAATCGCGCATTCCGCGTTCTGCATGACACGGTCTATCACGACAACTGGCACATTCACGCCATTGCTTATTGGCTCGAAAGCGCTGCAACCGGAGATGTGCGCCGGCTGATCATCACGATGCCCCCGCGGTCGCTAAAGAGCTTCATGGGCAGCATTTGTCTGCCGGCCTGGATTCTGGGACATAATCCGGCGGAGCGGATAATCTGCGCGTCTTATGCCCAAAAGCTATCGGAAGAATTTGCTTTCGAAACTCGCCGCCTGATGCAATCGCCGTGGTACCGGGCGATATTTCCGCAGACCCATCTCGATCCCAAAAAAACCAACCTCGAGGTCCTGGCGACCACGCGCGGCGGTCAGCGGCGGGCTACCTCAGTGGGCGGCTCCCTCACTGGCCTTGGCGGCAACCTCATCATCATCGATGATCCGATTAAGGCCGGCGATGCGCATTCCGATGTAGCACGCGAGAACGCAATAAAATGGTACAGTGCTACCGTGGCCAGCCGGCTCGATGATCCGAAAAAAGGGCGCATCATCCTTATTGCTCAGCGTCTGCACATGGAGGACCTTCCGGGCCATCTCCTAGCGCAGGGAGAGTGGCGGCATCTCAATCTTCCATTGGTTGAATGGAAGGACCGCGAGATCGAAATTGCGCCCGACACAATTCTTAGCAGACCCGCCGGGGATATCGCGCAGGGCGTGTATTACAAATGGTCGGAAGCGAAGCTGGCCAACGGCCAACGACTTTATGGAAGCTGGCAAGCGCAGGCTGGCCGGCGACACGTCGCGTGCCGCAAATACTGACGAAGTGCGTGATCTTCGCCGTGAAGCCCGCGATCTGAAGGAGGTCGTAGCCGAACAGATGCTCGAGAACCGGTTGCTTAAAAAAAGCATGATCGGGGATGGGGGAGACGAAGAATGAGGTATCCTGCATCAGAAAAGCTCGAGATCATCCGCATCGTTGAGCGTTCGCACCTGCCTGCCAAGAAGACTTTAGACAGGCTGGGCGTCGCCCGGCCTACCTTTTACCGCTGGTATGATCTGTATCTGCGGTTCGGCGAAGATGCGTTGGAAGATCGGCGACCTGGGCCGCGCCGTGCGTGGAACCGGATCCCGGAGAAGGTGCAGGGCCAGATCTTAGAGTCTGATTCGAAATTATCCTGAATGATTGCATGGTCTTGCGATGCGCCTTGTGAGCATTTGGACGGAAGCGGCGAAGAGCCAGGCGGTTGCGCT